>Ga0116176_10001920_pt1 | contig 15933 bp, 13 predicted proteins | sample AD_STIC08_MetaG_FD_89803 | JGI IMG/M metagenome (GOLD analysis project Ga0116176, IMG submission 89803) | Active sludge microbial communities of municipal wastewater-treating anaerobic digesters from USA - AD_STIC08_MetaG | ecosystem: Engineered > Bioreactor > Anaerobic > Digestate | place: USA...
CATTCCAAAGGCTGGGAAGCTCATCAAGACGGGTTTTCCGCAAAAATGTGCCAATGCCCGTGACCCGGTCTTCATCGGGAAGCAAATGGCCTTCGGCATCGCGCAGGTCGCGCATCGTGCGAAACTTAACCAGCGTGAAGGGCTTGCTGCCCAAGCCGGAACGCGTTTGCCGGAACAGGACATTCTTCCCCTGCATGATCCGCAACAGTGCCGCGATGATCAAATTTACGGGAAGCAAAGCTACGAGGGCGACGGCCGCCAATATGCGGCGCAAGGCACTTATGATGACGGTCATGCGGTCTTCACCCCGCTGGCAGCGGACCCGGCTATGCGCTGCAGTACCGTTAACAATGGCTTTGGTGCGAAGCCGAAACTTTGCAGACGGTCGCTGTTAATGGCGGGGAAGCCTGTATCCGGAGCACGGTTCGCGTGCACCATCTGGATGGCGTCTGACGGTCGGCCTAGAATTTCAGCCAATTTAATCACGATGTCGATCAATTCGGTGCGCTTGCCCGAAGACAGGTTATAGACGCCGTTCAATTCGGTTTCGACGGCGAGCAGCAAGCCGGCGCACACATCTTCACAATCGATAAAATCGGCACCAAATGCGGCGCCGTCTTGAATTTGCACAGGGATGCCGCTGGCAAGGTCACCCGCCAGCTTGTCTATGATGCTCCGGCCATCGCCGATGACCGAGGATATACGTAGGATAGCATGATCTATATCATGTTCGTTGCACATGCTGGCAGCGAGCCATTCTTGAGCTGCTTTAGATGCCAGATACAAAACCCGCGACTGCGGTCCGAAGGGCGATTCCTCCGAAGCTTCGGCCTGGTCCGAGCGGTAGACATTGGCTGTGCCGGTCAGCACCAGACGCTTGACCTTTGCCAGCGCCATTGCTTCGACCAGCCTTTGTGTGCCGAGAACGTTGACGTTCCAGAGGGCAGCATCGCCCTCGTCGCCCGGGACCTTGCCAGGAATTATCGCGGCCAAATGCACGAGTTGATCGACGTCGTGCAGATGTTCGGCCATGGTTTCGACGCTGTCGGCAAGCGTGAACGGGCGAATGTCGATATCTTCGCCATGGGTAAAACCGGCATCGCGTTGCAGCGCAACGACCGAAAAACCGCGGCTCTTTAACAGAGCGATCAGGCGACTGCCAATCGCGCCACTCGCGCCCGTGACGGCAATCCGCTGTCCGGTCACGGTTGCCCCACTGCCGCGATTTGGCTGTGGTCGAGAAATTGTTCTTCCAAGAACCGGATAACCGTTCCGTGCCGGATCGTTGGCGGCGCGATATCTTCACCCAGGATTAGCTTGCGCAGGCAAAGTTCGACCTCGTTAAATCCGAACAGCGCGCGCATCGGTGTTGTTCCTGAAAAGCGCGCGTTGATTTCGAAGAGGCGCGGGACGCCATGTGCATCCACCCGGAATTGGAAATTGGTCGGGCCATAGGGTTTCAGTGCGTGGGCGAGATCATGGACATATTTCTCATAGTCCGGGAAGTCGCCGGAATAGGCGCGATAAGTATTCCCGTCCCGAAGATCGCGTCGGAGCACGATGGAGGCCTGCACCTTATCGTCGAAGAACAGCACGCCAGCGGTATATTCCTGATCGTCCTCGCCAGCCATTTGCTGGACAACGAGGTCCTGCCGCCCGCGCAGCGCTTCGTCGAGTTCGGTCCGGTTGTGCACCTTCGAAACACCGACAGCGCGTGCGCCGCGGCGTGGTTTGACGATAAGGGGAAAGCCAATGCTTTCGATCAGCTGCTCCAGCGCGGCGCTATCTTCGGCGCGCACCGATTGCGGATTGGACAGCCCGTGCGCTTCGAGGAACTGGGCGGTCTGGTATTTGTCGTCGGCGATCTCGATCACATCGGCGGCGCTGACGAGAATATGCGTGTTGAACCGCGCCTCCCATTCCGCGCGTTTCTGCGCGAAGAGGGCGAGTTCAACATCGGTGCCGACCAGCACGGCATCGGGACGCACTTCGTCCAGAATTGCTTCAATCCGGGGAATATAGTCGGGATCGGTCGCCATCGGGATCAGGCGCGCATCATCGGTCCAGTGTAGCCCTGCCGACAACGCATTGGGGTCAAGCGCAATGATCTGGATGGGCAACGACGCTGACTTGAGCGACTTTATGATTCCCTGTCCCAGAACCGCGCCGGCGCCTGTAACTACAATCTTCATCATTCAAAAAATCCACATAATTTGTCTTTGGTGCTGGGCGAAAAAGCGGAATGCTGTCGGATTTCGCGGCAATGGGCCGCGGCGTCGAAGGCTATATTATGCCGGACAAGTGTCAATTTTTCGTTGTCCAGTTCAATCATGGCCCAATGCGGTGTGCGGTCGTCGGCCGAACGGGGTTGGCCAACGGCGCCTACGACATGGATTTCAGCGTTGGCATCGGCATAATGGCGGCTGCGGTGCAGATGCCCGAAGACGCCATAGCGATAGCCGCGCTGCGCACACACTTCCGCGGCGCGCGCCATTTCGGCGTCGCCCGACATATAGGTCCAGTCGCCATAACCAAAGGGGTTGGCGTGCGCCATGAACAGCGGGCCGCTATGCCATTCCTGCACGATGGGCAGCGTGTCGGGCCAATGCTTGCCCAGTTGCCGCCACGTCCAATCGGCTGATTGCTTGATCCATTCGGGCATCCGGTCGAAATAGTCGGTCTGACCATTCTCCATATCGATATAAAGCTGGTCATGGTTCCCACCCACCAGAAGCGCCCCGTCTTTGGTGATCGCCTCAGCCGCGAGTTCCGCACACGCTCTCGGGTCGATCCCGTAAGTGAAGATATCACCCAGCAGGATGAGTTGATCAAATCCGGCGGCCCGTGCATCCGACAAGGCCGTGGCAAAGGGGGCGTAGGCAGAATGGATATCGCTGATAACCGCTATGCGCACAAACCAAACCTTATTCTAATTGCCTGAGGCCGGGGAGGCCAGTTCGCACTGGCCCCAATTCAGTCGATATAGGATTTTTTGCCGAACATCCGGTTGAACCAGGCGGGCATTTTGGACTTGGTCCGACCGATGTCGGTATAATAGCTTGCCGATTCCCAATAATATTGGATGGCATCGCCATAGCGTCCACGCGCATGCTCTTCATAATTAACCTGGTCGAAGATAACGCCCGCGACGCGATTGATGCCCAGCATTTCCATCGTCGCATTCATTTGGTCAATGGTCGTCTTGCCCCAGCGTGCAACCACAACCGTATGGTCGGCAAAGCTGCACATGGTCCGCGCGTCCTTGACGGCGAGGGTTGCAGGAGCGTTGATGACAATGAAGTCGAATTTATTCCGGAGATCGGCGAGCAAAACCTGCAGCGCGCGCGACCCGAGCAGGCGGGCGGGTTCCGCCACCGGCTTGGTCGCACTGATCAGCGCAATCCGGCTGGTGTCGATGGCCGTTTCCGTGTCGATCTGGTCCAGGTCGCTGTCGTTGGGCAGCATCGGCGGCGCGATTTTCGAAAAATCGACATGACCCTTCAAAATCTCGATCAGGTCGGGCGTTTCTGCCCGCTTCATTTGTTGGATAAGGCCCGTCTTGCGCAGATCGAGATCGATCACCGCGACGCGCTTGCCAACCGCCATTGCGGCGGCCGCCAGGGTAACGGATACCACCGACTTTCCGTCGCCGGGCAAAGGTGAGGTAATCAGCACGGTTTGGCACTGGTTCGGCGTGCTCAGTGCGTTGACATCAAAATAGGCCGCACGTGCAACTTCCGAAAAGAGCGATTGTGGATCCTGCAGGACCGGGCTTTCTTCGATCTTGCTGCCAAAATTCGCTTCGATAAAGGGCAGCATTCCAAAGGTTGGCAAGCCGAATAGCTTCCGGATTTGCGCTGAGTTCCGCAGCTTGTTGTCAAACAAGTCGATGGCAAAGGCGACAAGAAAGGCGAGAACCGCGGATGCCAGAAGCGCCATTGTGGTAATCTTGAACGGCTGCGGCGATACGGGCTTTTCGTTCACCGATGCAGGTGACACGACGGTGGTGTTCACACCTTCAAGCGGGTTCTTGGCGCGAATTTCCGAAACACGCTCGGTAATCTGGTTATACGCCTTCACGGCCTGTTCGGCCTGACGCGACAATGTTTCCAGTTCCACGACATTGCGGATGTTGCTGTAAGCCTTGCCGGTGAGGGCATTGAGCTGCGCGCGCAATTGACCGGCGCGTGCCGCATCGCCCGACGCATCGCTGCGGGCCATCTGCGCCATACGGGCACCTTCGGCACCCGCAACCGCCGCTGCATCCGATGCTGCGCGGCTACGTTCACGGGCGAGATCTTGCCGGACGCGTGACAGAGTTGCCGATAAGCTGATGATTTCGGGGTGGCTGTTGCCATAGGTTTCCGACTTGCTTGCAAGCTGCGTGGTCAAATCGGCTTCTTGGCGTTCCAGCGCTTGGGTCGAGGCATTGCTGGCCCCGGCAATGCTGCGTATCCCGGCTGCTGCTGCAACACCGGCGCTGCGTGACGAGGAACCCGCGCTCATTGCCGAAGCGGAAATGGCTTCGCTTTGGATGCGGTTGATCTGGCTGAGATCTTCGGTCCCGGCTGCACCGGCCAGCATGCCATTGGCAATACGGAAATCGGAAACTGCCTTTGCTGTTTCTTCGGCAATTTTTGCTGTCTCTTCCTGTTTCTTGGTCAGCGAGGCCAAAAGCTCTTTACTGCGCTCTTCGGCCTTCTTCGTGCGGATAGACTGCACTGAAAGCGGATATTGGTTGGCAATCAATGTGGCCATTTCGGCAGACCGTGACTCCACAGTAATTTCTACAAGGTCCGAGCCTTCCTGCATGGTGATTTCGGACATTTCCAGCAAACGGGTCGCTGCCTTGCGGATTTTCTGCTTCTTTCCGCCGACAGGATCTTTGCCCATATCTTTCTTGAAATCTGCGCGATCGTAGAGCTCCAGGTCGCGCACAACCTTTTCAGCTGCGGCGCGTGAACGGTGAAGTTTAACTTCGTTGGCGATACGCTGGTTGTTCTTCGCCATCACGTCGGCCTGGTTGACACCGACGGCATCGATGAGTTCGACCTGCATTGACACAGTAGAGCTGTAGAGAGTGGGGCGGGTAATCTGCCAGATGAAGGCGCTCAAGGTAACGATGGCAATGATGCTGAGCACAAGCTTCTTATGGCGGAGCAAGACATTCGTGAATTCACCAATGCCAGAGCTATCCACTGTCGAGAAGTTTTGCGGGCCGGCTGTCGCAGGGCGACCTTGCGCAAAACCGACCTGTCCGGAATGGTTCGAGCTTATGATAGCATTGGACATCAGATTACTTTCTTTTTCAACATTTTATGTGCCGCAGCCTGAGAATATTGCCGTTTCTCGACCGTGCACTTCGCCCCGATGATATAGCGTGCCTCTATTATCGGGGGCGATTGATATTGGGGGGATGGCGCGTCTTTATTGGACTACCCCCTTTGAGCAATGGTATTGCCATGCCGAGGTTAACAATTAACCGGCGGTTCGAAAGCGAAGCCGAAATGACTCTTTTTTCTTGATAAATTTGGTGTTCGGGCGGCCCATGCTTCGAACTGGACGATCACCGCTATTCATCTGGCAGCAATAACTTATGGTTAATGGAATATTGTCGTTGAGTGCCACGCAAATGTGTTCAATTATGGGGCGTCAAACGTCCTGAACTTAATATGTGTTGCATTAGGTTTGACGAAATACTGTAAGATTTGCTGTGCGTCGCTCGGGCGGCAAATCCAAACTGGGAGGTTTCAGTAATGAAGAGTTTGTATCTGGGAACGGCACTAGCTGCCTTTTCCGTTATCGCCATTAGTCCGGCTTCGGCCGAACGGAACGGCGATCCGATTGCAGATAGCTATATCTGCGTATTCAAAAACAATGTCGTTGCAAAAGCTGATGTTGGCGTAAAGGCCGACCGCGCCGTGCGTGATGGCGGTGGCCAGTTGAAGCAGGTATATCGCGATGCTGTTCGAGGGTTTGCTGCCAAGATGACCAAGACGGGTGTCGATGGCTTGAAAACGCGCAACAGCGATATTGCCTTTTGTGAACAGGACCGCGTGGTCTCGGTTACTCCGCTCGATGCAAGCGGCACGGTTGTGTATGCTTTGGGTGAAGTGAACGCGAGCAAGGGCCAGGACGGCGTGAAGCCGCCACCACCTCCTCCGCCTCCAGGGCCGACCCCTCCGCCTCCGCCCCCTCCACCGCCTACATCGGGCGTTCAGCAGACCCCTTGGGGTATTACACGCGTTGGTGGTGGTATTAACGGCACCTTTGCTACGGCATGGGTCATTGATTCCGGCATCCAGCTGAACCATCCCGATCTGAACGTCGATGTCCCACGCAGCCGCAGCTTCATTACCGGTCTGACGCCTAACGACCAAAATGGTCACGGCACCCATGTTGCTGGCACCATTGCGGCCATCAACAACAATATCGGTGTGGTCGGCGTCGCGCCGGGTGCAAAGGTTGTTGCTGTACGTGTTCTCAACAAAAAGGGTAGCGGCTCAACCTCGGGCGTTATTGCCGGTGTTGATTATGTATCGCAAAATGGTGCCGCCGGTGATGTTGCCAATATGAGCTTGGGTGGCGGGATCAGTCAGGCATTGGACAATGCCGTAGTTGCCGCAGCAGCCAAAGGTATTCGCTTTGCACTCGCAGCCGGAAACGAGGCGACCAACGCCACAAGCAGCTCGCCCGGTCGAGCCAATGGGCCGAATATCTATACGGTGTCGGCCTTTGGCACGGGTGATGTATTTGCGTCATTCTCGAACTTCGGTAACCCGCCGGTCGATTTTGCGGAACCAGGTGTTGGCATCAGGTCCACATGGCTGGCCGGTGGCTATAATACCATCAGCGGTACGTCGATGGCGACACCACATCTTGCCGGGCTCCTGCTCGTTGGTCCCATCCGCAATGGCGGCACTGTGATAGGCGATCGTGATGGCAATCCGGACGTCATCGGCGTCCGTTAAATAATTGGATGGTGTAGGGGCCGGACAATGTCCGCCCCAAACCAGCCAGATATACATTCAAGAAAGGGCTCCGTGCGCGTTACTGCGTTCGGGGCCTTTTTTAACCATGAAGCAAGCCATTTGGTGTGCCGAATACCCTTTTGGTCACCGGGCCATTATCCCTTTTAGTGGCTTGCCGTTTGTGTCCCCGCCAAATATTGAGGCGGCGAACGAAACGCTATTCCCAGGAAATTTGTATGAAAATCGCGATGATAGGATCAGGTTATGTCGGCCTTGTGTCGGGCGCATGCTTCGCCGACTTTGGTCATGACGTTGTCTGCGTCGACAAGGACGCACGCAAGATCGACCAACTCAACGCCAATATCATGCCGATTTTCGAGCCGGGTCTCGATATGCTGGTAAAGACCAACGTTGATGCGAAGCGTCTTTCTTTCTCGACCGATCTGAAGGCATCGCTGAAGGGCTGTGACGCGGTCTTTATCGCCGTAGGCACGCCTTCGCGTCGCGGCGACGGCCATGCCGATCTCAGCTATGTTTATGCAGCTTCGGAAGAACTGGCCGCAGCGATTGATCCCAAGACGGTCGTGGTGACCAAATCGACCGTGCCCGTTGGCACCGGAGACGAAGTGGAGCGGATCATCCGCGAAGCCAATCCCACGCTGGAATTTGCCGTCGTTTCCAACCCTGAATTTTTGCGCGAAGGCGCCGCCATTGGCGACTTCAAGCGTCCCGACCGGATTGTTGTCGGTACCGATGTTGAATGGGCCCGCGAAACAATGCGCGCCATCTATCGTCCACTGTTCCTCAATGAATCGCCAATTCTTTTTACAAGCCGCCGTTCATCTGAGCTTATCAAATATGCCGCCAACGCGTTTTTGGCGACCAAAATCACCTTTATCAATGAAATGGCCGACCTTTGCGAAAAGCTTGGCGCCAATGTTCAGGACGTGTCGCGCGGAATTGGACTCGATAATCGTATCGGGTCAAAATTTCTGCACGCAGGTCCGGGCTATGGCGGCAGCTGCTTCCCGAAGGATACGCTTGCTCTGCTCAAAACCGCTCAGGATAACGATAGTCCGGTCCGCATTGTTGAAGCCGTCGTTCAAGCAAACGATCTTCGCAAGCGGGCCATGGGTCGCAAGATTATCGCTGCCCTGGGCGGGGATGCGCGGGGCAAGAAAGTCGCGCTGCTTGGCCTGACTTTCAAACCCAATACCGACGACATGCGTGATGCGCCGTCGATCGCGATTGTTCAGACCTTGCTGGATGCAGGCGCGCAAGTGCATGCCCATGATCCCGAAGGCATGGAAGAGGCATCGAAAATTCTCCCCGAAGTCGTCATGACAGACAGCGCCTATGCTGCTGCCGAAGGCGCAGATGCGGTTGCGTTGGTAACCGAATGGGATGCGTACCGCGCGCTCGACCTTGCCAAACTGCGTTCGGCAATGAACGGTGACGCGATGGTTGATCTGCGGAATATTTACCGCAGCAACGAAATCGAGGCCGCCGGCTTCCGTTACAGCAGCATCGGTCGCTAAACCGCCTGCGACGCCGCCAATATTTTGTCCGATTGGCGAAATCGGTCAAAGGCGGCGGCGATGCAGCGGGCGTAGGGACGGCCGCTGTCTTCTATCACAAGCTGATCCCCGTGCCATTTGGCAAGGCCGCGTTCTTCAAAGGGCTGCAATGCTCCTGTGGGATGGGCATCGGCGCGCACTTCGACATGGCCGTCGCATAACAACCGCTCGATCCAGCGGCTGTGCTCCATGTCCTCGGCATCGGGTACAAAACCCCGCGAGGCGGCGAGTGCACCAGCATTTACCCGGTCGCGATAGGCGCCAATATTCTTCTCATTCTGGACGAGCAATCCGGGCAGCATGCTGATCGAACTCGCCCCAAAGCCCAGCAGCGTTTCGTTGCTGTCTTCGGTAAATCCCTGAAAATTGCGCCGTACTTTCCCGGCTTTCGCGGCGATGGCCAGCGGATCTTCAGGGAGAGCGAAATGGTCGAAGCCGATCGGCGCATAGCCCGCTTCAACAAGCATATCGAAACCTAAAGCGGATTGCTGGAACCTTAGATTTGCGTCTGGCAGGGCATCGGTGTCGATCCGCCGTTGTCGCGGGATCATCGACGGCAGATGGGCATATCCGAACAGCGCTATTCGTGTGGGACGCAGTGCGATGGCCTGCTTCAGGCTGTCGCGCACATCTTCCAGCGACTGATGCGGCAAGCCGTACATCATGTCGAAATTGATCGCCTTGATCCCGCGTGACCGCAGGGATGAAACGCAGGTTTCGATCAGCGCAAGGGGCTGCACCCGGCCAATGGCTTCCTGAACATGGGGGGTGAAGGTTTGGACGCCCATGCTCACGCGGCTGACATTCGATGCGGCCATAACCAGCGCCCATTCGGACGTAAATCCGCGCGGGTCTATCTCTACCGAGATTTCCGGCTGGCCAGCGGCAAAGACGGTGATGATGCGGTCCAGCAAGCGCACGAATTCGACCGTTGAAAGGGCATTCGGACTTCCGCCGCCAAAGGCGATTCGCTGCACAAAGCCCCGCCCGCCGATATATTTGGCAACCAATGCCAGCTCAGCCTCCAGCGCATCAAGATAGGCGGCAAGACGTTGCGCTTTGGACGCTGCCCCGGTGTTGCAGCCGCAATACCAGCAGATCTGCTCGCAAAAGGGGATGTGCAAATATAAGGAGAGCGGTGTTCCCGGGGCGACATTGCGCAATGCCGTCGCATAGTCATCCGGACCGACGCCCTCATGGAATTCCGCAGCGGTTGGGTAGCTGGTGTAGCGGGGCACGGGTCTGCTGAGCAGTTCGGGATAATATGGCCACATGCCACCTTCATAATTCCAGTCCGCGGCAAGACCTTGATCTGCGTCAAAGACTTTAAATTTGGACGCAGCAATATGACCCTACTGACAACAAGGTCAGCATAAGGAAACTGACATGAAATCTCTCTCCCTGAAAACAAGCATGCTGGTGGTGGCCATCGCCTTGGGGACCAGCGCAGCCCATGCCGAGGCAGGCGACACCTTCATCCGTATACGCGGTATCATGATTGCGCCGACCGAAAGTTCGGGTCCCATATTGCCGGCCTTTCCCACCGAAGAGGTGAAGTCAACAACAGCGTCATGCCCGAAGTCGACATCACCCATATGGTCAGCGACAATGTGGGGCTGGAGCTCATTGCTGCGACCACCAAGCATAATGCTTCGGGTACAAGCGGCACGACAGGCGGTATCGGTAAACTCGCATCCACCTGGGTGCTGCCGCCCACATTGACCCTGCAATATCATTTTGCCCCGGAAGCCAAAGTGCGCCCCTATGTTGGCGCGGGCGTGAACTACACGATCTTCTATTCCGAAAAGCCGTCGGCCGGTCTCGAAACGGCTGTGGGCCAGACCGACGTCAATTTGAAGGACAGCTTCGGCTGGGCTGCGCAGGCGGGGATCGATATCGATCTGAACGAGAAGATGTTCCTGAACTTTGACGTGAAATATATCGACATCGATACGACGGCGCGCTTGGCGACAACCGCCATCGGCACGCAGCGCGTTAAGATCAGCCTTGATCCAATCGTGGTCGGTGTAGGGGTGGGCTTCCGCTTCTAAGAGACGCGCAGGGCGGCCAAGGGTCATTGGCCGCCCCGCGTAAGGCGGCGCTTCCGGGGGGAGGCGCCGCCTTTTTTAATGCTTAGCAGCAGTCTTCCGGGTCGCTGTCGTTCAGCCTTTTCCGCCGGTCATTGGCCGCATGGCAGCCTTTTTTGCAGCAACCATGATCATCACCTTCACCGGGGTGAGGTTGCTTTACGGGAATCGACACCCGCACGCCGGGCTGTCCGCATACGCCGACCGTCAGCGTCTTGCCTTGCGCCGGAAGGGGCGGGATGACCAATATGGCAATGGCCAAAAGCGCAGCCATACGCTTCACAGCGGGTCTTCCTCATCAATCAATATCCGTAAAGCTGCTCCGTCGGCATCGTCAAACTGGCCATTTTTCAACGACCAGAAAAAGGAGGCGAGGCCCAAAAGGCCAAGCCCCAGCGCCACCGGAATGAGCAGGGCAAGACCGGTCATCGGACCACCGCCCGCAGGCGCAGCGCGTTCGCAACGACAATCAGCGAAGATCCGGACATTGCTGCCGCGGCAATCAAGGGCGTGACATGGCCGGAAATAGCCAGCGGCACAGCGATGACATTGTAGCCAATGGCAAGGGCGAAGTTCTGCCGCACAATCTGCTGCGTCCGGCGCGCGGCACGCACAGCGGTCGCGACAGGGGTCAGGGCGTCGCCCAGGAAAACAACATCCGCGGCATTTTGCCCGACATCACTCGCCGATGCGGGTGCGATAGAGGCGTGACCTGCCGCCAGCGCCGGTCCGTCGTTAAGGCCGTCCCCGACCATCAGGACATGATGCCCCGCCCTTTTCTGCCGGGCAATGGCGTCCAGCTTGTCTTCGGGCAGCATGCCCGTCTGTGCCGTCAGCCCCAGCATCCGCGCCACTGGCGCAACGGCGCTTGCGCGGTCGCCCGATAAAATGGCTGATTCAATCCCCAATTGCGCAAGCTCGGTGATCGTCTCGGCGGCGGCGCTGCGCACCTGATCGGTGAAGTGGACCGTGAAGGGTGGCTGGCCTGCAACCAGAAGTTGGGCAGCCATGCCCGCACTCGCCATATCAAAATCGGGTCGGCCCAAGGACGCTTCGCATGTTCCCGCCATGGCGTAGACCCCTGACCCCGCAATCTCCCGGATGTTGGTGAGCGACGCGGCACTCGTCCCGGCACCTTCCAGCGTGCGGCGTATCGCTTCGGACAATGGATGGCGGCTGGCGCGTGCGAGTGCGAGTAATATGGACCTCTGTTCGCCATTCGCATCGTCAAGATTGACCGGTTCGGGACGTCCGAGGGTGAGCGTACCCGTTTTGTCAAACATGGCGCGGTCTACCTCGGCAAGCCGTTCGAGCGCGCTGCCGTCTTTCACCAATATGCCTGCGCGCATTAACGCGCCGGCGACCACAATCTGCGCCGCCGGAACAGCGAGCCCCAGTGCGCAGGGGCAGGTAATGATCAATACAGCGACCGCCACCAGCAAGCTTTCATGCCAGCCAGCGCCGGCAAGCATCCAACCCAGAAAACTGGCCGCTGCCAATGTATGTACGGCCGGGGCGTAAAGACGTGCTGCCCTGTCGGCGACACGTACATAGAGTGATTTGCTCTGCCCTGCTTGTTCCATCAGCCGGGCGATGTCGGCGATGGCGGTATCGGGTCCGGTGGCGGTGACGGATATAGTTACGGGACTGTCGATGTTAAGCGTTCCTGCATGAATGCTGTCGCCTTCATGCGCCATCTGCGGTGCAGACTCTCCCGTCAGTAAGGAGAGATCGAAACTGCTATTTCCTCTGATGATGATCCCGTCGGCAGCAACGCGTTCGCCCGCAGCCACGATCATGTCCATCCCGATGGAAAGCGCCCTGGCTTCGACCCAGCGGGTCTTGCCATCCTTATCCAAAACCATCGCGCCGGACGCCGTTTGCTTTAGCAAGGCGCTGACCCCGTCGCGTGCACGGCTGCGCATCACTACATCCAGCCAACGGCCCGTGAGGAGGAAGAAAAGCAGCATGACAACGCCGTCAAAATAGGCGTGCGGGCCATGGGTGAAGGTTTCGAACAGGCTGAGCGCAGTCGTAATCAGGACGCCTATCGATATAGGCACATCCATATTGGTGCGCCCTTTGCGCAAGGCAGCCCAGGCCGAGCGAAAAAAGGGGCGACCGGCATAAGCCACCGTCGGCAACGCGATCAGAGCCGAAATCCAATGGAACAGGTCCCGCGTGAACCCTTGCGCCCCTGACCATACCGATACCGACAGAAGCATGATGTTCATCATGGCAAAGCCGGCAACCGCCATTGCCTGCAACATCTGCCGCGATTCCCGCTGCGTCCCGTCTACACCATCCCCTGCTATGGGAACGGCTTCAAATCCAATGTCGCCCAGGATTTTGACAAGCTGGGGCAAAGTCATGTCGGGCAGATGGGTGATCGACACCCGTTTAGCGGTAAAGTTGACCCGGGCAGCAGCGATGCCAGGATTAAGCGCCAGACCATTTTCCAATTTGGATATGCATCCGGCACAGCGCACGCCAGGTACAGCAAACTCTGTTTGGGGCAGCGGGACAGGATCGCGGTTTGGCGTAGTGGCGGTCACTGCAATGGCTCCCGCACATGGAAGATGTCGGCGCTTTTGCGCAGCGCGAGCTGCACATTCCATCGTCCTTGCGGCAAAGCTTCTTTCGATCGCAATTCGCCGTCACCAACGGTGACGAAAGTAAGGGCTTGGTCTTCCTTGCGTCCCAAGGGATGCAAGGCATCCCCGCTTGCCCGGACACCGTCCAGAGCGGCGCCATTTTTCTCGACAGACACGAGGATGTGCCTCTCGCTGTCCAAACGCGCCACAACTTGCCAGCCAAGCCGATCCTGCCGGTCGGCGGCGTTCAGCCATATGTTGTAATTCTGGCTGGCAACATAGCTGTTATCGACGACGGTTCCGCCAAAGGTGCTGATGGCCATACGGGCCATGGTGAAATTGACGGCCATGACAACGGCAAAAAAACTGACCAATATTGTTGTCATGTGCCAGCCGGTAAAGATGCGTGGTTTAGCAATACTCATTGGTCATCCTTCGGGCGTTCGAATATCAGGGTGTCGCTGTCGCCACGTTCATCGCCTGTGCGGGCGCGGGCGCTTATCTGGAATTCCGTGCGGGCGGGACCTTCGGCGGGTGCCGCGATGAACAGCCGCACTTTGTGGACCGCATCGGGGTCGACGGCGAAATTGACATTTTGCCGGGCTGAAGCGCGATCGCCTTCGTCCGTCCAGACTTGCGCACCGGGGAGACCTTCGATGTAGATATCGACGATACGCGGCCGGGCCTGCATGTTACGGATTTTGAGCGTGTAATTGTTCCGGATCGTCCCGTCCGACAATTGTACATAAACGGGATTGCGATCATGCTGCACGGCCAGATCGAGCCGTGTGCGCTGCCCCAAGGTAAACAGCATAGCGAGGCCAATGGCCGACCAGATGCCGAAATAGATCATCGTGCGCGGACGGAACAAGGTCTTGAGAGCCGGCTTACCGGTGCCCCCTTTCTTTTCGATGTCGGCATCGTCCAGCGTGCAATAATCGATCAGGCCGCGCGGTTTTCCAACCTGCGCCATCACCTTGTCACAGGCATCGATGCACAGCGCGCAGGTGATGCACCCGATCTGTGGTCCTTCGCGGATATCGATGCCCGTCGGGCACACCGCCACACATTGGTTGCAGTCGATGCAGTCGCCGAAAGCGGATGGATTGGCTTGCGCCGCTTTCAAGCTACCGCGCTGTTCTCCGCGCCAATCCTTATAGGTAACCAGCAGGGACTTTTCGTCCATCATGGCGGTCTGGATGCGTGGCCACGGGCACATGTAAATGCAGACCTGTTCCCGCATGAAACCGCCGAAGACAAATGTTGTGGCGGTCAGTATGCCCACAGTGGCGTAGGCAACAGGTGCTGCGTTACCCGACCAGAAGTCGCGGACGAGCGTCGGCGCATCGGCGAAGTACATGATCCAGGCGCCGCCGGTCCAGAAAGCAATGAAGAGCCAGACTGACCATTTACTCAGCCGCTTTGCAATTTTTTCGGCTCCCCAAGATGCCTTTTCCAGACGCATCTGGGCATTGCGATCGCCATCGATAAACCGTTCGACATGCTGGAACAGGTCCGTCCAGACGGTCTGGGGGCAGCTATAGCCGCACCAGGCGCGCCCCACGGCACTTGTGACCAGAAACAGGCCAATTCCGGCCATAATCAGTAGGCCTACCACATAGTAAAATTCATGTGGCCAGATTTCGATCTGGAACATGTAGAAACGCCGGTTGGCCAGATCGACGAGGACCGCCTGATCCGGGGCGTAGGCGCCCCTGTCCCAGCGTATCCACGGCGTGATGTAGTAGATCGCCAGCGTAACCGCCATGATCGCCCATTTCAGACGACGGTAGAATCCATCGACCGCCTTGGGATAAACGCCTTTGCGCGCTTGGTAGAGCGGTTGTTTGGGGCCGGTCAGGTCTTCAGGGCTGGACATTGGCGGCGACCTTTTCTGGGTCGGGGACCGCTGCCGGTGCAGATGCCGCATTAGCTTCACCACCGCCCAGCGAATGGACATATGCCGCCAGCATCTTGATCGTTACAGGATCCAAACGGTTGTTCCAGCGCGGCATGACGCCATAACGTGCTTTTGCCACCGTGGTCTTTATGCTCGCAATGTCGCCGCCATAGAGCCAGATGCCATCTGTCAGGTTCGGTGCGCCAAATTCGCGCATGCCTTTGCCATCGGTTCCGTGGCAAGATGAGCAGTTATTTGCGAACAAGGTTGCACCAGCCGCAGATTGCGCGCTGGGTTTGGCTTTGCCCGACAATGTCTGGACATAGGTCGCGACGGCGTCGATTTCGCCACCGCTCAAGACACCGCCAAAGGCGGGCATTTGCGAAAAGCGCGTTTCTTCATGGTCCGGCTGACGGATACCATGGGTCAGGGTGTAATGGATGGCAGGCAAGTCGCCACCCCACAGCCAGTCATCATCATTGAGATTGGGATAGCCTTGGGACCCGGCAGCACCAGAGCCATGGCACTGCACACAATGCACCTTGAATGCAGCCCGGCCACCTTCGATTGCAGCCTGATACAGTTTTTCATTTCCGGCGAGCTGTTCAACAGGAATGGCCGCAAGCGCGTTGGTAATGGGGGCGCGTCGCAGTGTTTCGGCCTTCATCTGTTGTTCCAATTCCCCCCGGCTTGACCAGTTCCAAAGGCCAGGCGTCGATCCGTTGAGCAGCGGGATGGCGGGGAAAAGGACGATATAGCCGATCCCCCACAGGATACAGGCCCAAAAGGTAAAGACCCACCAGC
>Ga0116176_10001929_pt1 | contig 15907 bp, 16 predicted proteins | sample AD_STIC08_MetaG_FD_89803 | JGI IMG/M metagenome (GOLD analysis project Ga0116176, IMG submission 89803) | Active sludge microbial communities of municipal wastewater-treating anaerobic digesters from USA - AD_STIC08_MetaG | ecosystem: Engineered > Bioreactor > Anaerobic > Digestate | place: USA...
TCAGCCATCTGGTCGACGGTGGGGTTGCGGGGCTTGGCGAAGCCCAGCCAGATGCGCCCCCCTTGCCCGCGCATCAGGTTGTCGGGGTAGCCCGGCAGGTTGTCCAGCACAACGGTGGCTTGCGGGCTGGTTTGCGCCAGGTTGAGGTCATGGGCAGACACCGCAATCTTCCACAGGCGAAACTTGCCGGTTTCGGTGACAAAAAGGGATTGCTCATCCGCGCTCAGAGCCACGCCGTTGGCAAAACTGAGGCCAACTGCGAGTATTCGGGTGGCCTTGGTCGCGGGGTCATACTCCAGGATACGGCCAGTCGATGCACCTTCGATGATGTCCAGCACACTGGCTTCAAAGGTTCCACCCCAGTCTTTGGGGGCAAAGCGGGTGGATGCATCGCTGAAATACATCTTGCCGCTCTTGGCTACAACCACTGCGTCGGCGTAGCGAATGGAGTCACCGTTGACGCGGTCGGTCAGCACGGTGACGGTGCGGTCTGGAGTAATGGACAGCAAGCCCTTGACGGCGTCGGCTGCAATGAGCTTGCCCTGGGCGTCAAAGTCAAAACCCAGCACCCGCCCGCCGGTGTTGACAAATGTTTCCTGTGCCGAACCATCGGCGTTCATGCGCAGAATGTTGCCACTGGCCACCGTGGTGTAGAGCTTGCCGTCCGGCCCGAAGGTGATGTGCTCGGGGCCGACCTCACCCCGCAGATCGATCATCTTCAAGCCGGACAGTTGGGTGTTTGCAGCATGCACACCGACGTAGCCAGGGGCGCTTGGCAGTGTGAATGCGATGGGGGTGATCGGTACCGGCCACAACAGCAGGTAGCTGGCGGCGAGCAGGACCAAGATGAGCAGGGTGCCCAGTAACTTTTTCATGCAGCGTCTCCACATTTTTGTGTGCGAAGGATAGCCGCAAAGGCCAGGCGACGATTTCGCCTGCGGGACAGTGTTACCCCAGCAGCGCCTGCGCAAACTCCCTGGCGTTGAAGGTCTCCAGCTCTTCGAGCTTTTCGCCAACCCCAATGAAATACACGGGAACGGGCCGCTCGCGTGCAATGGCTGCCAGCACACCGCCCTTGGCTGTGCCATCGAGCTTGGTGATGATGAGACCGGTCAATGTCAGCGCATCGTCAAAGGCGCGCACCTGCATCAGGGCGTTCTGGCCAGTGTTGCCGTCGATCACCAATAAGACTTCGTGGGGTGATGTCCCATCCGCTTTTTGGATGACGCGTTTGATTTTTTTCAATTCCTCCATCAGGTGCAACTGTGTCGGCAGGCGTCCAGCGGTATCTACCAGCACGACATCCTTGCCCCGTGCCTTGCCGGCGGATACGGCGTCAAAACTGACGGCTGCTGGGTCGCCGCCCTCCTGGCTGATGATCTCTACCAGATTTCGGTCAGCCCAAACACCGAGTTGCTCGCGCGCTGCAGCGCGGAAGGTGTCGGCCGCTGCCAGCAGCACGCTGGCGCCGCTTTCGGACAAGTGGCGCGTGAGCTTGCCTATCGACGTGGTCTTGCCCGCACCGTTGACACCTGCCACCATGATGACGGTGGGTTTGTGCTCGCCGATGACCAATGGTTTCTGTAGGGGCTGCAACAGCTCGGTGAGCAGGGCCACCAAAATGTTCTTGAGCGCGATGGGATGGGTCACTCCGCTGGCTGTGACTTTCCGCCGCAACTCAGTCAGCAGGTATTGGGTGGCCGGTACGCCCGCATCGGCCATGAGCAGGGCGTCTTCCAGACTCTCGTACAGGGCCTCGTCAATGACCGAGCCCCCAAACACCGTGGCAATGCCGCTGGCCGTTTTGCCCAGGCTGAGTTTGAGTTTATCCACCCATTTCTGCCGTTCGGGCGGCGCGGCAGACGGGTCAGGAATATCGATAGGGATGACCAGCGCGCTGCCAATCAGCGAGCCGCCACCGCCTGGTGCTGCCATGGGTGCCGGTGCGACGACGGGAGGTGGGGGAGGGGTCTTCTTTTTGAAAAAACTGAACATATGGGGCGTTCTTTGAAGCACCCATTCTATGAAACGCAGTGTGCGTGCAGAAACATAGGCGAGTACCCTAGGGAAATCCCGGTGGGATTGCGTTTAATATCTGTTGGCGTACGCATCACAATGGTGCGTACGAAACAAGCAGTTTGTTTGCAATGTATTACGTCCTGGTCATCAACGCGGCAGTCAGCCTCATCATGGGGTGTGCGTTGGTGCTGGTCTGGCGGCGAGACCGCGCGCAATCCTTCACCCTCTACATCGGTTGGGCGAATCTGGTTCAACTGCTCGTGCCATTGGCCTATTTGCTGCGATCGCAGGGGCAGGGCGTCTATGCCGCAGCGGGTGGAATCGCATTGGCGGTGGTGGCCGCAGTCTATTCAACATTGCTGCTGACCGGCACCTCGCATCTGGCCAATCGACAGATTCCCAGAGCCCGGTTGTGGCTGGTGTTGGTACTGCTCGCAATCGTTAACGCTACGGCGATCGCGTTGGGTGGCCTGCGCACTGGTCAGACCTGCATGGCGCTTGTCAATACCGGGTTGGGCCTGGTTTGCACCTACTGGCTTTTGAGTGCAAGTGCCGCGCGCTCAACGTCTGAAAAATTGGTGGGTCCCCTGCTGGTGTCGCTGGGGTTGATTCAGTTCATTTTTGTGGTGTACGGCGATGCAGGCGCGACTTTGTTGGCCACTTTGGGCGCGATCTTGCGGCTGACGCTGGGGCTGGTGCTGCTCTATGCTGCATTGGACCGGGGAGCTGCGGCTGCGCTCAAGCTAAAGAAGCGGTTTGAGCAACTGACGGAGCGCTCCCACCAGGCCATCATGATCAGCTTTGGGGACAGCAGCATCGTGTATGCCAACCCGGCATGTTTGGCCCTATATGGTGTCAGCAGTTTGGAACAATTGCGGGTGGCCACGGTCGCGCGCACGATTCCCAAAGAGGACAGGGTCAAGGTGGGGCGCATTCTCAGCGAGATTCAGCACGGCCAGGCAAATGACGCCAGCTATGACGCCCTTCGCTATCGGGCAGACGGAACGCCGATGTGGTTGCGGTGTCACTATTTCCGCACGGAATGGGACGGCGCGCATGCTGTTCAGGTTCTTATTTCTGACGACACGGCCCGCCACAAGGCCAACGAGGCTTTGCTGCACCAGGCCATGCACGATGAACTGACCGGATTGCCCAACCGCGCGGCCATGATCCGCAGCTTGCACAAACGGTGTGAACCTGCTGAACCAAATTCGAAGTTTGTCCTCGTGTTGATGAACATTGACCGTTTCAAACTGTTCAATGAGGCGCATGGCCACTCGATGGGGGACGAGGTGTTGCGTGCCATGGGCCAGGTATTGCGCGCAACGATGGACAGCGATTGCGAAGTGATGCGCCTGGCTGGTGACGAGTTTGCATTGGTTTCGGCACCCAACGGAAGCGGTGATACCGCGGTAGAGATGGTGACGCGCATTCGCAACCTGCTGGTCAATCCACTGCAGGTATCGGGTCAGGAGTTTTTTCTCGATGCCTCCATTGGCATCGCTTTGTACCCCAACAGTGCACGCGACGCTGAGTCTTTGCTGCGAGCCGCCAATGCGGCGATGCATGTTGCCAAGCGCACGCCCGGTACCTCGCACCGGCTGGCAGAAAAGGAATTTGAGCGCGGTTCCAGTAACGCGCTGGAGCAAGAGCAGGCGCTTCGCGCGGGTATCGACCGCGGGGAGTTTGAATTGGTATACCAGCCCAAGGTCAACGCCCATACGGGCCGCATGACCAGTCTTGAAGCGCTGGCACGCTGGCGGCGTCCGGAAGTCGGGCAAGTAAGCCCTGTGGAATTCATTGCAGCGGCGGAGCGCACCGGCTTGATCAGCGCTTTGGGAACTGCGCTGTTGAAAAAGGCTTGCCAGCAGGTGGCGCATTGGCTCAAGCAATATGGCACCTGTGTGCCAGTCGCCGTCAATGTATCGCCCTTGCAGTTGCTGGATCCGCGTTTTCCCAATCTGGTGGCCCAAACCCTCAAGGATTGCGGCGTTGCGGCCCAATGGCTTACTTTGGAGATCACTGAGAGTTCTGCCGTGCAAAACATGGACCAGACCCGGTTGCAGGTGGAGCACCTGCGCGACATGGGCGTGCAAGTTGCGATGGATGACTTTGGAACCGGATTCTCTTCGCTCAATATGTTGCGCAGTTTGCGGCTGCACACGGTCAAGATCGACAGGGGCCTGATTGATCCGCTGCCCTCACCGGATGCTGTCGCGGTGGTGCGCGCCATCTGCCAGCTTGCGGATGCCCTGCACTTGCATGTAGTCGCCGAAGGGGTCGAGACCACCGGGCAAGCCAGTGCCGCGCGCGAGGCGGGCTGCAGTGAGCTGCAAGGCTACCTGTATTCCAAGCCCCTGGTGGTGCAGGACGTTGGTCCCTGGTTGCAGCGATTGGGCACGCAATATGCCGATGCGGATATGGAAATCCGGACACAGTCCGTTAAGCTCGGGGAATGACGAAATCTGCCAAGACCTCCCACAAAACCGCCAGTCGAACATCCAAGCCGGCCGGCAAGCCCGTTCGCACCCCTGTTCATAAGCGCCAGCCCGGCGAAATTCGCCTCATCGGCGGGCATTGGAAGCGCATCAAACTCAAGGTGTCCGATACGCCGGGCTTGCGGCCCACGCCGGACCGGGTGCGGGAAACACTGTTCAACTGGCTGGGTCAGGATATGGCTGGTTTGCGGTGTGTCGATGCTTTTGCCGGAACAGGTGCGCTGGGTTTTGAGGCCGCGTCCCGAGGTGCAGCACAGGTATTGCTGGTGGAGCATGACGGTGCCCTGGCGTCGCAACTGCAGCGTGTGCTGACCCAGCTGCAAGCGCTGGAAATGCTGGAGCCAAAACCGGTGCAGAAGTTGATGATCCAACGTGGAGAGGGTGTTGCAGCATTGCGCCAGTTGGCACCCGCCAGTCATGACGTGATTTTTTTGGACCCGCCATTTGATGGGGATCTGTATGAGTCCGCCCTGTTAGCGGCTGCGCGCGCACTGGCTGACGGCGGTTCCATTTACCTTGAAGCGCCCAAGGCTTGGACCGATGCCATGCTGGAGCCCATGGGGTTGGTGGTGCACCGCCATCTCAAAGCCGGTGCGGTGCATGCCCATGTGTTGCGTGCGTGCTCTGCGCCCGCTGCATAATGGTTTTTCCAATTGGGGTGCAGGCCCCGGAGTTGTCCATGTCCAGTCACGTGATTGCTGTCTACCCCGGCACTTTTGATCCCATTACCTTGGGCCACCAAGACCTGATTCGTCGCGCTGCAAGTCTTTTTGGTACCGTGATCGTGGCGGTTGCCGCCGCGCACCACAAGAAGACACTCTTCAGCCTGGACGAGCGCTTGGATACTGTTCGTGAAGTCGTTCAAGACTATCCAAATGTGCGGGTCGAGTCGTTTACCGGTTTGGTGAGAGACTTCGCGGTGGACCATGGGGCCCAGGCCATGCTGCGCGGGGTGCGATCGGTCACAGATTTTGATTTTGAGAACCAGCTCGCCGGTATGAACCGCGCGCTGGCTCCCGATGTGGACACCGTTTTTCTGACGCCAGACGCGCGCTACCAGTACATTTCCAGCACCCTGGTGCGGGAGATTGCAACGCTAAAGGGCGATGTGGCGCAGTTTGTGTCACCGGCTGTGCACACGCGTCTGTTGCGAAAACTCAGTCTTCCTTAGTGGTTGCATTTTCTTCTATTGCCACCTACCGCCCGTCTTCTCCAGGAACACCATGAAAATCCTACTGCCTGTTGATGGTTCAGAGTTGTCCCTGGAGGCTGTGCGTTTTGCCATCCGCATGGTGTTGGCAGGGTTGCGCGCGGATGCCGTGCTGGCCAATGTGCAGGAGCCTGCCAATTTGTATGAGTTGCTGGTGGCCCATGATCCGGCGGTCATCAATCGGGTGAGCGAAGAGGCGGGGCTGCACACCCTCAAAGGCGCGCAGACCCTTCTGGATGCGGCGGGCGTTGAGTACGAATGTGAAATCGCAAAGGGCGACCCGGCGCATACCATTGTGGAGATTGCTGAGCGATTTGCCTGCGACCTCATCGTGATGGGTGCGCGTGGCAACAGCGCACTGCGCAGTGCCATGATGGGCTCCGTCTCCAATGAAGTGCTGCACGCCAGCCCGGTCCCGGTCGTGATTGTCAAACCGGATGAGGTCTGACCGACAACATGGCGCTGATCATTACTGACGAGTGCATCAATTGCGATGTCTGCGAACCCGAGTGCCCCAATGAGGCCATCTATATGGGTCAGGACATTTATGAAATTGATCCAGCCAAGTGCACGGAGTGCGTAGGCCACTTTGACGAACCACAGTGCATGCAGGTGTGCCCGGTGTCTTGCATTCCGGTCAACCCGCTGTTCGTCGAGGACAAAGCGACATTGTGGGAAAAATACCGGCGGCTACAGCAGATTGCGGTAACGGGGACTTAACGCAATTCAGTTGTCCGACTCGCTTGATGCCGCGCTAGCCACGGACCCATTTGTTGCTTGGGCATGGGTTTGCCAAAGTGGTAACCCTGTGCGTGGCTGCACCCCAATATGGCCAATTGCGAGGCGATCTCGGCGTCCTCTATGCCTTCGGCAATGGTACTCAAGCCAATCGATCGGGCCAGTTCCAGGGCGGCCTTGATGATGTGCAGGCTGCGTTCGGACTGATTGATTTGCTGAATAAATGTTTTGTCGATTTTCAGGCATGTGAAGGGCAATGACTGAAGATAGTCCAACCCCGCATAGCCCGTACCAAAGTCGTCCAGCGCAATCCCGACTCCCAGTGCGCGCAACTGATGCAACGACTTGGCAACTGCATCCATGTTCTGGATGATGGTGGTTTCTGTCAATTCGATGCGCAGTTCACGGGGATCCATGGCGTGCTGTGCCAGGCAGTCTTGTATGGTCTTCACAATATCGCCGCCTGCAAGTTCGGGGGCCGAGAGGTTGATACTGACGAAGGGGGGGGGACTGCAAGTCGTCGGCGCAGTAGGGGCGCAACTCGCCCCAGTCAGACAGTGCACGCTGCAACACCCATTGACCGATCCGGTGAATGAGGCCGGTTTTCTCCGCCAGTGGAATGAACTCGGCCGGGCTGACCAGTCCCAGGGAAGGGTGGTTCCATCGGATCAGCGCCTCGAAGCCCGATACGGCCAGTTGGTCGAACGCGATCAATGGCTGGTAAAACAACTCCAGCTGCTGGCGGTCGATCGCGTCGGACAAGTTTTGCGCCAGCGACAAGGTGCGTACTGCGGCTTTGTGAAGATCCACTGCGTCTGTAGAGTCGGTGCCTGGTGCATGGGGGCTGGCAGTCAGGCGCTGCAACTGGCCAGTGGCATCGTGCGTGCTTCGAAAGCGTGCCAAAAGGAGATGCAAGAGGTACTGGATGACCGGATCGGAGCGCAGAAGTATTTCCTCCACGTGGCTGCGATCAATGCGAATCAGTCGGGTGGGGACCAAGGTGCGTACGGCCGCTGTTCGCGGCTGGCGGTCCAGCAGTGCGACTTCTCCAAACATCGCTCCATCTGTCAGCAGGGCAATGCGGCGCTGCGCAGTTCCCGTGTTTGCGAGAACTTCCACGCAGCCTTCCTCGATGACGTATGCCGAGTCTCCCGGGTCGCCCCACTGGAATACCATTTCCTGGCCGCCGAAAACGACCCTGTCGAAAGCGTCTGTCATGGATGCACCCCGGTGATTCGAAGTACCAAAGCCGCTCACCTGGAAGGTGGCTGCAGGCAATGGGCTCACTATAAACCAGGCGTTCAGCCTATGGGTGGGTGCCGAGCGCCAAGGTTTTGGCGAAGGCACGTCGCTAATTGCTGGTGCTGGCTGCTTTTTTGGACTTTTCAGTTGGCGTCCGAGTTGAGAAAAATTTAGGCTCTTTCTTTTTGGTGGACTTCTTTTTGTGTGGGGGTTTGTTGGCAGGTTTCGTGCCCCCTGAAGAATCCTTGGTTTTGGCAGAGGATGCCTTTGCCGAGGCGGCAGCCAATTTGGCGTTGATGGCGCGCTGCTCGGCTTCTTCTTTCAGGCGTGCTTTCTCCATGGCATTTCCCGCTGCAGCATCATGTTTGATTTGCGCATCGGACTGCGCCTTTTGCTCTGCAGTGCGTGCATCGTCAAAGTCCAGGGCAATGCCATCTGCGCAGGGTTTTTGGCTATATGTATTCCCACAACGATAGACATTCTGGCCTGTGGCCCTCGTCGAATATACGCATGAAGCTATCAATGCGATAGCAACAATAAAGCTAAATTTCATGCTGTGCCTTTCTGGTCGGGAGGCTGAACCGATTGTGGCGCGGGTGAGTGCGCGCGCGGCGGTTTATGGGTGTGTACCAGCAAGGTAGCCTTTTCCATGTCGCCAGCCAGGAACGCAGGCAAGGCCTTGAGCGAACGGTCGATGCATTGTTCGATTGCGATGCGGTGGTCCTGCGACGGCTTTTTCAACACCCAGTTGACGACTTCATCCTTGTTGCCAGGATGCCCCACCCCCAGGCGCAGACGCCAGTAATCGCCGCTGCCCAGCTGGGCATGGATATCGCGCAGACCGTTGTGACCGGCGTGGCTGCCGCCAAATTTGAGCTTGACCTGGCCTGGTGCAATGTCGAGTTCGTCATGGGCGACGAGGATTTCCTTCGGAGTGATTTTGAAGAATCTCGCCAGTGCACCGACCGATTTCCCCGACAGATTCATGAAGGTTTGCGGCTGCAGTAACCAGACGGTGTTGCCATGCACCGTTGCCCGTGCAACCAGGCCGTGGTAACCCTTGTCCATGATTAACCCCGTCTTCAGTTCCCTTGCCAAAGCGTCAATCCACCAAAATCCTGCGTTGTGGCGGGTTGCTTCGTATTCCGGGCCGGGATTTCCAAGGCCAACAAACAGTTTGATCATGTAAAACGGGAGCTAGTAGTTCTTGGATGGTAGGCCAATTTGGAACACTCTCCAAACGACAACGGCCCACCGAAGTGGGCCGTCAACAGCTTGCGCCGTGAACCAGTACAGGACTGATTATTTCTTGGCAGCAGGCGCTTTGGCGGCTGCAGGTGCCTTGGCGGCGGGAGCCGCTTTGCCACCCTTGCCGGCAGGTGCTGCGGCTGCAGCCTCTGCGCTGGCCTCGGCTGAGGCTTCAGCAGCGGACGTCACCACGGATACCACGACCGGATTCTCGCGGCCCTTGACCACAGCCTTCACGCCGGCGGGCAACTTGACGTCGCTCAGGTGGAAGGAGGTACCTTTCTTCAGGCCGGACAGATCGACCTCAATGAACTCGGGCAGATCAGCTGGCAGGCACGTGACGTTGATCTCGTTGAGCACGTGGGTGATCAGGCAATGGTCGATTTTGAACGCGGCAGACTCTTCCTGGCCCTTGAAGTGCATGGGCACCTTCATGTGCATCTTGGTATTGGCGTCCACGCGCTGGAAGTCAATATGCAAAATCAATTGCTTGTAGGGGTGCATCTGCACGTTGCGCAGCAGGACTTTGCTGACTTTGCCATCAATTTCCATGTCCAGAACGGATGCGTGGAACGCTTCCTTCTTGATGGCGTGAAACAAGGCGTTGTGGTCCAGTTCGATCACAAGGGGTTCACCCGTGCCACCGTAGACGATACCGGGTGTGCGACCCGAATTGCGGAGACGGCGGCTCGCACCCGTGCCCTGCTTGGCGCGCTCAAAAGCGACAAATTTCATAAATTACTCCTGTGGGAGCCCACCGCGACCAGTGCGGCTCCGGTTTAATAAAAGCGCAAATTCGTTGCCGAATGCAACGTGCGCCTGCTTTTTGTCCCGAAAAGTTTTACAAAAAACCTCAGAAGAGGTTTTCCTGATCCGAGAACAAACTCATGACCGACTCTCCTTTGGCAATGCGCTGAATCGTTTCGGCAATCAGCGGAGCCACGGACAGTTGGCGAATTTTTTGGCAATTCCTGGCGGCTTCGCTCAGAGGAATCGTATTGGTCACCACGACTTCATCCAGTGCGCCGCCATTGGCGATGCGTTCGATGGCGGGGCCGGAAAAAATCGGGTGGGTGCAGTACGCGTAAACCTTTTTAGCACCACGTGCCTTCAGTACCTCGGCAGCCTTGACCAGGGTGCCTGCGGTGTCAATCATGTCATCCATGATGACGCAATTGCGGCCGTCAATCTCGCCAATCACATGCATCACTTCGCTGACGTTGGCTTTGGGGCGGCGCTTGTCGATAATGGCCAGGTCGCAGCCAAGTTGCTTGGCCAGCGCGCGAGCGCGAACCACACCACCGACGTCGGGTGAGACCACGATCAGGTCTTCGTAGTTTTTCTGGCGCAAGTCACCCAACAGCACGGGGGAAGCATAAATATTGTCCACCGGAATGTCGAAGAAGCCCTGAATCTGGTCAGCGTGCAAGTCCATCGTCAGCACGCGTGCCACACCAACCGCCTGCAGCATATTGGCCACCACTTTGGCAGTGATAGGAACGCGGGTAGAGCGGGGGCGACGATCTTGTCGGGCATAGCCAAAGTACGGAATCACGGCGCTGATGCGCTCAGCCGATGCACGCTTGAGCGCGTCCACCATGATCAGCAATTCCATCAAGTTGTCGTTGGTCGGCGCGCAGGTGCTCTGCACCACGAAGACGTCTCGCGCGCGGACGTTTTGGTTGATTTCTACTGTAACTTCACCGTCCGAAAAGCGACCCACGGTTGCAGCACCCAGCGAAATTCCCAGGTGATCGGCAATATCAGCGGCCATGCCAGGATTGGCATTGCCAGTAAATACCATGAAATCGGGTGGGGGTGATGCCTGCATACGGGTTCCAGCGAGTAGAGTGGGTTTATGCCTGTACGTTACGCGTGCTGTTGTCGGGATGTCCTGGACAACAGATTTGGCAGGGGAAGAAGGACTCGAACCTTCGCATGCTGGAATCAAAATCCAGTGCCTTAACCAACTTGGCGACTCCCCTACACGGGTCAGCAGTGAATCACTGCTAACCGTTAAACCATTTATAGCCCATCGCTGGTTGCCCAACCCTCCAGGGGATGAACATCCAAATTGCTGCAAACCCTGACTTGTAGTGTATTGGGTGCGCTTTCGAGGTCTATTTCACCCAACCATTGCGCAAATACCGCACTACCAGAGCCCGTCATTCTTCCGTTCAACCCCTGGGACTGAAGCCACGAAAGGGCTTGGTTCACACCGGGGCAGAGCTTTTGAGCAACGGCTTGCAAATCGTTACGCCCATATTCGAAAACATTTCCGTATGCGTTTGCAGCGAAGCCTGAAATTATAGCAGTTTCAGAATCGCGCTTCAACTCGGGGTCTGAAAAAATCAGCCGGGTTTCCAGCCCGGCGTCCGGTTTGGCCACGACAAACTGCGCCTGTGGCAATTGAAGTGGGGTAATTCGCTCCCCAATGCCTTCCACCCATGCATGGTGGCCACCCAGAAAGAACGGCACGTCGGCGCCCAGCGCCAACCCGAGCTGTGCCAGGGTTTCGTGGGGTAAGTTGAGTTTCCACAGGCGATTGAGCGCGAGTAGGGTTGAGGCTGCATCCGACGAGCCGCCGCCCATGCCCGCTTGCGCCGGGATTGATTTCGCGACACCGATGTGCACACCCAACGGGCATTGGCTGTAGCGTTGCAGTGCGCGGGCGGCACGCATGACCAGGTCATCTTCTGGGAGTGCCCATGTGAGGTCTTCGCGTGTGATTTGTCCATCATTGCGAACCTGAAAATTCAGTGTGTCGCACCAGTCGATCAGCATGAAGACCGACTGCAGGAGGTGGTAGCCATCCGCACGGCGACCCGTGATGTGCAGGAACAAGTTGAGCTTGGCGGGAGCAGAAATGTCGTAGAGCGACTGCATAGCGAAATTGTGCGCTGAGATCAGCGGTCCAGAATGATTTTCAGATCCGCCGGTATTTCGGGCGCCAGACGGCTGGCGCTGATTCGTCCATCGGCCAGATCGCGCAAATCGACCTGCCAACCAGGGGTTACGGGGTCCATACCCTTCAGCCATTCAAACAGGCTCGCAATCGGCAGGATGGCGCCGGTCGTGTGCTGGGTCAGCGCATCCATTGATTCGAACTGTTGCGGCGCTCCGGAGGTTTGCAGCCGGGCGCCCTGAACGCTCCAGTCCAGTCGCGCCGCGGTATTGCCCAGTGGGGTGAAAAATGAAAGGTGACCCGTCTGGGCATCGCCATAGAGGTCAAAGTCTGCTGAGAAGGCCTGTGCGGGGTCGGAATGCACTTTGAGCATCAATCGCCCTTGCCAGTGCGAAGTTGGAGCATGATAATGGTCGTTAGCCCTTGTGGAATATGCGCAACCAGCTATCAGAGTAATAGCAAATAGCCACGCCAGCCGGTATCCGACCCACAAGAACCCGCTCACGGATTGCCACGCAAGCGCCGGATGGTCTCCAGCAAAGTCTCGTTGTTCGGGTTGAGTGCAATGCCTTCCTTCCAGATGGCAGCTGCCTGCTCGCGTTGTCCACTTGCCCACAGCACTTCGCCCAGGTGCGCAGCGATTTCCGCATCGGGGCGTGTTTTAAATGCGCCGGTCAGCAAGCGTAGGGCTTCCGCAGAATTGCCGGATCGAAATTCGACCCAGGCGAGGCTGTCGATGATGAACGGATCGTTGGGTGCAAAGGTCAAGGCTTTGTCGATCAGCTGGCGTGCCTCTGCCAGGCGAATGTTCCGATCGGCCAGCAAGTAGCCCAGCGCGTTGTAGGCGTGGTGGTATTCGGGCTTGGCCTGTATCACTTTGCGCAGCAGGCTCTCCATCTCATCGGGCTTTCCTACTTTTTCGGCGACCATGGCCAGGTCATAGACCAGTTCCGTTTCTTCGGGGTACTTCGCCACGGCGTCACCCAGTACCTGGTAGGCTGCAGCGTACTGGCGGTTGTCACGCAGCAATTGCACTTCGGCATGGATTTTGTCCATGGCGTCAGATGCCTGAAGTTCGGGAACCGCGCGTATCACCAAACGCGCTTCGTCAATCTTGCCCTGGCGCGCCAGGATACCCGCGTAGCGGCGTTGCACCCGCAGTGCGTCGGTGGGGCTGTCGATTTTCTCCAGGTAGCCTTTGGCCTCGTCAAGTTTGTTGCCCTGCTCGGCCACTTGCGCGAGCAGCAAGTAGGCCTGTACCAGGCCGCGCCCCATGGAGCTGCCGTGGGCATTCTCTTCAGACGGCGGGTTCAGGGCCACATAAGTCTTGAGAGACGATTCGGCCGTTGTCAGATTGACGTCTTGCAGTTCCAGCGAGCCGCGCATCAGCCATGCGTCGGCGAAGTCTGGCTTCTCTTTGGTCAAGGCTTGTGCTTGCGCGTAGGCTTCGGCGAAGCGTTGCAAATTGACCAGGCTACGCGCATACGCCATGCGCACATCGGCGGTGGGTTTACGTGCCAGGTAGGTGCGCACCATCGCTTCCGCTGCGGGAGCTTTCGGGCCAATCAAAGCCGATGCCAGCAACAACGGTTCTTCGGCGCCAGCGTCCAGCGCCGCGCCGCGCTGTGCAGCGTCAAGTGCACCGGGTGCATCGTCAGCCTGCAACCGCAATGCACCGATCGCGGCCCATGCGCTGGGGCCGGTGGCACGATTGGCAAGTTCGCTGGCAAGCGCCTTTTCTATGACACTTGCCGCCAGTTTTTTGTCTGCCGCTCGCGAAAAATACCGTGGCAGCAAACCCATTGCCGCCGCCCGCTCGGCAGGGGCAAGACGGGCAAGCTCGCGCTTGACGGGTTCCTGTGTTTCCGCAATTTTGTTCATCCCCAGCAAAATCTGCAGCTGAAACCGGTTCGCCTGCATCGAGGATGGAAAGGCCTGTGCCCACGCGCGTGCGGCATCCAGAGCAGCTTCGCCACTGCGTGCGCGCAGCGCGATTTCTACAGCCCGTTCATATAGCAGCGGTGAATTGGCTTTGCGGGCGGCGTTCAACATGAGCGCATAGGCTGCGCCAGGCTCTCCCGAGCGCACCGACATTTCGCTGACCAGCAACTGGTAGAACAATTCTCCATCCAGACTGGAGTTGTTCGGGCCTTCCGCCGCGGGCGGAGGTGCGCCAAACGCGGCGCCGCAAATGCATGCGGCTGCCAGGGTTAGGGGGATAAGTCGGTTGGGTCGTGACATCAGACCATAATAATCCAACACCAAGAGACCTGTCGCCATGCCCGAACTGCCGGAAGTTGAAGTCACTCGACTGAGTTTTGCCGACCGCATCGCGGGCGCCCGGATTGTGTATGTGCGCATGGGCAAGCCGCTGCGGTGGCCCCTGCATATAGCGCCTGAAAGCCTGGTGGGTCGCAAGGTCATTGCGGTGCGACGGCGCGGAAAGTACCTGCTGCTGGATCTGGACGACGGCCTTTTGTTGATACACCTGGGGATGTCTGGGAGCCTGTCCTTTGCCATTTGCCCGTCGTCGGCTGGCAAGCACGACCATTTTGATCTGGAGACCACCCAAGGAGTATTGCGTTTGAACGACCCGCGCCGTTTTGGCGCGGCGGTATATGCACAAGACGAAAGTGACCCGGTTGCCCAAAAGCTGCTGGGTAGGCTGGGAATGGAACCGCTGGGCGCCGATTTCGACCCCCAGCTGTTTTATCAGGGGTTGATGCGACGCAAGGCACCCATCAAGCAGGTGTTGCTCGCAGGCGACGTGGTCGTAGGTGTTGGCAATATTTATGCATCCGAGGTGCTTTTCTTGGCGGGCATCCGGCCCACGTTGGCGGCATCGCGCTTGTCCCGACCACGGGCAGCCCGTTTGCACCAGGCGATTCGCGAGGTCTTGGCGCGCGCGGTCCAACAAGGGGGCAGCACCCTGCGAGACTTCACCAATGCACACGGCGAAGAAGGGCTTTTTCAGCTTGAGTCCAAGGTTTACGGACGCGCGGGGCAGCCTTGCAAGGTCTGTGCAACACCTGTGCGCACGATTCGCCAGGGCCAGCGATCCACTTTTTTCTGTCCTCAGTGCCAAAAACCCTGAGCGGGAACGGCGGGCGCGGTGCTATATTGGGCGGCTAGACGGGGGTACTCTTGACTACTTCATTTAACGAACAATTTGACCAGCTCGGCGCTTGGCGGCGGGAATTTGCGCTGCGGTTGAAGCTGCTTTCTGAGTGGATGAAGGACAACGAATTACTGGACGCGGCGGTGGAAGAGCGCTTGCGTCGGCTTGGCACGCAAGTGCGTTCTGACAAGGTAATGGTGGCCTTTGTGGCCGAGTTCTCTCGCGGCAAGTCCGAGATGATCAATGCCGTGTTTTTCGCCGGTTACGGTCGACGCATCATGCCTGCCAGCGCCGGGCGTACCACCATGTGCCCCACTGAAATGGGATACGACGCGGAAGTACCTCCCTGCCTGCGCCTGCTGCCCATTGAGAGCCGCCTGCAGCCCCAAGCGCTGATGGAATGGCGGATGGTGCCTGAAAAGTGGACCCGCATTGACCTCGATGTAAACAATCCGCAACAGTTGGCGTCGGCACTGGAAAAAGTGGCGGAAACCCGAAAGGTCACACAGGATGAAGCCCGTGCTTTGGGGTTCTGGCACAGCCAGGCGCCGGAAGACAACCCCATGGTGGATGCACAAGGCATGGTGGAAGTGCCCAAGTGGCGCCACGCGCTGATCAATATCGCCCATCCGTTGCTCAAGCAGGGGCTGGTCATTCTGGATACACCTGGCTTGAACGCCATTGGTGCCGAGCCGGAACTGACCGTCAGTTTGATTCCGCAAGCCCATGCGGTAGTGTTCATTTTGGGCGCCGATACCGGCGTGACCAAGTCGGATCTTGCCATTTGGCGTGAGCACCTGACGACCGAGACCGACACCGCTGAGACACGGCTGATTGTGTTGAACAAGATTGACACGCTGTGGGATGACCTCAGCACCCCGGCGCAAATTGAGGCACAGATCGATCGCCAGAAAGTCAGCACGGCCGAA
>Ga0116176_10001951_pt1 | contig 15807 bp, 14 predicted proteins | sample AD_STIC08_MetaG_FD_89803 | JGI IMG/M metagenome (GOLD analysis project Ga0116176, IMG submission 89803) | Active sludge microbial communities of municipal wastewater-treating anaerobic digesters from USA - AD_STIC08_MetaG | ecosystem: Engineered > Bioreactor > Anaerobic > Digestate | place: USA...
ACCGCGCCTATTTCAGTCCACGGGTACTAATGCAGGCTATGCTAAAAAATCTTTGTAATGTATTTGGCTGCAAGCCTTCAGATATAGATGAGTGGCAAGTGGATGCTGATTTGAAGCAAGCCGTAAAAAGAGCAATGCGAGATATGAAGGCAAAAGACATGTCTGAAACCACAATGCGGGAAACTGTATTGGAGATGGGAAAGATTCGAAATTTACAAACGATGTTGTTCGATGAAGGAAATCTGATGTGTCTAACGCAGCGGCATCGCTTTTCATCTGACTATTTGGAAGGTTTAAAGGCACTAGCGATAGAGCTAAAGATTCGTATATTAATTGCTGCAACTTACGATATCTTGGAAGTGTGGAACCATACTGCACAGATTAATCGCCGCATGCGTACCATACATCTAAAGCGCTATCTCAAAAGCGATAAAGAGGAATACGCAGATTTTGCAGGCGTTGTCAGTGCTTTCGAATCCGACTATGGTTTGCCAATGGGGCTTCTTATGGAAAAGCTGGAAGTCATCTACAATCAGACTTATGGTGTGCCTGGAGAAGTAGCGAGCCTCATAGAGCGTTCAATTGAAATCGCTGTTTCGATGAACCATAACGTCGTCGAATGGCCAGACGTCGAAGAATCATTTCACTATCCGCTTCAACTTCGTCGTCTTAAAAAGGAAATTGACGAAGGCGAACTTCTGTTGACTCGCGACGAGACAGTTGCTGATCACGTTGACGCGGCTGAAATCACAGCAACATTAGATTCAAATATCAGAAAAGCTAAACGTGGAAAGCCTGCACATCGCCCGACGAGTTATTCAGTTAAGCCACCGGTGATCTTTGCTGCTTAGCCATGACTATACTCGCACCTCTACCCATAGAAGGCCTTGCCACACCATATGTCGAATCAATATGGTCATATGTTGCGCGCCTTGCTAAGGTCCACGGCGTTCGTCCAAAAGACATTCACGAGCTGGTGAGAAATTTTTGCCCAGATCCATCGCAGAAGGTATTTGGCGGTGATAGCGGTCGCACGATGGGAGGATGGCTGGCCGGCTACTCTCCCAATGCTTGTAACTATGTCCATCGGCTTTCGATCCTTACGGGGCAAGAGAATTGTTGGGCCCTTTCATTGGCAAGATTAAATGGTAAATTGGCTAGGAACGTAACTGGATGTATTACGCAATCATTGCGCTGGTGTCCAAGATGTATCGCTGAATCCAATGAGAAGGTAATTGAACCTTTGTTATGGCAGATATCCTTGATAGATGCATGCCCCATACACGGCGTGTCACTTATCAGCTGTTGCACTAAGTGCGGTACCGAAAGAAACTCTCACTTGAACAACGCAGGAAGAGGCGTTTGCGGACGCTGTTTGGAATCGCTTGCAAACAGTACTTCGGCTGTAGCTACACTTTCTCTTTATCAAGAATGGCGACAAAAGCAAGTTCTGGACCTTCTATCCTATACATCAGACCCTAATGAGGATAATCCTGTTGAAAATGGGATGCAGGTGTTTATTAAAGGATTGGCCTGGGCTACCGAACGACAATCCAAACATTTTGATTCAAGGGGTCGAAGACTGCTTAAATCGTTTCATGATTCTTTAACAAGCAAAAATAGTCTTCCAAGGCTCGAGAATTTAATTGATATTGCAGGGTTTTTGGGAGTCACTGTCAAACAGATCCTCTTAACGCCGAACGAAGCCGCGTCAATGCCTTTGAATGTTGGGCTAAGCGAGATGCATGCGATGGTGTCGAAACGCACGAGGAAGCCAAACGTTTGGGTGGCCGCCATACAAGCTGCTCGAAAATGGATAGATACTGATACCGCGCTTGAAATGCCTACACTTGCCTCGTTATGCAGAAGTGTTGGCGCCACATCGCATGGCCTTCATCAGCGCGATCCAGCTTTGTATCGAGCTTATAACGAAAAACTTAGGCTGCTGAAGCAGAATGCCCGGAGAGCCGTATTTGATAGATGCTCCGAACTAGCCGCAGAGTACATTGATAAATGCCATCGAGAAGGCCGAGCGCCCGAAATTCGAGTTGGTGCCCGCTTGATTGCGGAGTCGACAGGGAGGTCAAAGGCGTTAACTGAAGCCGCGATGCGCAATGCACTTAAGCGACCTCCACTTAAATCAGATGCGCCTTTTCAAATAATTACATCCTCGGATAGAGAATGATGGTTACGAACTACGAATTTATCGTCAATTAATAGGTGTTTCAGTTTCTGTTATTCCGGGCCAGTAATTTGCGAACAATAATCTGGATTTATTGCATTTGGAATTTTTGAGAATTGTGATGGGAGAGAGCCAATGTCGATCCGGGGAATGCCATCTGTTGAAGACCAGCCTACCGTCACATTAATTCGCTGGCGTGTATTGCGTATCAAAGTCAAAAAAGTATCGATTGATTTTGTGTTGGGCTGGTGCCTTGAAGATGGCCACGCTCGCATGAGTACACCAATAAAGCACCACGATGCGGTAGCTCGAACACTCATCACTAAAAGCAGACAGGTTTACGTCCTGGAAGGTGCTCCTGATTACGACGATGATGCACAGTATATTGCCGAAGAACATTTTGGCCGTGCGGCAGCAAACGCTAAGGATGTAAGCGCCGAGTATTTTAATGACGTAATCCGTACGGCTCAGGCGATTTGCAACGTGGCTCTTGATTCAGTTGTAAGTTTGTCCGATGCACAGTCAAGTAGTTTTATTTCCGACATGGATGAGCCCTTTCAACCGAATGCGAAGTTGGCAAATGCACTGAAGAGACAGCGCAACCCAAAAAATGAATAGTTCTGTGGCTAAGGAGCTCAATATGAAGGTGGATGAAGTACATGTCGCTTATGTCAGATACTTTGCGACCGGTGAGGGTGTACGTATATTTGTTGCCGTTGGTAAGGGATATGTTACGACCGAGCGTCTTTTCAAAGTAAACGTACCTGAGTATTTCCATGGGGGCATGGTGGTTAAACCACTTGATTCAGAAGATGCGAAGATGGCTCAGGTAACTGATTTGCTACCACGAGCTGTCGTGAAACTATTCACAGAGAGTCCACCTAGAACAACAGAGTACTTTTCCACATTGCATTACAATCTGTCGTAGGAACCGTTCTTACCAAAAGGTTCTGTAAAGCCAAGCAATTGTTGTATTGAATGAAAATTCGCACGAAACCCATCTCCATGGCAAAGCTAAGAAGGAGCGTGAAGTGCCTACTGACAGTAACCATGTCGATGACAATAAATCACTAAACTGTCATCATTGGCTGGCGGAAATTGCGTCTATATGACCAATTGCAGTTATAGCATATACACAACGCGACATTTAACCCGCTCTCAAAGCAGAAGGTTCGTGCACTAAAACGTGCTAGATGAGGAAATTCCGATGAATTGTGTCGTTTGTGGCAGCAAGAACGTCTATGACGAAATAATCGACCAGTCTTACCTATTCAACAATGTCCCAGTGGTGATTGCGCGTGTTCGCCAACAACGTTGTGACGACTGCAAGAATTCGATGCTGACCTTTAGTGAGGCTGCACGGGTGTCGAAATTGCACATTGCTCACAACCATAAAGTAGTCAACCTGCCGAATCAAAAGCTAGAAAGCTAGCAGAATCCCCTGTATCCTGTTCCGCCAGCCTTATAGATCAGCTCATTGATGAAGCACGGACGGACAAGCGCTACGAGCTGGCCGGTGCAGGGACACTGATGCAGATCGATCACTTCACGGACTCGATGGGTAGGAGACTCTTCTCCCAGCCTATGCAGGTGCTGGTCTACCTTGAACTTCAATCTGACTCTCTTGCCGCTATTGAGCGACGGCTTACGACCCGAAGCAGCCACTCAGCAACCGTGCATTGATTCGACACGTCACTTCAAATCATAGTGGCTACATATGCTTTAGCGGAGAAAATAAATATATGGTCGAATATGGTCGAAACCATATATATGGTCGTTACCATATTCGACCATATACTTTCATAATTTTGATCAATTCCGTCTATAGAACAATAGTTTAGGACAGATGTGCGCCTGGTAAGCGCACATAGGTATGGACCTCAATTTCATCCGCTTAAGCCCGATACAACCGGCGAGATGTGACCCTAAGTGGTCAGACAATTATTTGGGTGTTGGACCATCCAGAGAAACACCACGATGTCATATTCCGGTCATCAAGTTGGGGTAACTTGCTTGCATCAATTCGATAATTCCATCATTATAGAAGTATGGATACTATAACCGCTGTTCCCGCTCTGGCCGCTCTCGCGCAACCCTCACGCCTGGCTGTTTTTCGCTGGCTGGTCGAACTCGGCCCCGAAGGCGCATGCCCAGGCGATATCGCCGAAAAACTCGATATTCCGGCCAACACGCTGTCGTTTCATCTCAAGGCATTGCAGCACGCCAATCTGATCGATGCCGTTCGCACGGGGCGCTTTATTCGCTACCGCGCCAACTTCGGCGTGATGCAGGAACTGGTCGATTTCTTGAGCAAAAATTGTTGCGGTGGTGATCCTTCCAAATGTGCACCGGTCTGTGCGCCTTTGACGGATAAAGCTGCCAGCGGCGGCTCGAAATAAGCCTTCACCATGAAAAAGACACGCGTCCTTTTTTTGTGCACGGGTAATTCGTCTCGCAGCATTCTGTCTGCAGCCACGCTCAATCATTTGGGTGAAGATCGATTTGTCGCTTATAGCGCTGGCAGCCAGCCAGCCGGTTATGTCAATCCAAACGCATTGCAGGAATTGACTAAGCAAGGCATCTCCATTGAGGGGTTGCGAAGTAAATCCTGGGATGAATTCACCGGCCCCGATGCCGTTCCGATGGACATTGTCATTACCGTTTGCGACAGCGCGGCCGCAGAAACCTGTCCAGTTTTCTTTGGTGATTTTATTCGCGTGCACTGGGGTCTGCCAGATCCCACGTTTGTAAGGGGCGATGACAGCGTGATTGCCGAAGCCTTTCATCGCACGCAATCCGTCATTACACAACGCCTGCAAGCACTAATCGCACTGCCGGTGGAATCGCTCTCACCGGAACGACTGCAAAGCGAATTAAATGCGATCAGTGATCGTTATCCTGCCGTGGAACTGGTCGGCGCTGCGGTATGAGCGAGACCAACACCAGCACTGATGTGCCACTGTCCAAACGCATGGGCGTGTTCGAGCGTTATCTGACCTTATGGGTCGCGTTATGCATGGGCTTGGGCATCGGTCTGGGAAAACTTTTCCCCGCCATATTTACCAATCTTGGTGCAGTCCAAATGGCGGATATCAATCTGCCGGTCGCGGTGCTGATCTGGATCATGATTATTCCGATGTTGCTCAAAATCGACTTCGCCGCGATGGGCGAAGTGCGGCAACACTGGAAAGGCATCGGGGTCACCGTCTTCGTCAACTGGGCGATCAAACCGTTTTCGATGGCCTTGCTCGGTTGGCTGTTTATTCGCCATGTGTTTGCTGACTATTTACCGAGTGATCAGCTCGATGCCTATGTCGCCGGCTTGATTTTATTAGCTGCAGCACCGTGTACGGCGATGGTGTTTGTCTGGAGCAATTTATGCGGCGGCGAGCCCCGTTTCACGCTTAGCCAAGTCGCGTTGAACGACGGCATCATGGTGATCGCGTTCGCACCGGTCGTAGCATTGCTGTTGGGCATGTCATCGATCACCGTGCCGTGGGCCACCTTGTTGCTGTCGGTCGGTTTGTACATCGTGGTGCCGGTCATTTTTTCGATACTGCTGCGTCGCTGGGTATATGCACGAGGCGGTGAGCCGGCATTGTTGGCTCTGCAAAATAAATTGGGACCCTTATCGTTAGGTGCCTTGTTGTTGATGCTGGTGTTGCTGTTTGGATTCCAGGGTCAGCAAATTTTGGATCAACCGGTCGTCATCGCCATCCTGGCTGTACCGATTTTGATCCAGGTGTATTTCAATGCGGGCCTGGCGTATTGGCTCAATCGTCGTTTCGGCGTGGTCCATTGCGTCGCCGGTCCTTCGGCATTGATTGGCGCCAGCAACTTTTTCGAACTCGCGGTGGCTACCGCCGTCAGCCTATTCGGCGTGCATTCGGGCGCGACACTGGCCACCGTGGTCGGTGTGCTGGTCGAAGTTCCGGTCATGCTTTCTGTCGTGCGACTGGTCAATAGCACTCGCCCTTGGTACGAAGCACGTGCCAATCAATCCACTTCTATACATCCTGTCGATGGAGTCTCCTGATGAACGGCAAATACAACGTATTATTCCTGTGTACCGGTAATTCTGCTCGCAGCATCATGGCCGAGATGATTGCCAACCAATTAGGTAGAGATCGACTGCGGGCGTATAGCGCTGGCAGCCAACCGGCCGGTCGCGTCCACCCATTAGCATTGGAGCTTCTGAAAAAAGTAGGCTTTTCTACTGAGGATGCTCGTAGCAAAAGTTGGAACGAGTTTTCCGGCTCCGAGGCACCAGTGATGGATTTCATCATTACCTTGTGTGATCGCGCTCGTGATGAGCCATGCCCTGTTTGGCCAGGCCATCCGATCACTGCCCATTGGAATGTGCCCGATCCAGCGGCAGTGGACGGAACACCGGAACAAAATCGCAAAGCCTTTCAGTTGGCGCTGCAGGTGTTGCAACAACGGATCTCGTTGATGCTCGCACTGCGTCTGGAAGCGCTGGATCGCTTGGCTATTGAGACTCGACTCAGCCAACTCGGTATGCCACCGATCGATCAGTCGGCCTAACAAGGACTTCCCGAATTTTTTGGCGCGGCATGCATCGCTGCCGCCTGCATTTTTTTCTACCTTTTGGAATTTCATCATGAGCATCAAAGTGGGCATCAACGGTTTCGGTCGCATGGGGCGACTCACCTTACGAGCGGCGTGGGGTAATCCCGACATTCAATTTGTGCAGATCAACGATCCTGCCGGCGATGCAGCGACACTCGCCCATCTCTTGAACTTCGATTCTGTGCACGGTCGCTGGGATAAAAACGTGCAGGCCGATGGCGATGTATTGGTGATCGAAGGGCAACGCATTTCCGTCACTCGCAATAAAGACATCGCCGCCACCGATTGGTCCGGCTGTGATGTCGTGTATGAATCTTCCGGTAAATTTCGCAAGCCCGATGTGTTGCAGCCTTATCTCGATCAGGGCGTGAAACGTGTCGTAGTGGCAGCGCCGATCAAGGCTGCTGGAACGCTGGATATCGTGATGGGTGTCAATCACTCGCGTTTTGATCCTGCCGTGCATCGCATTGTCTCGGCGGCATCGTGCACGACCAATTGCCTGGCACCGGTAGTGAAAGTGATCCATGAAAAACTGGGCATTCGCCATGGCAGCATCACCACCATTCACAGCCTGACCAACACGCAAACCATAGTCGATGCGCCACACAAGGATTTACGTCGTGCCCGTTCTTGCGGCAGCAGCTTGATTCCAACCTCGACTGGTTCGGCCACGGCAATCGCAGAAATCTTTCCGGAGCTCAAAGGCCGATTGAACGGCCATGCGGTGCGTGTGCCGCTGACCAATGCTTCGCTGACCGACTGTGTGTTCGAACTCGAACGCGCCACCACAGTGGAAGAGGTCAACGGGTTTTTGAAGGCCGCTTCGGAAGCCGAATTGAAAAATATTCTGGGTTATGAAGAACGTCCGCTGGTCTCGATTGATTTCCAAACCGACCCGCGATCGAGCATTGTCGATGCCCTGTCCACGATGGTCACTAATGGTACGCAAGTCAAAATCTATGCCTGGTATGACAACGAATGGGGCTACGTGAATCGCGCCTCCGAGTTGATTCAACTGGTCGGCTCGGCCGACCAATAAATCATGCTATCTCGCTTGTCCCCGGAAGTCCGACAGTACCTGGTCATCACCGGGAACTATTGGACCTTTACGCTGACCGACGGTGCGCTGCGGATGCTGGTGGTGTTGTATTTCCACCAGCTCGGTTACGCGCCCTTGCAGGTGGCGATGCTGTTTCTGTTCTACGAAATCTTCGGCGTCGTGACGAATCTTGTCGGTGGTTGGCTCGGTGCTCGCATTGGACTGAATCGAACGATGAACATCGGTCTTGCCTTGCAAGTGATCGCACTGGTGATGCTGACCTTGCCGGTGGCGTGGTTGACGGTGCCCTGGGTGATGGGGGCACAAGCACTGTCAGGCATCGCGAAAGATCTTAATAAAATGAGCGCCAAAAGCAGCATCAAACTGCTGGTGCCGGGTGATCAACAAGGATCGCTGTTTCGTTGGGTAGCCGCATTGACTGGATCAAAAAACGCACTCAAGGGCGTTGGCTTTTTCTTGGGCGGGGCATTGCTGACGATACTCGGTTTCACGGAAGCAGTTGCCTGGATGGCCGGTGTTTTGGTGATCGTGTGGCTGCTCAGTTTGTGGTTACTCAAGCGCGATTTGGGCAAGGCGAAAAACAAACCCAAGTTTCGAGATATTTTTTCCAAGAGTCGGGCGATCAATTTATTGTCGGCAGCGCGATTGTTTCTGTTCGGTGCACGCGACGTCTGGTTTGTGGTGGCCTTGCCGGTGTTTCTCGCAGAATCGCTCGGATGGGATTTTTGGTGGATCGGCGGCTTCATGGCGGCGTGGGTCATTGGTTACGGCATCGTGCAATCGGCAGCGCCTTGGTTCACCGGTCGCCGCAGCAATAAATTGCCCGATGGCAAAGCGGCGTTTGTTTGGGCAACCGTGTTGGCCGCGATTCCCGCGGTTATGGCATTACTGTTATTGAATGGGCAGGATCCGCAAACCGTCGTCGTCGCCGGTCTTGCTTTATTCGGCGTGCTGTTCGCAATTAATTCATCGATGCATAGTTATTTGATTGTCAGTTACGCCGGTGAAGACGGCGTCTCGCTTGATGTGGGCTTTTACTACATGGCCAATGCCATGGGGCGGCTGATTGGTACCATTTTGTCCGGCTGGGTCTTTCAGATTTCAGGGCTTGAAGCGTGTTTGTGGATTTCGGCAGTGTTCGTCGGTATGGCGGCCATGTTCTCACTCGCATTGCCACGGCATCGTCAGGCTGCCATCAGCGTGGATACCGGCGAAGCGTGAACGCACTTTCTAACGAAGTCGATGTTGTCGTGATCGGCGGCGGTCAAGCCGCATTGGCGACTGCCTATTTCCTGCGTCGTACCGGTTTGTCGTTTATCTTGTTGGATGCCGAGTCCTCATCGGGCGGTGCATGGCTACACGCATGGAAATCCCTGCGACTGTTTTCGCCTGCCACATGGAGTTCGATTGCGGGCAGGCAGATGGAGCCGAAAGTCGGTGGCTATCCTATGCGTCAAGACGTGATCGATTATCTGGCAGATTACGAGCGTCACTATCAGTTGCCGATTGAACGCCCTGTCTTTGTCGAGCGAGTGGAAACATCTGGCGAACGATTGAATGTGATTTCAGGTTCAAGGCAATGGCAGGCACGCGCGGTCGTGAGTGCGACAGGTACTTGGCGACATCCGTATATTCCAGCGTTTGAGGGTATCGAAAATTTCCGGGGCGAACAAATTCACTCTGCGCATTACTTCTCGTCCGAAAAGTATGCCGGCAAGCGCGTCTTAATTATTGGTGGAGGAAACTCGGGGGCACAAATTCTTGCCGAGGTTTCCCAAGTTGCCAACACATCTTGGTTGACTTTAACTGAGCCGATATTCTTGGCTGACGACGTGGATGGTCGTGTCCTGTTTGCCAGAGCGACCGAACGCTGGAAAGCACAGCAGGAAGGTCGCGTGATCGATGCACCCGTTGGCGGCCTGGGCGATATCGTGATGATCGATTCTGTCAAAGACGCTCGCACGCGAGGCGTCTTGCATGCGGTAAGACCATTTAAGCGATTCACTGAAAATGGCGTTGTCTGGCAGGACAGTAGTGAAGAAACCATTGATGCCGTGATTTGGTGCACAGGATTTCGCCCCGCACTCGAACATTTGCAGGCACTCGATATCATTAATCCTGACGGCCGCATTCAGGTGACAGGTACCCGAGCATTAAATATCCCGAATTTATGGCTTGTCGGTTATGGAGACTGGACTGGTGCAGCCTCGGCCACACTAATTGGTGTGACACGTAATGCCCGAAGTACCGTTGCAGAAATAGTGGAAGCGCTCTCTTGAGTTCATTTACGGTATTTGCTTTTGATGGCCGCTTTTGGCCGAACAGCGACTGGCATGATGCGACCCAAAGAGGACATTTACAAACATATTTTGCGATTTTTTGATGAGCCAATGGCGCTCACTGCCAGTTCCAAATTGATCATGTGGAATGATTACGCCAGCACCTGATCAAAAAACTGAGCAACGCATTTTTGTTTTTGGCTTCCAATGTTCTAGTCGTCTCCATCATCCTAGCTACGAACTTTGGAGATTCAGGGTTTTATTTAAGTTGGTTTGACAGGATCAATGTCGGTTTTTCTCAGACGAAGCGCATTTGCCACAACAGACACCGAACTCAAGCTCATGGCCAGAGCAGCGATCATCGGCGAAAGTAACAGGCCGAAGACGGGATAAAGCACGCCGGCAGCTATCGGAACGCCAATCGCGTTATAAAAAAGTGCGAAAACCAGATTTTGCTTCATGTTTGCAACGGTGGCGTTTGAAATTTCGATGGCTCGCACGATGCCTTGCAGATCACCTTTGACTAACGTCACTTGGGCGCTCGACATGGCGACATCGGTACCGGTTCCCATAGCAATGCCAACATCCGCTGCTGCGAGCGCAGGCGCATCGTTGATGCCGTCACCGGCCATCGCGACGCTGCGCCCCTCTGATTTGAGTTTATTTACTAGGATCAATTTATCCTGCGGGCGCACTTCACCATACACTTCGTCAATTGACAAGGTTTTAGCTACGCTATTTGCAGTGGTAACGCCATCACCGGTCGCCATGATGACTCGTACGCCAATTTCCTGAAGTGCTCGTAGTGCTTGTGGCGTCGATGGTTTGATCGGATCTGCAACGCTGAGGATGCCGGCAAGTTTTCCATCAATTGCCAAAAACATGACGCTGGCACCGGTCGCTCGACGTGTTTCGGCCTCAAGCTGCAAGCCCGAAATATCGGCGCCGATATCGGTCATCAACTTTGTGTTGCCCAAGTCGACAGCTTTGCCTTCGAGCCGGCCACGCACACCAATGCCGGTGCTGCTTTCAAAAGTTTCCGGTTTCACCAACACAAGATTTCTTTTTCGCGCTTCGCTGACGATGGCCGATGCGAGTGGGTGCTCGCTGCCTTGATCCAGGCTGGCTGCAAGTCGCAAGACTGCATTCTCTTCATTGCTCGCAGCAGGGACGATCGAATCGAACATAGGCCTGCCAACGGTGAGTGTGCCGGTCTTATCAACGATCAAGGTATCGATCTTTCGCAAGTTTTCAATCGCCTCGGCATTGCGAAATAAAATACCGGCATTCGCAGCGCGACCGGTGGCGACCATGATCGACATCGGCGTGGCCAAGCCCAGAGCGCAAGGACAGGCGATAATAAGCACAGCCACGGCATTCAATATGGCGTACACCCAGCTGGGTTCCGGTCCGAAAAATCCCCAGATAAAAAAAGTACTGATCGACGTTGCCAGCACGGCAAGTACGAACCAAAATGAAACGGTATCGGCCATGCGTTGCATGGGTGCCCGTGAGCGTTGCGCCTGCGCCACCATTTGCACGATCTGAGCAAGCATGCTGTCGGCACCTACGCGAGTGGCACGGATGATTAATGCACCGCTTACATTCATTGTGGCACCGATTACTTTTTCTCCGATGGTTTTCGAGACTGGCATCGATTCACCGGTCAGCATGGACTCGTCGATACTGCTCTGGCCTTCGAGTACTTCGCCATCGGTAGGTACTTTCTCACCGGGACGTACCCGAAGTCGATCTTCGACATGCACATTACTCAGTGGAATATCTTCCTCGTTGCCATCAGCATTGATTCGTCTGGCTGTTTTCGGTGCAAGATTCAATAAGGCTTTAATGGCGGCCGAGGTCTGCGAACGGGCTTTGAGTTCCAGTAATTGTCCAAGCAAGGTCAATGATACGATCACTGCAGCGGCTTCAAAATACACGCCTACCCGACCGTGTTCCTGAAACGAGACTGGGAATAGTTGCGGAAAGAGGGTGCCGACTACACTGTATGCATAAGCGGCAAAGACGCCAATGCCGATCAAGGTCCACATGTTCAGATTGCGGGTGTAAATGGATTGAATGCAACGCGCAAAAAATGGCCAACCGGCCCAGACGACGACCGGTGTTGAAAGTGCAAATTCCAGCCACGTTCGTGTATCCGTCGATAACCAGATCAATCGATGGCCGACCATGGCCAGCACCAAAACGACGATGCTTAATGGCAGCGTCCACCAAAACCGCCGCGAAAAATCTTCAAGCTCGGGATTTTTTTCATCTTCTACCGACGGCATCGTGGCCTCCAATGCCATGCCGCAAATTGGGCAGGTGCCGGGCTTGTCCCTAACGATTTGCGGATGCATCGGACAGGTATAAGTGGCTCCGCTTGGGATCATGACGGCAGCAGGCTTGGCCGTGATGTCACTTTTTTGCGATAAATATTTTGTGGGTGCAGCGGAAAACTTGTCTTTGCAATGCGTTGAACAAAAATAGAAAGTTTGTTTGTCGTGTTGCAGCGAAATTTTATCATTGGCTTTCATGCCGCATACCGGGTCTGTATAAGATTTGTCGGTATTCTGCGCGGCATCGGAATTGCCGGAGGCCTCGGCTGGTTTTTCAGCAGGATGATCGTGTGACATGGATTCACTCCTTCTATTTTTACAATGGATATGCGATAGGCACACCCAAAACGTTTACTGTGAGTCGCCAGCATTCTCGATGTGCGAAGACCAATGAATATGAGTGATCTTCGACACTTTGTCTGTTCGGTTAAACACCATCATCTTTACAAGCTTCATTTGCCGAGACTTGGTCCACAACGGAACGTGTTTATCCGAACTAGATAGCTTTGTGCTCATGCGTTGCTCCCTCATCATGTGCTTTTGGTACTGCGGCATCAGTTTCATCTTTAGCCTTGGCACCATGGTCATGTAGGCTGCCATCATTATGTCGGTGCATGCCTGATTCGCTGGTGGCTGCAGGGTGCTCATCGTGGTCTGGTACATCTTCATCGTGATGGTCTGCCTTTTCGCCATCGCCATGATCCATGCTTTCCATTCCACCATGCTCGTGTGGCGAGTCTTCGCCGCCACCATGTGAATGGCCCCCGCTGGCCTCTACCATTTCGTGATATTGCTCTGGCGTCATGGTGGGAAATTGTTTCAAGAACGCGACGATGCCCCAGATGTATTCGTCTTTCATATTCGTACCCCAAGCCGCCATGCCGGACGCCTTGATGCCATGTTTGATGACCCAGAATGCGCGTGCAGGATCGGGTGCGCCCAGTTTGGAAAGATTGGGTGGCGCCGGATATAAAATCTTGCTCATTTCCGTTTTCTCAACGCCGGGTGCCAAATGGCAGCCAGTACACATGGCAGCATAATTACCAGCGCCTTGTTTGATCAGAGCTGGATCATTCAATGCAGGTACGGTGATGTCGTCAGCCCGCACGGCGATGGCGCGATCACGGGCGGTTTGAATCATTGAATACACGAGGGCCGAATGCGGTTCGTCGGCACCTGGATTTATCAAACCGAAATACATCGTACCCGCACCGATCAAGAGAACGGTGCCGCCCAATATCAAACTACTTTTAATAGAGCTCATAAATTTCTCCAAAGAATGTCGCATCGACTTTCATAAAATTAAATCAGGGGGCTGCGGACAAATTTTGCATGGCAACGCCGGTAACCCGTTCGAGGTCCACGTAGGACAATCGCAGAATTTGTTGCGCCTGCAGTTGTTCTGTTTGCGAAGCGAGGCGTAGCCGTTTTGCCTGCACTACGTTCATGTAGTCGCCACTGCCTTGTTGATAATTTCGCAAGGCTAGGGTTTCGAGTTGCCGTTGTTGCCGTACATGGTGATCAGCATGCTCAAGTGCTTTCGTGTTGGCGATCAAAGTAGCTAGGGCACGCTCGACTTCCAGCGGGATGAGGCGACGAGTCGCTTCGACTTGATATTGCGCCTGTGCGATCTTCGCGTCAGCCAATGCGCTGCGTGCTCGACCGGTATCAAAAATCGGCAAACTGATTTGTGCACTTAAGCCATTCAAGGACATCCCACCGCTTTCGCGAATGCCGCCGAGACCCAATGACGGATCGGTGGCACGCAATGCGCCGGTCTGTAGTTTTTTCTCGGCGCGTGCCTGGTCTACGCTCGCGTTTGTCGCCATCAATTCAGGGCGATGTTTCAGGGCCAGCGCCTGTAGCTCCGGTTCATTGAATACAGCCAGTGACAGTGCTGGCAAATGATCTGGCAACTCCAAGCGATGGATACTCGACAAACCAAGTAGCTGTGCCAATGCCGATAAGGCTTTGGTCTGCTCGGCTTCTGCGGTGCGAAGTGCATGCGCTTGCATCGAAACCGCCGCTTGTTGTGCCAACACGGGGCCGCTCGATAGCACCCCTTGTTGTGCCTGATGCTTGAGCAAGAGGAGCGTGTTTTCTTCAAGTTCCAATTGCTCGCGTTGCAGACGCAAAGCCTCCTTTATTGCCATCGCATCGAAATACGCCACCTCAGTGTCTTGTGCAATGCGTAGGAGTTCCAGCATAACTTCGGCCTGTGTGCGCGCCCGTGACGCATTGGCTACATCGACACGTTTTGTTCGGGTAAACAGATCGAACAGGCTTTGCACCAGACTGTAATCGAGCTCAAAACGGCCGGCACCTTCCGGGCGCAATACCATCAAGGAGCCCATCGGATTACGCAGCAACCCTGCCTGAATCAGTTCGGCTTGTGCTGCATCCAAACGCGAGAGTTCGGCCCTTACTTGCGGGTTGTTGAGCAAAGCCGCTTGCACTGCGCGATCCACGGTAAGCGGTTCGGCAAACCAGGCATCGTCCAAATAGGATTCATTGATCGCAGGTAATCTCGGAGCACGGGCGCCTGCGAGACCAATGGAATTTTGTACGCGGGAGTCGTCGCGAACTGGCGCAACAATGCATCCCGTTAACAACACACTTATTGCAATCGCGCTGACCAAATATTTAGTCTTCATGGCACTTCTCCTGATGCCGTTTTCAAGCCACGGCTTAGCCATAATTTATAAATGGCGGGAATCACAATCAGTGATAGCAAAGGAGCACTGAGCATGCCTCCCAGCATCGGTGCGGCAATGCGCTGCATGGTCGCCGCACCGGCGCCAGTGGCGATGACAATAGGCAATAAGCCGGCAATGATGGTGATCACGGTCATGGCTTTGGGTCGCACCCGACGCAAGGCACCGTCGGTCAGTGCGTCATCCAGTGCCTTGATGTCTTTTAATTCACCGGAAGCCCGAGCTCGCTTAACCGCGTTATCCAGATAAATCAGCATCACCACGCCGAACTCGGCGGCCACACCGGCCAGTGCAATAAATCCGACTGCCACGGCAACCGAGAATGCGTACCCCAATAACCACAGCAACCACAAGCCGCCGACGAGTGCGAACGGTACCGTCAACATGATGATGCTCGCTTCGGCGACACGCTGGAACGCCGCGTACAAAAGCGCAAACACGATCAGCAAGGTTAGCGGTACGGCGAGTCGCAATCGTTCACTGGCACGTTGCAGAAATTCATAGCTACCGGCCCAATGCCAGCTCACGCCTTTCGTTAATTGGGCATCGGCACGAATCGCTTTTTCGGCACGTTGGATATAGCCGCCTAAATCTTCATCACTTAAATCAACGAAAACATAGGTCGCCAATTGTGCGTCTTCGC
>Ga0116176_10001959_pt1 | contig 15766 bp, 9 predicted proteins | sample AD_STIC08_MetaG_FD_89803 | JGI IMG/M metagenome (GOLD analysis project Ga0116176, IMG submission 89803) | Active sludge microbial communities of municipal wastewater-treating anaerobic digesters from USA - AD_STIC08_MetaG | ecosystem: Engineered > Bioreactor > Anaerobic > Digestate | place: USA...
GGGAAACAAGGCCGAGACCCTCACGATGATCCCGACGATCCAGGCGTTCATGGCCGCACACGCCCTGCCGGACGTGACGATCGTCGCGGACGCCGGGATGGTGTCCGAGGCGAACAAGAAGGCGATCGAGGCCGCCGGCCTGTCGTTCATCATCGGAGCAAGGATCCCCCAGGAGCCGTACGTCGTCACCGCCTGGCGGAAGCGACACCCCGACGCCGAGATCCCGGACGGGCACGTCTTCACCCAGCCGTGGCCGGCCGGCCCGACCGATGCCCGCCGTGACCACACGTTCTACTACCAGTACAAGCACGACCGGGCCCGGCGCACCCTGCGCGGGATCGACGAGCAGGTCGCGAAGGCCGAGAAGGCCGTCAAGGGCCAGACGCCGGTCAAACGGAACCGGTTCATCACCCTCACCGGTGCCAGCAAGTCCGTCAACCGGGCGCTGGAGGCCAAGGCCAGGTCGCTGGCTGGGATCAAGGCGTACGTGACCAACCTCGACCCCGACGTCGCTGACGCCGACTTCGTCATCGGCGCCTACCACCGGCTCTTCCAGATCGAGCAGAGCTTCCGGATGTCCAAGCACGACCTGCAGGCCCGCCCGATCTTCCACCACAAGCGCGAGAGCATCCAGGCACACCTGAGCGTCGTGTTCGCAGCGTTGGCCGTGAGCAAGTGGGTCGAGGACCAAACCGGCTGGAGCATCAAGAAATTCGTGCGGACCGCCCGCCGCTACCGGACCATCGAGATCCAAGTCGGCGAGCAGACCATCACCGCCGAGGAACCGCTACCCGACGACCTCGCGACCGCCCTGAACGCCATCCACCGTGTCCGGGTTGCGCACTAGTTTGGCCGAACTCAGGCACCCGGAGACGTGGTCCACCAGAACGAACCTCCCCAGGACCGCGGGCCACACGCACCCAAAATGATGGTGGTGTAATCGTCAGGCCTGACTTCTTTCAGGCTGCCCAGATTCGGCGTTCGTCAGGCCGGTGACCTGCGGAGACGTCCTCCGCAAGCCGCCATTTCACGCACTGATAGCTGACTCGGCGTTTCGCGCGCCGGGGGCTCGCACCCGAACTCGCCGTCTCGAACAGGTCCAAGCCGCGTTCCGAGGGGCGAGAACGCTGATGCGGGGTTGTCCTGGGAGCCAGGAAGGGGCGCCGTGGCCGTCCAGATGGGCCACGAGGGTGTCGCCAGCTGCGAGCCGCACAAGGGACTCCGCGCGCAGTCGCCGGCTCCCTTGCGAAACGGCCCAGAACCACGCCTGCGGGCGGCCCGCGGTGGGGCCCAAGTTCACGCACTAACGATTTGAACAAAGTCAGGTCAGGGAGTCGGGGCATCGGCCTCCGGGATTGACTCGATTATCGCCTTGACCCGCCGTTCGAGGTCGATCTCTCCCCGCTCACCCATGAGGTTCATCAGTGATCGCGCGTCTGCTTGGAGATTCGGCTCTGATGTCCTGAGGGCTGCGGCAATCACAGGCGCCAGCGAATGCGTCCGCAGATCATAGTTGTCCCGGCCGGAGATCTCGTCGGGGGCGAGGAGTATCGACAGTACATTAAGGGCATCTCGTGGAAGCTCGTCTGCTGCAGCCCCAAGCTGCTCGCCGATCATGCCGTTTGTTTCTAGTTCGCTATCCAGCTCAAGCGCCTCCACCAGTCTGGGGAGCCACCATGAGGCCGGGAAGTTGCCACTCCTGATGAACCAGTAGAAGTCCTTGAGTTCGGCCTTATCTTCGGGGTGATCCCTCACGTGGGTGACACGCTCATCCCATAGGTCAGCAAGTCGGTCACGGATGATGTCGTCCACCATCTCGGCGTGTAAGAACGTCCAAGCCGTGTGGCCGATTGCGTCGCCGCGAGCCTCTGGGTCGGCTCGGGTGTAGAACTCAGCGCGTAGCGGGTCATCTTCACCAACGTGTCCTCGAATAATTGCCTCTATTACCCATTGACCGATTCGCTGCTGCGGAGAGACATCGTGACCCCAGCCGATTGCGATCTGATCCTGACTATTGAGGGCAGCAATCATCGGGTCCGACAGGAGCCGATAGAGATCCAGATGGTAGTAGTGCATTGCGATCGCCGTCGTTAGTGCTATCTGCTGGTTCGTGTCGATACCCGATCGCGTGCCAAAATAGTTGGGCAGGTTGTCCACGAGCCAATCAGGAGCATGGTTAAGCAGTCTTCCGAGCCCCTCGCCAAGAACCGCCCGCGAGGCTCCCCTCACATCTTCCATGGCAAGTTGCTCGCGAAGAGCTTCGAGTGTTCTGGCGTGCCATTTGTGGCCCTCACCGAGTCCCACCAAGTTGACAAGCCCGCGTAGCAGGATGGGCCACGTCCAGTTCAGGGAGACCATGAGTGGATCCCACCCCGACTCGTCTTCGCCGCCGGTGGCGACGTACTCACTCCACGCAGCCGTGCCGGACGCAGCAGTCAGGAGGAGGTCCGCTAGCCGGCCCAGTTGCTCCTCCGAAAGCTTCTCCGCAGAAGCCTTCCCGGCGAGATGCGTCAGGAGACGGATCCCACTCTTTTTTGACTCGGTGAAGTCGGAATCGTCGTCGAAGCGTCCCCCTTCAACGGGAAAGTCAGAGGCATCGGAGTGATCGAGAATCTCAGCGATGAGTGACAGAACCTGATCCCACGGCAGATCGAGTTCCGCCTTGAGTGCGCCCTCCCAACCGCTGAGCACGGCCCTCAGGTAGGTCGGACGGAGTCGCCTAACAAGCTCCTGCTGCCCGTTCAGCGCCAGTGGTCTGCTGGTGACTACCGCTTCCAGCACCCTCGCCTGTCCCTCATGTGAAGGCTCGGGTCCCCAGCCGTCGCCCTCGTCATGCCAGCCCGCTAATTGCGCCACTAGTTCCATCGGCGCTAGTGCCGACATCTCATCTTGGGAGATCGGGCTGCTCGGGCCAGTCCAGCCGGAGGTCTGAAATGAAGGACGCATAGGGTCAGCGACGACACCGTCTTCGGCGTCCAGTACGTCGAGTTCCTTAAGCAGCGCAGGTGGAAGCAGCTCTCGGCCAACACCGGCCAGCACGCGGTGCCGCCACCGCATGTCCCACTGTGCAATCTGGTCTTGAATCTTCTCGCGTGATTCACCTTGCTCGCCCAGGTTGCGAGTGATTCGCGCTGCCGCCTGCTCGGTGACGTGACCGGAAGCCAGCACGCCTGCAAGTTGGTCAAGCTCGGCACGGGACGCAGTGCCGAGTGCGCGGACGAGCCTGATGAAGTCCGAGACAGCGAGTTGGTCGCGGGACTTGACGTCCAGCATTAGCTCTCTCGCCACCGAGATCAGGTTGGCGTTCACCGCCCCAAGGGCCGCCTGGCGCTCTATCGCTTCCGCGACCGCGTACAGCGAGATGCGCCTGACGATGAGGATCGAGTTCCGTTTGAGGGCTGCCCACGCCCCTGCCGGATCCTTCTCCAGTTGCTCAGAAGCTGCGTCGCGTACAGCGTCAATCAGGGCATCTTGGACCGCGTGGTAGGAGTTGCGCCTCTGAGAGATCAACGGACGTCCGAAGCCACTGTGGTCAAAGTCTGCACCAAGGCTCCCGTTTTGCTCTTCGTACAGAATGAGCCAAGGAAGAACGGTCTTCAGCGCGTTCTCCCGCAGGGCACGAGTGACTCTCGGAAGCTCGCGTGAATACCAGTGCGCCTTTAATTCAACGATCGGGTCACCGTCGGACTCTGCCTCCTTGGTCGGTCGGAACAGTTTGTTGGCAAAGGAGACTCCAAACTTCGTCTCTCCGCCCTCCAGCAGGTTCACGACGAATGAGACTAGATCCCGTGGGTCAGTGCGGCTCCCGTAACCGCCGTCCTCCCAGGCGTCTATGACCGGCTTCAGTCTGGCTGCGATCTCCGCGGGCATGCGCGACCCAGCCGAGAAGACAATCCTGCGGACCCAGGAGTTCCTGCTGCCAGCGAAAGAACCAAGCACTTCAGCGACTTCAGCCGGAACTTGCTCCGCCATCGCATCCAGATAGCTGGCCTCCGGCCAATATTTCTCAAGAACAACGCCGTCGCTTCCGACTTCGGGCTCGGGCGGGTTGCTGAAGGCCCCTGCATCGGCTAGTGGCCTGACCCAGAGTGGATTCCTGAGACCTTCGTAAAAGGCTCGGCGCAGCTGGGAGGACGTCAGTCTGCGCAACGCGGATTGAACCTGCTCTGCTGTCGGAGCACGGTACTCAACCATCAATCGCACCTCCGTCAATAGGCTGATTGGCCTCGGTAAGGAGGTCCTCGATTGCATGCAAACTGTCGAAAAACTCCGCTCGGATGCCGTCCATGAGGGCCTCAGCAAGTTCGATCCTCTGCATTAAGTCATCGTCAGAGGGAATGCACTGAGCGTCGGATTGCTCGTCGTGGAGGTGTGCCCACTTCACGAAGAAGTCGGTGAGGTCCCGCCACTCACGGACGGCTGGATGCTTGATGTTGCCATCGTCGGTGAGCAGCGCGGCGGCATTGGCTGCTACCCGACCGTCCTCAGCAACAGCAGTCTTGACCAGTTCACCGAGGAGCGCGGCCAACTCCTGAGGAACGGGGACATTCTCTACATCTTGGAGGAGCTCCAGGTTCGGGAAGCGTGCGGCTATCGCAGGCAACTTACGCACATGCGTCGAGCTCCTGGGGCCACCGCTACCCGCCCCCGCTATGCCGAGCGCACCCGGGAGTCGATTCATGATCTCGCGCATGGAGTGACAGATGTGCGAGACCCGCGTCCGCTCATCACCTGGATTCGAGGTACTCGCGAGCAACTCACGAGCACCCCGATACATGCTGGCAAGGTCTGGGCGCTTCTCCTCCAGCCAGCCGGCGATGCGAATTTGCCGATCCTCGGGCGTCGACTCTGATCCGCTCATGTCCTTCGCCTCGGCCCCAACTCAGCGGCTAGTTGAGTGAGCTTCATCGTCCACCTACCGACCGGTCAGCATCGAGCTGACCTCAAAGCCCACCACTTCGCGGGACTCTTGCTGAGGCGTTGCTTGTGCCACGTCATCGCAGCTATTGCGTCGCCCGACTCACGGCCGCCATCGCTCTCGTTGGGGAGCGAGGTTGGTAACGACTGGAAGGCACCAACCATGTGCGACGGCGGTGCGCCGCAGCCGACGCATCGCCGCCCGCTGGCCTCATGGGCGCAGACGACGCCGTTTCGTGGCTTCAGGCGCTTGGCCTTGTTGCAGCCCAGACTGAACTCGTACCCGTGCACGGGCTCAACTCTTGCATCAGTCATCCCCCCGCGCCCCCCAACAGTCGATTCTCGGGCTGAATGCGAAGGTGCGCACAGTGTGTGTGACGTGTTCAATACGCCGAACACTCTCGCACAGCGCCAGAGCCCTGCCGCTCTTCGCCGCCTGTTCACCCTACCGATCCGCGAGAGATCCGGTAAACGGGCCTTCACGGCTCGGTGTAGAGCTGGTCTATCTCCCCGCGGACTGGATGAACGCGGCGAACACTCGTCGACCAATGTCGCGGTCGAGTCGCTCGACGAGGGCCGCGATGATACGGCCCGTCGCCTGCGGACCCACCTGCTCGATGAAGCCCTCGCATAGGACATCGACCAGTGGAGTGAGCGAGTCGCCCGTCTCGTAGTAGCGATCGCGGATGTCGTCCGCGACCCTGATGATGAGCTCCGTGAGTCGGGCCGCGTCCTCGGGCACGCCGTCCGATGTCACGGCGTCCACACCACGCTGCGCCACTGTGAAGAACGGGTCGGCAACAAGGATCACCCACGCGAGAAGACCAGAAACGACTGCCGGCCGGGACGGCGGGACTGCGGCCGCCGCGAGGCCAGTCGCCGCCCTGTGGGCCCAATGAGCCAGTTGCTCAGGGCCCATGGTTGGCGGGCGCATCCGAACGAGCGACCTAAATTGGTCGAATGCAGAGGGCGGGTTGGACCAGGCCGCTGCGCGAGAGATAGCTAGGGCGAAGGGGCTGTGGATGTCCCAGTCAGCCTGCTGGGCCTGGATGTGCCATGGTGCCCTGATAGGCAGGTCGACGACCCGGTTCGCGCGCAGCGACTCGACCGCGGCGACGACATCGTCATCCGTACCGAATGCACGAACCAAGTCGAGGCTCCCGAAAGCCGGAACACCCATAGCTCGCGCGAACCTCCGCAGCACGATGTCGTCGGCCCACACCGATAGGCCAAGCTTCTGCGCGACGATGATGGCTGACAGCCACTGCTCTTTGCGGGTCGTGTCGTCCAGCCCTTCGACCTGCAGGCCTCGTTGATCGAGCCAGACCTGTTCGGCCGCTTCGGCGAACCTGTGCGCGTCCTCGTCGCTTGTCTCGTTGACGGAGGGTCGCCCCTCCTGGGCATTCCAAGAGACGCTGAGCGTGGAGCGCATCGCGAGGCTGCTGCGTGCCCGAGCAACGTCCTCCCGCAGCGGTCCCGGAATGAGGACCTTCTCGAAGTACGAAGCGAGCTTCCTAAACGGGAAACCGGTCCACGGGCCGACGACCAGTGCAGTCGAGTCGACAACGGTTCTGCCACCGAGAGCGTCGCGGGCGGTCTGTAGACCGAGGCCGTCGTGCTCATCAACAGCCATAATGTAGCCGAGGTCGCGGCGGATGAGGCTTTCGGTGGTCGTGCGGCCCGCCGCTCCAGTCAGGACGGCTAGCGGGAACTGTCCATTCCGTACGAGCTGAGTGATCTCCTCCAACTTGCGCTGGCGGTCTTGGCCCTCGCGCAGGACCTCAAAGAGGGGCTCGAGGTCCTCGTCTTCGACTCTAATCTGTTTGATGGACGCGTTCTCGCCGTGCCGCTCAAAGTACTCCTCGCTGTACTTACGAAATGCGTCGATCTGCGCTTCGTTGAAGTTGGCATCGGGCGTGGTCAGGACCAGCGACATCGCTGCGGCGGCGATCTGCTCGTCCTCTGCCCAGTCGGCTGCCGCGCGCATGAACATGCTGTACAGCCTTGGGTGGCTCAGGTCCGGGCTGTTTGCGGAGCTCCCGGCGCCAGAGCGTCGTTCGTGAACGGCGTTTTGCAGGATGGCCAGGAACAACTGCGCCTTCGCGGGTTCGCTGAAACTGATAGCCGTCGCGTCAAGAAGGACTTGCAGTGCCTTGTCGAACTTTTCGCAGCGAAATAGTGCTTCGGCCAGCCGCCACGACTCAATCTCCGGGACCGGCATCCCTTCGCGTTCAGCCTGGACGATAACCTCCTGCGTGCGGATCACCATCTCTGCCCATCGGCCGTCCGCGGCAGCGATACTTTGCAGGGCTCGCAACGCCTTGAGCCGGACTGGCTCACCGTCCTCGCGTCCCAAGAGCGTCAAGGCAATCTCGGAAGCGACGTCGAGGACCCCGTTGTCCATAGCAATCTCCAGCGCTTCGGTTGCCAAAGGGATATCGCCGCGCCTTAGCCCCTCGGAGAACACGAGGCGGGCTGCGTCGGCTGGCCGACCGGTGGCGACCAGCGCGTCGGAATGGGCGTCGAGGACAAGCTCGTTCTGCTCGAGGGCACGGACGCGACGAAGGGCCTCCTCACCCTTGCCTTGGCTGAGCAAAACTCGGGCACTGAGCACGTCCGCAAGGTCACCGTCGCGGCGCCCCAGGTCCTCGATCTCTTGTGTGACCTCGGCCTGCTCGGAAGCACTGAGCGAGTTGAACAGTCGCGCCAGCGCCATCAATGCCTGAAATGTGGCGTGATGCCTGTCTTTGGCCGCGTGCAAGGCGGAAAACAGCGCCATCTTGGCCTCCCCGGCCATCTGAGGGCGCCCGCTGAGCACCGCAGCGCGCAGCAGTTCACCCTCGACCCGGTCTGGGACCCGCTCTGCCAACTCCAGCGCGAGTTCTGTCTTCCCGGTTACACGTGCGATGAAGGCGGCGAGCCGGACCACCTCTGGATGCTTGGCCTCCGCATGGGTTGCTACGCCATCAGGCGCCGGCAACAGCATCCGCAGGGCCCCAACGAAGTCGCCCTGGACAGTGCGGGCCCGCGCGGCCACCGCGAGCGCCTCGCCTGTGCTGCCGTTCCATTCCGTGTAGACGTCCCTGACCATTAGGGCCTCGGATTCAACGGTTCGCGCTCTGCGGGAGACCTCGTCCTCAACATCGGCGGCGTTGCGGCCCGCCATGGAGACGAGGACAGCAAGCAGCGCCTGCGCGTAGGTGAGTCGGGTGCCTTCTGCGGCTGGTCTCAGGCGTAGCGCCCACTGCGCCAAAAGCAGGCCGTCGTCGGCCAGGTCGCGGGTGACTGGGTTGCCCCGCTTGTCATGGGCGGCAAGGCCTGATCTCACGCCGAGGCTATCGGCAGCTCCGGGTGTGAGCATCATGTGGGCGAGTTGGCGGAGCACGGTGGCAGCGACGAGGTCGCGGAGAGCCGGATCGAGGCTTACCACATCAGGTGGATCATCGGGAGCCCGCAGGACCTTGGATGGATCGCTCAGCCCGAGGGAAGTGATGACGACCTCAGCACACCTTTTGGCCATGGCGAGATCTTGCTCGAGGACGGCCCGGTAGAAAGCAACCACCATGCTAAAACGGCTGTCGACCGACCCTACGAGACCATCAAACCCTGAGAGCGGTGGGTCGTCGGCAGAAACGTAGTCGGAATCCTTCGTGATGAACTCCAGGCGGGAGATGAGGGAAAAGTAGGCGCCGGCATCATGGTCGCCCGTCAGCTCGGCGGCGGCGGCCGCCCGCTCGAAGCCGCGCCACGAAACCTTCGACCCGGCGATGGCAGCGAGCGACGACATCAGCGCCCAACCATCGCCAGAGTCGTCTTCTCGCAACCATGCTGGGGGGCGATGCAATGAACGGTTCAGCCACGTCGCCGGGCTGACTCCTGCTAGGCGCATCTCGGTGATGGCCTGCCGTGCGTCGTTCGCCCGCGCGGCCGAGCACTGTTCGAGCCGACTCATCCACAACTGAACGGCACCTGGCAGCGGGGTGACGTCGTTGCGGTCGCCTGTGTTCGGCGCCGGTGGCTCGCTGGTGCGGAGACCGCGCTTGAAGTCGTCCGGATGCGCGAAGGCCAAGATGGCCCGCAGGAGCGCTGCCGCGTTGCCTGCCGCCGTCGGCTGGAGGCCGTCGTTGCCGTCCTTCGCCTTGTCACCGAGGAAGTCAGAGATGCCGCGCACGGCCAGAACCGGGAGGTCGTGGATGTCGGCACCGGCGGCGAGGCCGAATGACTCCATGTCGAGGGCGGCCGCGTCCTGGAATCGGTTGAGAATCTCGAGCAGGACCGGACCGCGAGTGTCAGCCTGAACTGCGTCAACCGACACAATCGGAGCCACGAAGGCGTGAGGGTGATTGGCGTTGTAGTGCTGGCTGCGCGTTGATGTGGTCCATTCGCAGTCCTCGATGCATGCGTTCACCACCGCGACGAGGGGTGCGGGAACGACGTAGGTCTTGTCTCGGCCCAGGAGTTTCGACTCGGCATCGGCCGGCACCTGCTTGCCCGCGTAGGGGTTGTGAATGCGGCTCGCCACCACGACGTCAAAGTGGCGCTGGTCGTTGGGCTTCAGGCCGCCGGCCGAACCCACGAACGCAACTAGATTGGCCTCAAGGTTGCGAGCGGCAAGGCCGACGAGGGCCGCAGAGGTTGCGTTCCCCATCCCCGCTCGGGCGAGGAAGACGGTCCAGTTGATGTGATCGCCTGGAATCTCGCCCCGCATCATCCAGATGTCTTCCACCCGCAGCCGCTCCGTGTTGATTAGGCGATTGCGGATCTCAGTGTGCTCCAGTTCGACGGCCGTGACCACGAGTGCTACCCGCGTCTGGGTAGGCCCACTGAGCTCTGGGAGTAGGGACACCTCAGCGGTTGTGGTCCACAGCGTCGCTCGGCCCTCGCGGCGAGATTCGACTAGGCCGCCCACCTGCAGGCTCTTGAGCGCTTTGAGTGCGGTGTTGGGAGCCACATTTACGACGTTGGCAACCTGCCTACCGCTCAACGGCGCTGCCGAACGCCTGAGCATCCGAACGATTGATGAGTGAAGCGGTGAGAGGGCCATGGAACCAGTCTGACATTTTGCGCACGGCATGTGCAATAGACATCCTCTAGTGAACATGAACTTGTGCACCTAGCGAGGTCGCCGTGAACACGTCTGCACCGGTCGAGGAACGATTGGGAGCGTCACTCTTCGCGAAGGACGCGCGACAGGTTCTCCGCGCATCGGCAGGACAGTGCGGATCGAGGCGCGACGCTCCTATGCTTTGTCAAGCAGCTGGTGCCCCGCTTTCAAGTAGGCGGTAGAGGTCGCGGGCGACGTAGCGGGCAAGGCAGCGTTTGATCTCTCGACCTGTCTTGCCTTGGGCAGTGCGGCGAGCGACGTAGTCGCGGGTGGCTGGCTGGTACTGGATCCGGCTCGCGACCACGGTGTGCAGTGCGTTGTTGAGCTGGCGGTCGCCGTAACGGTTGAGCCGGTAGCGGGTGGTGACTTGGCCGCTGTTCGCTGGGATCGGTGCCACGCCGGCGAGCATCGCGAACGCCGCCTCGGAGTGGATCCGGCCGGGGTGGGACCAGGCGCACAACACGGTGGCGGCCACGATTGGTCCGACGCCGAACTCCTCGAGCAGGTCAGGGCGCCAGCTGCGGATGATGGCCACCATCGCCTTCTGCAGTTCGCGTGCCTCTTTGAGCATCGCGTGAGCGCGACGCGCCAAGGTCCTCAGCGCCACCACGGTGCTGGTTGTCTCGGTGTCCCAGGAAGCGTGCACTCGCAGGTTCGCTGCGGTGTTGAGCATCGCGGCTAGCTTCTGGCCGCGGAACCTGACCCGGATGGGTTCGGGTGCGGCGATCACGAGGCTGAACACCTGCAGTTGGGCCTCGGTGGAGGCATTGACCGCGGAGCGGCGAGCAGCCAAAAGCACTGACAGTGCTTGGCGGTCGCCCCCGGTGCGGGGGGTTCCCAGCCGCGGCCGGGCCATCGCCTCACGCGCAGCGCGGATCGCATCGAGCGGATCGGACTTCGCGCCGTTGCGACGCGCAGCCCGCTTCGGTCGGTCCACCTCGATGACGATCTCCGACAGTTCCATCAGGTGACGGCTCAGACCGGCGCCGTGACCACCGGTCCCCTCGATCGCCCAGGCCCGCAACGTCGCATGCTGGTTGGCGAACTCCACCAGCTCGCCGTAGCCGTCGCTTGTCGCCTCGACGGTGATCTCGCCCAGGACACCACCCGTGGCAGCGTCGACCACGGCCGCGGAGTGGGTATGGACGTGGGTGTCGACGCCGATGACGACATCGACCACCTCACGCAGATCGGTCAGACTGTTCATGCGTTCTCTCCTTCTCCGGACGGGACGTGGTTCCGGTCCGGGATGGAGGCTCGGCAGGACTGTGATGAGACACGCCCGGCGCCGTTAACGCCAGGTGGTCAAGCTCCTGATCAGGCCAGCTCCTCCAACCGGGCCGGGGCCGGTGACCGCGAGCGGACAAGTCGCACCAAGGCACGAAGCCAGTCTCAGCGGGGGTCACACCCGTGGTCACCAACCACAGCCCAGCACCTTTAGACTGCGTTGGCGATCCTCACAGTCTCAGCGCCGCGAATCGACCACCTGTCAGCCCTACTGACGAGGGCCCTGACCTCGTTTGGTGAAAGGCGGATGGCCGTGTCGGACGGGCATCAGGCCCAACGCCGGTTGAAGGCGTCGACTAGAGCGGCGACGGCCGGCCGGAGGGCTGGCACGTCGCGGTCGTAGATGCGACCGCGGTCGAGCCGGTCGGTGAGCTCCGCGAGAAAGTCGGACCACTCGCCCACCGTCTGCGGTGCGACAGCGATGGGCGCCTCGACGATGACCCTCTGCACCTTCGTGATCGTCCGTACAACCTCCACTGGTCGGTCGACGACCTCCATGGCTGCGCGTCCTGAGGCGGCGGCCCGACGCTGCTCCCAGGCGCGGTGACGGCAGGTGGCTGAGCACCACTTGGGGATCCGGCCGCGGTTGGGCACGGTGACGGTTGCGCCGCACCAGCCACAGGACACCGTGCCCCCCGGAGCGCGCGGCAGCCGGCGCGCGGCCTTGGGATCCGTGGTGGGTACCTGCTGCGCGGCTCGACGGCGAGGATCCTTCCGGTTCGCGGGGATTCCGTCGAGCATGGCTAGGCGTGCCGCCTGCCGCTTCGCCTGCTTCCCGAGTTTCCGTTCCATCGTCGCCTCCTGGTTGGTGTCCTTACTTCCCTACGCATTCGGGAGGCCCCTTGGGGGCCACATTTCTGGGGCGGTCTCGGATCGGCGAGTCGTCACAACGACTGGGATGCCGGCCGACAATGCATGGGGTGTGCGGGCCACGACATCGTGCGGATTCGTCGGGTAGGAACGAAGGCCGTTCGGGGAGGCTCGGGGGGTGTCGGCTGGGGTGTTGCCTCGCGGGGAGTGCGGGACGGCGGCCTGTTGGCGGGAGGGCGGGGGCTGCGGATGTGGTAAGGACGAGTTCGATTCGATAAGTAACCGAATATGGGTATTCTTGGGGCATGGCCACGACCGAGCAGCTTCGTGCGCGCCTTCGCGCGCTGATCGACGCCGCGGGTTTGAACGGCAGCCAGGCCGCGTTCGCGATCGGGCGTACCCCGTCCCGGCTCGGCGACTACCTCGCCGGGCGCACGGTCCCCTCGGCGATGGTTCTCCTCGATCTCGAGGAAGCCGCAGAGCAGGCGTCCAGGCGCACGTGGATGCGCGCGGCCGACGTGGTCGACGCCGTTGCGGAGCATGCCGACAGTGACCCGGTCTGGGCTATGCGGATGCTGCTCCAGGGCCGAGACCAGTCACTCGCGCTCAGCACGCCGGCCAGGCAGGCCATCTGGGCCACGGGATCCCCGAGCCGTCGGCTGGCCGGCCCGTGGAAGACGCTCACCTACCAGTTGCTGAGGGACAGTGCGCGTGACGGGCGACCGATCGCCAGGTGGCTCGTCGCCGCGACTCCTTTGGAGCAGCCGTGGGCACCCTTGCCGGTTCGAGAGGACCGGCCGCTGCACGAGGGTCTGGCCAAGGTTGGCGTCAGGGTCAACGAGCGTGAGCTCCTGACCGCATGAGTTTCGACCTCGATGCGGATCAGATCCGCGAACTCCTCGATGAGTTGGACCGCCGGCTGCGCACAGACGGTGTCGCGGCCACCCTCTACATCATCGGGGGCGCGGCGGTAGCCCTGCAGCTGCCCGATGCTGATCGGCGCACGCAGGACATCGACGGACTCACGACTAATGACAAAGTCGCGGGCGTGGTCAGCGCGATGGCGGCCGAGTTGGGCCTTCCGGAGAACTGGTTGAACGGGGCGGCTGCGCCGTTTGTCCCGGCGCCCCCGCGTGGCGCCATGGACCCCCCAACTTCCGCTGGGCTGCACGTGGAGCTGGCCCCCTTGAGGCACCTCTTGGCCATGAAACTGGCAGCCGGACGTGCCCGAGATCGAGCGGACATCACGGCCATCGCCGCCGCGCTCGGCATTGACGCTGACACTGCCGTGCAGCTGACGCTCGAGACCTATGGAAGCGACGCGCTGGCAGTCTTCACCAACGCCGAGGACGTGCGGCTGGAAGCCGATGCGGCCATCCCACAACGTGGCGCTGGAGGGCACTGAGGCGAGGGCCGTTGCTCACGGACGCAGAGCACGGACGGCATCGACTCCGCAGGCGACATCACCGGCGGCGAACGCGGCATCCGCTTCACGGATGTCGGCCAGGGCTTGCGGGTCGCTGAGGACCGCCAGCGACTCTTCGAGCTCGGTGAGGTCGTCGGGGCTGAGGATGACGGCCACCGCGCGCCCGTTGCGGGTGACCGTCACTCGCTCGTGCTCGCGCTCGACGCGGTCGATGACGTCGCTGAGGTGGTTGCGTACTTCGTCAAGCGGTTCGACGCCATGGACACCAGTGTGGCGTCCGCGGCGATTCGCCCTGCGGCCAGAAGCCAGGTCGTCCGTCTGTGCACAACGCCTTGGGCCCGCCTGACTGGTCCCGTATCGTCGAAGGAGGAGCCGAGCGGGGCGCATGAAAGTTCCTGCTGCGTTCCCAGAGGACCTGGACGCTGACGCACGACACAGGTGTACATAGATGGACATCTCTGTCGCACGGCTGTCGCACGAGGCCACTTCCGACGCCGGAATTTGGCATCGTCGCAGGTCAGGGGCGGGGAGAAACGAAATCCCACACTCCTTGTAAACAGGGGGTTGAGGGTTCGAGTCCCTTCGCCAGCTCTCGGGGATGGTCAGATGCCGCCGGGTGCTGTTGGGGGGTCAAGGGCGCGGCCCACCGCGCGCTTGGCCCCCTGGCTGTGATCGGCGGGGCCATCGACGCCATCGAGGGTGAGCCGGGTCTGCTCGGGCACCCGTCGTCACTGCACGCAGCGCGGGGGCTGTCTGTGCCGCACGGCTGGCACCAGCCGGGGGTAGCGTCGACACCATGACGTCCGTCCCAGACGGCATCGCTCGCTACCGCGCGGCCGATGACCTCGACACCGGCGCCTCGGTCTGATGGGCGTGGGCGTTGTGAGGCGGGCGATCGACCAGGGGTGGACGGTGCGCGCGACCGCCGGGCCGGTACCCGAGCACCTCGCGTCCGCGCTCACGGGCGTTGCAGCGGTGGCGGCCAGCGTGCCCGGCGTCGTCCACCTCGACCTGCTGGCAGCCGGGCTGATCCCCGACCCCCACCTCGACCTCAACGAGTCGCTGCTCACCTGGATCGGTCTCGTCGACTGGACGTACGGGACCACCCTGCCCATGACTGCCGCCGAGCTCGCCGCGGCCGAGCGCCACGAGATTGTCTTCGACGGGCTCGACACCGTCGCCACGGTGCTCCTGAACGGCCAGGTCATCGCCGAGGTCGCGAACCAGCACCGCACCCACCGACTCGACGTCACCGGCATCCTCACCGAGGGTGACAACCTGCTCGAGGTGCGCTTTCGCAGCCCGGTGAAGTACGCGAACGCCCAGAGCCTGACGTACGGTGCGCGCCCCGGTCCGTACCCGATGCCCTTCGAGGCCATCCGCAAGTCGGCGTGCAGCTTCGGCTGGGACTGGGGGCCTGCGACGTTCACGAGCGGCATCTGGCGGCCCGTGCACCTGGTGTCGTGGAGCGGGGCGCGGTTCGACGACGTCCTGGTGCGCGCGGATGCCGTGGGCGACGGTGGTCGTGTCGAGGTCGTCGCCCGCGTCGCGTCCACATCGGATGCCGCTCGCACGGTGACCGTGTCCATCGCCGGGGCGAGCGCGTCGGCGACGACCGCCGCAGGCGAGAGGAAGGTCACGGCATCGGTCGAGTGCGCGACGGTCGACCGCTGGTGGCCGACCGGGCACGGCGACCAGCCCCTCTACGACGTCGAGGTCGAACTCGCCTGCGACGGTGCGGTGCTCGACCGCGTTCGGCGTCGGGTGGGCTTTCGCACACTGCACTGGGACACCACGCCGGATGCCGCGGGCACCCCCTTCCAGCTCGTCGTCAACGACCGGCCGATCCTCGTCAAGGGCGTCAACTGGATCCCCGACGACTCCTTCCCGGTGCGGGTGGACCGAGCCCGCTACGCCCAGCGCCTCACCCAGGCCAGGGCCGCGAACGTCAACCTCGTGCGGGTCTGGGGCGGCGGCACCTACGAGTCCGACACCTTCTACGACCTGTGTGACGAGCTGGGTCTGGTGACCTGGCAGGACTTCCTCTTCGCCTGCGCGGCCTACCCGGAGGAGGAGCCCCTGCGGTCCGAGGTCGAGGTCGAGGCCCGGCAGAACGTGGCCCGGCTCGCGCACCACGCCTCGTTGGCGCTGCTCACCGGTAACAACGAGAACCTGTGGGGCTACGAGGACTGGGGGTGGAAGGAGCGGCTCGACGGCCGCAC
>Ga0116176_10001975_pt1 | contig 15685 bp, 9 predicted proteins | sample AD_STIC08_MetaG_FD_89803 | JGI IMG/M metagenome (GOLD analysis project Ga0116176, IMG submission 89803) | Active sludge microbial communities of municipal wastewater-treating anaerobic digesters from USA - AD_STIC08_MetaG | ecosystem: Engineered > Bioreactor > Anaerobic > Digestate | place: USA...
CCGTCAGCGACAACTCGTGCGCCTCGTGCGCCTCGTGCGCCTCGTGCGCCTCGTGCGCCTCGTGCGCCTCGTGCGCCTCGTGCGCCTCGTGCGCCTCGTGCGCTTCGTGCGCCTCGTGCGCCTCGTGCGCCTCGACGGCCGCCGGCGCGTCGTCGTGGACGTCAGGCTCGTGGGGGGCATCCCCTGCCTCGATCGTCCGCGCTTCGTGCGCACCGTCGGACTCCGCGGCGAGCGCCACGCTCTCGGCGTTCAGCGCTCCAGCATCGTGCGCCGGAGACACCACGCCCTCGCGCTCCTCGCCCGACTGCGCCTCGGCTTCGTACGCCGCGCGCTCCTGCGCCTCGGCTACGTCCGCCGCGCCCTCAGGTGCGGCGCCGCCTAACGTCGCGCCGCCATGTGCGTCGCCATCGACTCGCTCCCCGACCGCGGGGGCGAGGTCATCGGACGAGGACGACGTCGCGTCCTCCTGGATCGCCGGAACGCCGAGCGGGGTGAGGAAGCGGTCGAGCGAGAGATCGTCCGGAGCCGCGAGGGCCGCCTCGACCCACGCATCCGGCGTCTCGTCGCCGTTCAGCGAGAACTCGAGGCGCAGCGAACGCTTGGTCTCCTCGTCGATGACCTCCGAGGGGACCACCAGGATCTCGTCGGTCGCACGCGCCGTCGCGTCGAGGGCGATCAACTCGGAGGTGTCGCGGTCCGGGCGCTGATGCGACGAGGCCGCATCTCCCGTGAGCTCCGTGTGATCAGCGGGCGACTGGTCGCTTGCAGCTGTCGCGTCCTCGACTGGCGGCACGTCGTGCGCGGCGGCGAAGATCGTGGCTTCGGCGCCCCTGCCGTTCGGCGTCGCGTCATCGCCGCCCCCTCCCGGGATGCCGTCGACCGGATCGCCCGCCAACACCAGATGCTCCGACGCCGCGAGCGAGCCTTCGGCCGGCGACAGCTCCAGCGATTCGGGGACGTCGAGATCCAGCGGCGAGGCCGACCCCGTGACGGGGGGCGACGTATGACTCCCGCCCACCAGGATCCCTCCCAGCGGCGGCAAGGCCTCGAGATCAATCGACGGGGTCAGCCCCGGGACATTCGACTCGACGAAGCTCGGTATCCCGACCGGCGTGCGCATGATGCGCAGCAGGTCGATCGACGCATCGTCCGTGTCCAGCAGCGGAAGATCCGACGGGATGGCGAAGTCGTGGGTGGGACGATCGACCGCAGGCGCGAGCTCGACGTCGGGGTCGAGCGACAGCGCCCCGAACTCGCGCCCGGAGAGCGGCGGCTCGTCGAGGAGCGGCGAGAGGACCGGGTGTGCGCCGGAGAGCGAGATGCGCGGTGTCTCGAGCCCGGTGATGTGCGGAACTGGCTCGCTCGACGTCGTCCACGATTCGACGGGCTGGACGATCAGTGAATCGAGCGACGGATCGACGATCGCGTCGATCGGCGTTCCCCCCGCCTCGAAGCCCGTGATCGCCCCGACGTCGACGTCGCCGTCGGCGGCGAGCGTCTCGGATGCGGTGGCCTCGAAGCCGATTATGCCGATCGGCGCGGCGGGCACTGCCTCCTCGACCTCGGGGTCGAAGGTGAGGATCAACCCCTCCAACGCCGGAATGCGCGCCGCCGCCGGCGGGGTGGGCGCGGCGGGAGGGGCTGCCTCTGGCAGCGGCTCGGCATTGCGCCTGGCGGCCGGGGGATCGTTGGCCCCCAGGTCGAGGAAGACGAGGTCGTTCGACTTCTGCGCATGCCACTGCCCGGACTGCCGCGGCGTGACGTTCGGATCGATCGCCTTGATACGATCGATGGTCGCGCGCGCCTCGGCCTGACGCCCCTCCGACTCGAGCTTGCCGTACAGGACCTCGAGCTGCTCGATCGCCTCGGACTTCCGGTTTTCCTTGTTGAGCCATTCCGCCAGCATCAGGCGGATGTCGTCCTGGTCCGGGCAGAGGTCGGCGAACTCCTTGAGCGCGCGGAACGCCTCATCGACGTGCCCCGCCTTCTGCATGCGGTCGGCGTACTCCAGGAAGTTCTTCTTCGCGTCGCTCTTGAACCCCTTGGACGCCGAGATCTTCCCGAGCTTGTAGTAGACCGCCGTCCGCGCCGGTGACTGGCGCAGGATCTTGTTGCAGAGGGCGATGGCGTTGTTGAGGAAGCCACGCTCGGCGTAGACGTCGACCGCCTTCTCGTAATAGGCGAGCGCCTCGCTGACGTTCCCTTGCCGCTGGAGCAGGTCGCCGACGCGATTGAAGAGCTGCAGGTCGCTGTCGTCGAGGTCACGGCCGGCTTCCTCGAGGAGCTGGATATACAGCGAGAGCGCCCGATCGAACTGCTTCTTCTGTTCGAAGTCGGTCGCCTTCTTCTTCAGCTTGGCGATGTTGGGATTGGCCATCAGCGCGCGACAATCCCCGGGCGCACGGACGCGCGCCCTCGATCGGTGTTCACCAGCCTGCGCTCGCTCACGCCGCGCATGGCACTCCGCGCACCCACGTCGCCCGGCAGCGCCGGTCGCCGTACCAATACGGCAGCTCCCGCACGTCCTCGATGTCGAACAGGGCGAGGTCGGCGGAGTAGCCTGGGGCGAGTTGTCCGGTCTCCTCGGCAAGCGCAAGCGCCGCCGCGCCATTCACGGTGGCGGCGATGACGGCCTCGGATACCGACAGGTGCAACTGACTCACGGCAAGGGCGAGGATGAGCGGAAAGTTCGGAGTCGGGGAGGTACCGGGGTTGAAGTCCGTTGCCAAGGCAACGGCCGCCCCCCCGTCGATGAGCGCCCGGGCAGGCGCCTGTCGCTCCTTCCCGAGGAACAGCATGGTACCCGGGAGCATCGTGGCGACGGTCGCCGATGCGGCCAGCGCCCGAACCCCCGGTTCAGAGATCGCCGCGAGGTGGTCCGCCGAGGTCGCGCCGAGCTGGGCGGCGAGTTCTGCCCCCCCGGAGGGGCGCAGTTCGTCCGCGTGCAGCTTGAGACGCAGCCCGGCGGCACGGGCGGCAGACAATACCGCCCGCGTTTCCTCGAGGGTGAAGACCCCTGGCTCGCAGAACACGTCCGCGAACTGGGCGAGCCCACCCTCGACGACCCGTGGGATCATCTCCTTGACGATCAAGTCCACGTAATCGGCACGTCCTTCCGGGGTCCCCCGCCACTCGAGCGGAATTTCATGCGCCCCCAGGAAGGTCGGGACCAGTCGCAGCGGAAGGAGCCCCTGCAGGCGCTGGATGGCCCGCAGGCTCTTGAGCTCGTCGTCGAGCGTAAGCCCATACCCCGACTTGACCTCGACGGTGGTGGCGCCGTACGAGGCCAGTCGCCGGAGTCGCGGGAGCGCGAGGGCCACCAGCTCATCTTCGCTGCGGGAGCGCAGGTCGCGCACCGAGGCGTGGATCCCTCCCCCGCGCCGCGCGATGTCCATGTAGTCGTAACCGGCGGCACGCATTTCCTGCTCTTCGAACCGCGCCTTTCCGAAGATCGCATGGGTGTGCGAATCGACCAGGCCGGGGAGGAGGACGCCGCGGCCGCAGTCGATCACCTCGGCGTCGCTGTAGGTGCGACGCAACGCGTCCTCGTTCCCGACGGCGGCAATTCTCGCCCCCTCCACCGCCACCGCGGCTCCGGACAGCACGCCGGCGTCGCGGAGTTCCTCCCCGCGCCGGGCGCGCGGAGGGCCGGCGCAGGTGACAACTTGGGCGGCGTTGACGAAGAGGCGTGTGGGCATTGGGGGCTCCGGCGATGGACGGGTAGGCCTAACGTGAGGCAACGCCGAAGCCCCCGAAAGAGGGGGACGCCCCCGCCGGCGGTAGCGAACGCCAGCCCCCCGTTCAGGCGAAGACGTCCTTGACCCGCGAGAGTCGCAGGGGCGCCTGGGCCTCGCCGCGGCAGGCGTAATAGCACTTGTTGCAGTCGATCTCGCGATACTGCTCGAACTCCGTCCAGTGGAAATCGGTCGGGAAGTCGGGACAGCGCTTCACCTGCCCGGTGGGATCGACATGGATCGTCCGGATCCCCGACTGGCAGGGCTCTCGCAGCTCCCCGCGCAGGTACCGGGGGATCTGCTCGAGATAGTAGTCGGAGTTGGTGATGATCCCGCGCCGCTTGCGCTTGTAGGCCAGCAGCTCGTCGATCACCTCGGCCGCCTGCCGGGCGAAGCCGTTCTGCAGCAGGAAATCGGGGTTCCCGTTCTTGAAGTCGGTGTAGACCGAGAAGTTGACCCCTGCCCCGACCTCGGCCGCGCGATGCACCAGCGGGAGGAGCTGGTCCAGGTTGTCGTTCTTGATCACCGCGTTGAAGCGAATCCCATGCATGCCGGCCGCCCGCATCCCGGCCACGGTGCTGAAGATCTTCTCGGTGAGCCCGGGGATACCGCGCGCCGTGTCGTGGCGCCCATCGAGGTAGTCCAGCGAGATGTTGAATTGATCGACGCCGGCCTCCCAGAGCGAACGCGCACGTTCTACGGAGAGCATGCCGCCGTGCGTGATCAGCATGATGTAGTTGAGCTTGATGGCGTCGCGCACCGTCGAGACCAGATCCTCGAGATCGCGACGCAGGAGGGGCTCGCCTCCCGTGAAGGTCACCAGCATCGGGTTGAAGTAGCGTGCCGCGTCGGCAAAGCTCTTGAGCTCCGTCTCGCGCGCGTCGGCCGGTGTCTTCCAGTAGTCGCAGAAGCCACAGCGCGCGTTGCAGCGCATCGTCACCTCGAAGTGCACGAGGACCGGGCGACGGCGCGCCACGAGCCACGCGTACTTGGCGAGGAACATCGGGATGTGATACGGCTTGTACTTGCTGCTTAACATCGACTGCTCACCCCGGCGGGAGCATGGGAATCGTGAGTCCCTCGCGTCGGGCGGTGGCGATGGCGAGCTCGTAGCCGGCGTCGGCGTGGCGCGCGACGCCCATCCCCGGATCGTTGGTGAGCACCCGCTCAAGGCGCCGGCGCATCTCCGGCGTTCCGTCGGCCACGATCACCTGCCCGGCGTGCAGCGAGTTGCCGATCCCGACACCGCCGCCGTGGTGAAACGAGACCCACGACGCCCCACTCGCCACGTTCACCATGGCATTGAGGATCGCCCAGTCGGCGATGGCATCGCTCCCGTCCTTCATCGACTCGGTCTCCCGGAATGGCGAAGCCACGCTCCCGGTGTCGAGGTGGTCACGCCCGATGGCGATCGGCGCCGACAGCTCTCCGGACGCGACGAGGTCGTTGAGCGCCACGCCGAAGCGCGCGCGTTGCCCCTGCCCCAACCAGCAGATGCGCGCCGGGAGCCCCTGGAAGTGAATCTTCTCGCGGGCCAGCGTGATCCACCGGCGCAGGTGTTCGTCGTCGGGGAAGAGCGCGAGGGCCAGCTCGTCGGTGCGGTGGATGTCGGCCGGATCGCCCGAGAGCGCCACCCAGCGAAACGGCCCCTTCCCCTCGCAGAAAAGCGGACGCACGTACGCGGGGACAAAGCCCGGAAAGGCGAAGGCGTCTGCCAGCCCGGCATCGAAGGCGACAGTGCGCAGATTGTTGCCATAGTCGAACGTCACCGCGCCGCGCGCCTGCAGGTCGAGCATGGCCTGCACGTGTACGACCGCCGACGCCGTCGACCTGCGCACGTACTCCGCCGGGTCCGCCAGGCGCAACCGGGTCGCGTCGTCGAGCGACATCCCCGCCGGGACGTAGCCGTTGAGCATGTCGTGCGCGCTGGTCTGGTCGGTCACCACATCGGGGACCACGCCGCGGCGCACGAGCTCGGGAAGCACATCGGCGGCATTGCCGACGAGTCCCACCGACAGCGCCGTGCCGGCGGCTGTCGCCTCGTCGATCCAGCGCAGCGCCTCATCGAGTTCGCGCGTCTTGCGGTCGCAGTACCCGGTGGCGAGCCGCTTGTCGATGCGCGACTCGTCGACCTCGACCCCGAGGATCGCGCCGCCGCACATCGTCGCGGCGAGCGGCTGCGCCCCGCCCATCCCGCCGAGACCCGCGGTGAGGACGAAACGCCCCGCGAGCGACCCACCGAAGTGCTGGCGTGCCACGGCCCCGAAGGTCTCGTACGTCCCCTGCACGATCCCCTGCGAGCCGATGTAGATCCACGAGCCCGCGGTCATCTGCCCGTACATCATCAGCCCCTTTCGCTCCAACTCGCGAAAGACATCCCACGTCGCCCAGCGCCCCACGAGGTTGCTGTTGGCGATGAGCACGCGCGGGGCCTCGGGTTGCGTGCGAAAGACGGCGACCGGCTTCCCGCTCTGCACGATCAGCGTCTCGTCGTGCTCCAGCGCCCGCAACGACGCGACGATGCCATCGAACGCCTCCCAGCTCCGCGCGGCGCGCCCGGTCCCCCCGTACACCACCAGGTCGTCCGGGCGCTCGGCCACGTCGGGGTCGAGGTTGTTCATCAGCATGCGCAGCGCCGCCTCCTGCTGCCATCCCTTGCAGGAGAGCGTCGTCCCGCGCGGGGCGCGGACGGGGCGTGGGCCGGCGACCGATCGGGCCGTAGGGGACATGGCGGCGTCGCGAGAGGGAATGGTAGCCGGTGCCCTAGTCATGGACAGCCGGCATGCAGCTGTCGAGCGCGCCCTGCGCGATGAGTGCGCCGGCCGCGTTGATGTCGGTGGCAAGCACCCGATCGCGCCCGAGCGGGGGGACCACGGTGCGCAATGCCGCGTACGCTTGCTCCACCGCCACGCTCGACCGCAGGGGGCGCCGATAGTCGATCCCCTGCATCGCACAAAGCAGCTCCACGGCCAGCACATGCCGCACGTTCTGCACGATGCGACGCAACTTGACCGCGGCACCCATCGCCATCGGGACCACGTCCTCCTTGCCACCGTCGGTGGGGATCGTGTCGACGCTCGCCGGGTGTGACAGCACCTTGCACTCCGACGTCACCGCCGCGGCCGTCACCTGGGCCATCATGAAGCCCGAGCTCACCCCCGCGTCGCTCGTAAGGAATGGCGGCAATCCCTGGTTGAGGTCGGGATGCACCAGGCGATCGATACGGCGCTCCGACATCGTCGCCAGGTTGGTCAGGGCGATCGCCAGGAAGTCGCACACCATCGCCACCGACTGCCCATGGAAGTTGCCACCGCTGATCATCTCCCCGTCCTCGAAGACGAGCGGGTTGTCGGTCGCGGCGTTGAGCTCGCGACTCACCACCCCGTCGGCGAAGTCGAGCGCCTCGAGGATCGGGCCGTGCACCTGCGGGATGCAGCGCAGTGCATACGCATCCTGCACGCGCGGGTCGTTGAGCCGGTGCGACTCGCGAATCTCGCTGTCGCTGAGCAGCGCCCGAAGGAGCGCCGCCGAGCGCAGCTGCCCTGGCTGGCCGCGCACCTCGTGGATGCGCGCGTCGAAGGCGACCGGCGTGCCTAACAACGCCTCGAGCGTCGCCGCTCCCGTGACGTGCGCGGCGCGCCACAGCGTGCGCGCATCGTGCAGGGCGAGCGACGCCAGCGCCGTATGGGCCTGCGTCCCGTTGACCAGCGCCAGCCCTTCCTTGGGTTGCAGCGTCACCGGGGTGAGACCGTGCGCGGCCATCACCTCGGCGGCCGGGCGCTCCACACCATCCTCGACCAGCATCCCCTCGCCGATGAGCCCTAACGCGAGATGGGAGAGTGGAGCCAGGTCGCCGCTCGCCCCGACGCTCCCTTGCTCGGGAATCGGCGGATGGATCCCGGCGTTGAGCATCGCGAGGAGTTGCTCCACGACGCTGGGACGGATCCCCGAGCATCCTTTCGCAAGGCAGTTGGCGCGCAGGAGCATCATCGCGCGCGTCTCCGCGTCGCTCAGCCGCGGCCCCACCCCGCACGAATGCGAGCGGATCAGGTTCACCTGCAGCTCGGCCAGTCGATCGGGCGGGATCGCGACGTCGGAGAGCTTGCCGAAGCCCGTCGTGATCCCGTACACCACCTCGTTGCGTTCGACGATCCCGTCGACGATCTCGCGCACGCGGGCCAAGCGCTCGCGAGCCTCGGGGGCGAGGGCGACCCGGGCGCCGCGTCGCGCGACTGCGACGACGTCGGCGATGGACAGCGAGCGGCCGTCGAGGACGACTGTTGGGGAATCCATGGGCGGAATGTCGACGGGGCTAACGGGCATCGCAACCCCACGACGGACGCCGGGCCCGGCGCGCGTCATGCGCTGGGCCGCGGGACACTCCGGGGCCGCCTACTGGATCGAACGGTTCCCCGTGTAGCCGCGCGGGAACTGCGGGCGGTCGTAGTTGAACTTGATGTCCGGCTGTGCCTTGAGCGCGATGAAGAAGTTGAACGAGAAGTTCCCGTTCGGCGATCGCGAGAAGGCGAAGATCGCATCCCAGTCGTGCAGCTCGCGTTGCAGGCTCACGACGTGCGAGGCGAACTCGTTGCGCTGCACGTCGTAGGTGGTCTGCCACTGGGCGCCCCACTTCTCGGTGATGTGGAAGGACATGTTGCCCTGGACGCTGGACTGCGGCGGCGACACGAAGTACGTGCTCCCGCGCGTGGTGCTCTCGTACGGATTGCTCACCGAGCCCGAGGTCTGCTGCTGCCGCACGCAGGCGTCGTAGCCCAGCGGATTCGACAGCCGGAACTGCTCGCAGACGATAGTGGGGTCGAGCGACTGGACGTTGCTCCCCGTGGGCGGCCGCTGGCGCGACGCCGAGTAGGAGAGATTGACGCGCCACCCCTGCCCCGACGGAATCTGCAGCGCCGCCTGGTTCACGCTCCCCTGAATGGGGCGGTTGGCCACCAATCCGCCCCCCATGCCACCCGAGCCGCGCTGCTGCTGCATGCCGCCGGGCCCTTGCCCCTGGCGGGTCTCGCGCGAGCGACGTTCGGCCTCGTCCATCATGCGGATGCCTAACATGCGCGCCATGCCGCGCACCAGCGGCGAGTTGCCGTCGAGCGAGAGCGTCCCGCGCATCCCCTCGCGATAGGGCTTGAAGCGGGCGGTGTCCGAGACCGGGTCACCCTGGAACAGCGAGTAGCTCACGCCGAAGTCGAAGCCCGGCAGCAGGTCCGAGCGCGCCGTGTAGTCGAAGTTGCGGTTGTTGAGCCCAGTCCCGCCGGTCGACTTGCGCGCGCGCACGAAGTCGTACGACAGCGTGGTAAAGGTCAGCGACAGGAGCTTGATCTTCCGCTCGTTGTCAGGCCCCACGCCGCCACTAGAGGCCGCCCCCCCAAACCCGCCGGTGCCGCTGGGAAAGCCCTGCCCTCCGACCGCACCGGGGAGTCCCGGGGCGCCGGCCGAGTCGCCCCCGGCAAGGCGAGCCGACGCCGAGTCGCCGTCGGTGTCGCGCCCGCGCAGCTTGGCCTCGAAGACGGTCGAAAGCCCCAGCGAGATCGTGTTCTGCTCGTTGTTCCCGAGGTAGCCCTGCGCGATGTCACCCATCGCCGCGAGGAACTCGTTCGAGACGTTCCCCTTGGGCGTGTAGGCGAACTGCATCGTCGGCTCGATCGAGTGACGGATGGCCGCGACCGGGCCGAAGCCGGGGAAGAAGCGATAGAGCTTGGGACCGAGCGAGACGCCGTAGCTCGGACGCATCGACTGCGTGAGGAACTTCCCCCCGGTGCGTTCGGTGCGCACCACCAGCGGCGAGCGCCCATCGACCTTCTGGAACGAGACGGACGGTGTGAGGTTCCAGGACCCCTGGAAGAACGACGGTAGGTTGAATCCCGTGTCCCAGTCGAGCCCCGTCACGTAGTCACGGGCGAAGACGCGCTCGACGCGCGACGTCGTGTCGTTGACGTTGGTGTAGATGGTGCGGCGCTGCGGAAAGTCGTTGAGCTGGTCGCTGATGCGGATCGAGTTGCGCCAGTTGAAGCCGTAGATCTGCACCGGCGTCTCGAAGCTGATCGTCGATCGGCGCGTGTTGCGTCGCACCTTGGTGCTGTCCAGCACCCCGGTGAGCGAGTCGCGGCGGTAGCGATAGGCGAAGTCGCCCACCTGGTCGATGTCGAAGCTCTGCGAGTTGGTGATGTTGAGCCCCGGCGACCAGGTGAAGTTCTCCCCGACCCGGATCGGCTTGGTGGTGATGCCCAAGCTCGGGAAGTCGCGGTCCAGCTGCGAGCGCCCCGGGTACTGCGTCTGCGTGCCGCCGATGTTCACCGTCACCGGTCCGCGTCCCGTCGTGTAGTTGAGCGACGAGCGGATCGTCTGCAACGACTGTTGCGGGTTGAAGCTGATGTTGCGCTGGATCGTGGTGTTGGTGACGTAGTTGAACGTGGCGTTGAGCCGCGTGCGCTGCGAGAACTCCTGCTGGTGGTTGAGCGAGTACTGGATGTTCGTCTGGCCGTTGCGCAGGTAGTGGTACGACGAGGCCAGCGTCCCGCTGATGAAGCGGTCGCGCCACTTGTACTGCATCTGCCCGGTGAACTTGAGGTAGCCGGGGTCGAATGCCGTCGATCGCGCGTCGGAGCGCCAGTCCATCGACACCTGCGCATCGACGTAGTCGTTGAGCGCGAAATAGTAGCCGATGTCCTCGATCGTCCGGCGCATGAAGGGGCTCTGCCGGAAGATCTGGTTGAAGCCCAGGCGCGGGGCGAGGATCCCGCTGCGACGCCCGGGCCGCATGTCCTGGAAGACGAACGGGAGCCACATGACCGGGACGTCGGCGATGTACAGAATCGCCGGCCGCGCCACCATCACGTTCTTCGATACGAGCTTGAGCTCGCGAGCCGCGAAGTGATAGTGGGGCTCCAACTCTTCACAGCTGGTCAGCCACCCGTCGCGCGCATAGAACGCCGACTGTCCGGTGTCGCTCGAGTCGCCCTTGAAGGCGGCCACGTTGCCGTGGACGATCCAGCGCTGCCCGCTCTCCACCGACGTCGTCACGTCGCGCACCACGCCACGACGGTTGTTCACGTCGTAGCGAATGCTCCCCAGGGCGAGGATGTCGTCCTGTCCCTGCGACGGATCGCGCAGCAGCAGCGTGTCGCCACGCGCGATGACGATGTTGGTGCTGTCGTTGAACTGGATGGTGTCGCCGACGAGCGTCGCCGAGTCGCGCTGCACCGCCGCGCGCTTCCCCACCAGGTTCATCGTGTGCTCGAGCGCCTTGAAGATGACGTTCTTCCCCTGGTAGCGGGTGACGCTGAAGCCCCGCCGCGTCAGGAGGTCGCTCATCACCGAGTCGGGAGCGTCCCACTCCACCATGAGGCGCGCCTTGGCCGAGTCGAGTCCGCCGCGCCCGATCGATTCGCGTTCGCGCAGCGTGTCGCCCGCCGTCCGCATGGCGAGCGTGAAGAGCGAGTCGGCGATCACCCTGGCCCGGAGCGTATCACCGCCCGCGAGCGTGCGGGCGATGGAGTCGGCGCGCGCGCGCGCCAGCGCCTCCAGCTGCACCTGCTTGATCGAGTCGGCGCGCGACCTGGGTGTGGCCTCGCCGCGCGCCGGCGTGCGAACGACTGGCCGCTGCGCTTGGGCACTCCCCGCCATCGCGGCCACACCGAGCACCACCGCGAGTGCCGCCAGTACGTGCGACAGCACGCGCGTCAGCACGCGCGTCAGCACGCGCGTCAGCACGCGCACCAGCACGGGCGCCCGCGCGCCGCGCCACGACGTCACGCGACCGCTCCCGACCCCTCGGCCTCGGCGAGGCGCGCCGCTTCACGCCGCTGCTTGCGACGGTAGACGAAGACCGAGCACACCACGCTCAGCTCATACAGCAGGTAGAGCGGGATGGCGATCGCCAGGAGCGACAGCGGATCCTGCCCCGGCGTGATGAAGGCCGACGTCACGAGGCAGATCACCGTGGCGTGGCGGCGGAACTTGTTGAGGAACGCCGGCGTCACGATCCCCAGCGCGGTGAGCGCGAGCACCGCGATCGGCAGCTCGAACACCGCCCCCAGCACCAGCGACAAGGAGACCACGAAGTCGAAGTACGCCCCCGCCGTGATCATCGGGGTAAGCGAATTCGTCTGGATGCTGTAGAACATCTTCAGCGTGATCGGGATGATCCCGAAGAACGCCAGCGACACCCCACCCAGGAAGAGCAAGGCGCCGAAGATGAGGACGGGGATGATGACCCGCTTCTCGTGCTTGTAGAGCGCCGGCGAGAGGAACCCCCATATCTGCCAGACGAGCACGGGCGACGCGAAGATGGCGCCCAGGGCGAACGCCATGCTCATCGTGATCTTGAACGGATCCGCCGGGTGCGTATACACCAGCTGGTTCCCGCTCAGGTACGGGAGGATCGGCCGCTCGAGGATCAGGATGATGTCGAACCGCAGCAGGAGCGAGAAGGCGGCGACCACGCCGGCGATGAGCGCCACCAGCGCGCGCAGGATGCGCCACCGCAGCTCCTCGAGGTGATCGAGGAACGGCATCTCCGACTGCTGTCCAACGTTTGCCATCCTGAGTTTGTCCGCTCCTATCGATTCGTGCGCAGCCACTCGCGGGCGAGATCAGCCTCGTCCGATTGCGGATACTCGCGCACCACGCGATCCATCGCGCTCCGCGCATCGGGGCGCTTCCCCTGGCGCGCCATGGAGAGCGCCAGCTTGTACAGCGCCGTTGCCGCGCGCGTCGAGCGGGGATATTTGGCGACGACCGCCGCGTAGGCGGAATCGGCCGCGCTGTTCGTCCCTTCCGCCGCAAACGACTCGGCGATGTTGATCTGGGCGTCCGGGGCCAGTTCCGAGGTGGGATAGAGCCGGAGCAGTTCCTCGAAGCCGGCGCGCGCCGCGGAATAGCTCCCGCGCCGCAGTTGATCATACGCCAGCTGGTACAATTGGTTCGGCCCCGGGGCGGCCTGGACCGGGGCAGCGGCGGCCGTGTCCCCCGGCACCGGGGCGACCGGCGGCACCACCGCCTGCGGCGGCCGAGCCTCCATCTCCGCCCGCAACTCCTGCAGGCGGCGCTGGCTCTGGCCGGTGAGCTCCTGCACCTGCAGCAGCTGCTGCTGGATGCTGCGCAGGTCGCCACGCGTGTCGCCCTGGAAGCGGGCGAGCCGGTCGCTCGCCGCCCGCACCGAGTCCGCCACCGTGCCTAACGCCGCGGCCACCGCCGCCACCTGGCGCGCCCGGGCCGAATCGGCGCGGGCGGCTTCGGTGCGAAAGTTCAGGATGTCGCCCTGGAGCACCCGCATGTCGCTGCGCGTGGCGAAGCAGCCCCCCGTGACCACGAGGGCCAGCGGCGCCAGGGCACGCACCAGCCGCCCGGACATCACTTGGGCGCGACGAGGGCGTCGCCGCCGGCGATGATCTCGAACTCGGCGCGGCGGTTCATGCGCCAGGACTCCTCGTTCGCGTCCGTCACCGCCGGGCGTTCCTCGCCAAACGAGACGATCTCGAAGCGCCCGCCGTCGATCCCCTGGTCGGAGAGGTAGCGCTTGACCGCCGCGGCACGCCGCTGGCCTAACGCGAGGTTGTACTCGTCCGAGCCGCGCTCGTCGGTGTGGCCCGCCACCCGGATGCGCAGCGACGGGTTGGCACGGAAGATCGGCAGCTTCGCGTCCAGCGTCGCCCGTGCGTCGCTCGAGAGCTCGTCCGAGTCATACTCGAAGTACACCGGGGCGGCGAGCGCCGCCTTGGTCGCCGCGATGGCGCGCTCGTACGCCGCCTTCTCGGCCGCCGCATTGGCCGCGGCGATGGAGTCGGCCACGCGCTTCTCACGCAGGGCGATGCTGTCGCGGCAACGCTGGTCGCACGTCGGGGACGGCGTCGGGCCAGCGCCAGGCGTCGGCGTCGTCTCCGGCTTCTTGCGGCAAGCGGAGACGGCGGCGAGGGCGAAGACCGACAGGGCGAGTACGCGAGATCCACGAGTCATGACAGGTTCCTTTCGCTGGGGCTGGGGGAGGTGGGGTATGAGTTCAGCGAGTACGAAGCAGCGGCGGTGACCACGCACCAAATCGCGCCCCGGCAGGGGCGCGCGTCAACTGTCGAACGGTGTTCGATTCCACATCGAGGACCCACAACTGCCGCGAGCCCCCGCGATCGGAGGTGAAGACCACGTGGCGCGAATCCGGCGCCCACGATGGCTGTTCGTTCGCCCCTTCGCTCGTGTGCCGCTTGACGAGACGGTCTCGAAGGGAGATCGACATCACCTGCATGCGGCCGCCAAGCTGCGCCTCGAAGGCGATGAGACGTCCGTCGGGCGACCAGTCGGGATTGGCGCGATACGGCTGGTCGACATAGTCGCGCGTCAGCAGGTCGGCGTTGGTCCCATCGGCGTCGGAAATATACACCTCGGGATGGCCCAGCCTTCCGGACGTGAAGGCGAGGCGACGCCCATCGGGCGAGAAGCTCGGCTGGGTGTTGTCGCTCCCGCGTCCCACCGTGATGCGTCGGGCCGGGTCGGTGCCGAAGGCGTTCGTGGCGTACAGGTCGGTCCCCGACTCCCCGCCATGGGCGTAGGCGAGCGTGTAGCCGTCGGGGGCGAAGGTCGGCGTCATGTTGAGCCCCGCGCGCGTCGGCAGGACCCGCGTCGCCCCGCCAATCTCGCGGACCACGATCTGTTGCCCCGTGGGGCCCATCGTCATGTACGCGATGTGCGATGCCTTGGGGTGCCAGACGGGCGACATCGCCGTCCCCGCCGAGGTGATTGCGAGTGCATTGGCCCCGTCGCTGTCGACCTGCCAGACGCGCCCCCCACTCACGTACAGGATCCGCGTGGCCGCGACGCCGCGCACGCCCGTGATCCACTGCTCGATTTCGTCCGCTACCGCGTGCAGCGCGAGGCGCCAGTCGGCGGAGAGCGCTCCGGCCGGCAGCGGAAAGGCCTTCGCGCGCTCGACGACCCCCTTGGCCGCGTTATGCACCGCGACCTGGATGCCGAACGAGGTCGGCGTGACCTGCAGGATGGCCGCTGCGCCAAGGCGCGTGAACAACGCGTAGTTTGGCTTCGCCGTCGTCCCGTTGCCGAACGGCGGGATCGCCGAGGGGGCGAGGGCAACGACGTCGATGCGATCGCCGTGCTGGAAATCGCGCTGCAGGATCGCGCGAATCGAATCGCCCGCCGTGCCATCGACCGGGAGCACGAGGACGCCGGGACGCGCGCCGGCGTAGACCAGCCCGATGCGCACGCCCGCGACAGTGGTGTCCTGCGCGCGAAGTGGCGCGGTGAGCGGCGCACAGAGCGAGGCTCCGAGCGCGGCCACGAGGGCCAGGAGAGGGACGAGCGAAGGCGCACGACGGCGCAGCAGTGACATCAGCGGATGAGTTGCGGATCGAAGCTGAAAATAACCGTCAGGACATCGTCCCTGAATCCATCAGGGAGCGGACCGAACGCGCCGGAGCGCGCCGCGGCCTCTACCGCCCCCTGGGCCTCGAGGTCGAACTCGTACGATCCCGACCGACGACGGAACTGGAAGCCGTTCATGCTGCCGTCCCGTCGGATGAAGAAGAGCACTTCGGCCACCAGCGTCTGTCCGGCGCGCGGCTTGAAGCGCAGGGCGATCTGGCGGACGATGTTCTCCAGATAACCCGGATAGGGAAACGGGATCCCTTGCACGCTGACGTTCGCGACGTCGGTCCCCCTCCCCCCCTCGGCCCCGCCGCCCGCCTTCGGGGCCGGCGTGTTGCGCGTCTGTCCGGGCTTGGCGTTAGGCACCGGCGTCGACTTGACAGGGGCCGGCTTGCGCGGCGCCTTCTTTATCGGCACCGGGGTCTCGTCAGGCGCCTCGGCGCGCTTGGGCGGTGGCGTGTCCGCCGCCGGCGCCGCCGCCTGCTCCGACACCTGTCCGATCGCCCGCGGTCCGGGTGGTGCGGCGATCAGGTCCACCTGGTACACGGGCGGAAGGGCCAGCG
>Ga0116176_10001977_pt1 | contig 15678 bp, 13 predicted proteins | sample AD_STIC08_MetaG_FD_89803 | JGI IMG/M metagenome (GOLD analysis project Ga0116176, IMG submission 89803) | Active sludge microbial communities of municipal wastewater-treating anaerobic digesters from USA - AD_STIC08_MetaG | ecosystem: Engineered > Bioreactor > Anaerobic > Digestate | place: USA...
CCCGCAGGGGCCGATGCTCCTCGGGTCTGCCGGCTGGTGGCCCCCGGGCATCACGGTGGATGGCGACCTCGTCGCCACGCACGGAACGGAGCGGAATCCGAAGCTCTGTGCCGGCTGCCACGTGAACAAGTACGACGTCACCGACAAGGCGACGGGCAAGTTCGTCCAGACGGTCACCGGTCACCGCTTCGCCGCCATTCCGTGCGTCGACGCCAACGGCGCGCCGACCGCCTCGCAGACGTGCACGGTCACGCAACGCTCCTTCAAGTCGTGCGCCGGCTCGGGCTGTCACGCGACCGAATCGGTGGCGCGGAACCTGATGACCGGGGCGGAAGCAGACATTCAGCTGCTCGCGAATGCGCTGCTCCCGATGCTCAACGACGCCAAGGTCCCGGCGACCGACAAGGTGGCGGGGAAGGTCTCCACGTGGCGTGGCGCGACGTTCAACCGAAACCTGGCGCTGCACCCGGGGTCGGAAGTGCACAACCCGTTCCTGGCGAAGGCGCTCCTTCGTGCCAGCATCGCCCAGATGGCCAAGGACTACGGCATCACGCCGCCCATCGCCATCCCGCTCTTGGCACCGTACGACAAGCTGATCCTCGCACGCGGCAACTAGGCGTGCAGGGGTAGTGGACTGTCGCGAAGCGGGTGAACGATGCAACTTCGTTCACCCGCTTCGTGCGTCTCCACCCCTCGCGCGACGGTCGGTACCCCTTCTCGCTGATGCACACGCGCGGCGACGACACGCGGACTCAACCAGAAACGATCGAATCCGGATGAGAAGACTATTGATGGTCGGCGCGGCAGTCGCCGCCGTGGCCTGTGGCAAGTCCAAAGAAACAAAGCCGGTAGACAGCCTCGCCGCGGCGCTCCCGCCGGGGCATGTGCCCATCGACCAGCCCCCGGGCGCCAGCGCGCTCTCCGTGCTCGGACAGGCCCTCGTCGATAGCGGCAACACCGCGTTCCGCGAGAAGAAGTTCGACCTCGCGCTCGACTTCTATCGCAAGGCGTCGGAGTCGGACCCGACGCATGCCGCGCCGTGGTTCGGCACGTACATGGTCGGGCAGGCGATCAAGAACACCGCGCTCGCCGACAGCGCGCTGGCAATGGTTCGCGCTCGCGCGCCAGAGATGAAGGCACGTCCAGGAGGTGCGCCCGCGCTTCCGCCGGGTACGCCCGCCCCCTTCTCGCCGCATCGCGACGTCAAGACGCCGGGGACGACGTCGTAGCGAACCCGAGATCGATAGCGCGCGCGATGTTGCGCGCATGACGTTTCTCAGGGGCGTGCAGCGCGATCGCTGCACGCCCTTTTTGTAGGCCTGAAATGCCCGACGGTTGGGGGGTGATTGTCTGACTGACGCTGCCGAGACCCAGGGGCAACGTAGCGATGCGTTGTATCACCAGTTCCACCGCCGCTCCGCAGGAGGTCACATGCTCAGGGTCCGCGACATCATGACGCCCAGCGTCGTCACATTCGCCTCTGACCAGACGCTGCGCGACGCAGTGGAAGTGCTCGTCTCCTGCCGCATCGGCGGTGCACCGGTCCTCGATGGCGACAAGGTGGTGGGAGTGCTCTCGGCCACCGACATCATCGAGTTCGAATCGATCACGCCGCCGCCTGACGCCGAGCGGGAGCAGGACGTCGAGGAAGAGGAAGAAGAGGACGACGGCATCGAGGAGTGGCAGGAAGGCGACTCGCTCTCGTCGCGCTACTTCACCGACTGGTGGCCGAGTGAAGGCCCCGACGTGGCCGAGCGCTTCGCCTCGTCGAAGAGCCAGCAGTGGGACCTGCTCTCCGATCACTCGGTTGGTGAGGCGATGTCCCGCACGGTGTGCACCGTCGATGCCGCCATGGAGGTCTCCAACGCGGCGCAGCGCATGCTCGCGGCCAGTGCGCAGCGTGCCCTCGTCACCGACCAAGGAACGCTGGTCGGGATCCTGACGACGACCGACATCCTGCGCGCGGTGGCCGAGCGTCGCCTCACGGTTCGCCAGTATGTCTTCGACAAGTAGCGACGCGTCACGCAGGTGCAGGACGACGACGGGCGGCCATGTGGCCGCCCGTTCGCATTTGCGACGGCGCGTATCAGGGAGGCGGCGCTGACACGACGCGCGTCACCCACCATGTTCCCTTCTGCTGAGGCGCCATCTGGTCGCTATGCGCGGAGGTGAAGGTTCCCTCGATCCGATTCCCCGAAATGGTCCCATGAAACACGGTCGAGAGCATGCATCCGCAGTCGGGTGACGGGTACGGCGCGAGCGTCCCCGACACGACGTTCGTGGCGACGCGCACGAAGGCGATGGACAGGACCCGCGGTGTCGACGGCATGGCCGTGACACTGCGCGGGTCGGACGTCGACGGCGCCATCGAACGAGGGACCATCACCACGTCACCGAACGCGGTGTCGGTCCCGGCCTTCAAGCTGAAGCTGATGCTCCCGCTGCGCCCCGTCTCGGCGCTGCTGTACTCGCCGCTCCACTCGCCCGTGAGCACCGAGATCTCGCGCTGGGTGCCGACGACGTGGACGGGCGACGGACGGATCGCGCAGGCGGCGACCAAGAGGAGCGCGGATGGTGCGAGGTGGAATCGCATGGAACCTCCAGGGATGTGCTGCCAATGCACGATGCCCTGGGGACCGGCAAAGTTGCATCGGGTGCCCTACCTGAGGAGTGTCGGCGGATGAAGCCGGTCGCGTCGTCGCGGGGGGCCACGATGATGCGGGCGTCGGTGCTGCCGGCGGCCGCGCTGCTGGGGTTGCTCGCGGGGGGGCTGGCGTTCTGGATGCAAGGCGCCTCCCTCGCGACCGGCATCTGGTTCGGCGCGCTGGCACTGACCGGGGCACCCGTGCTCATCCGGACGACGATCGCCGTCCTGCGTGGCCACTTCGCGACCGACGTGGTCGCCGCCCTGGCCATCGGGACGGCGCTCGCCTTGCGCGAGCCGTTCGCCGGGCTCGTGGTGGTCCTCATGCAAACAGGGGGCGAGGCGCTGGAGCGCTACGCCGAGGGACGCGCGTCGGCCGCCGTGCGTGCACTCGAGGATGCGGCCCCGCGCGTCGCACACCGGATGTCGGAGGGGCGCGAGGACGATATCGGGGTCGAGGCCGTGGCGGTGGGCGACTCGCTGGTGGTGCGCCCGGGCGAAGTGGTCCCCTGCGACGGCGAGGTGGTGGACGGTCGGTCCGACGTGGATACCTCGCGCCTCACCGGCGAGCCGCTTCCGCGTGCGGTGGCGCCCGGGGCTTCGGTCATGAGTGGGATGCTGAACGGCAGCGGCGCGTTTGTCATGCGCGCCACGGCACGGTCGGGGGAGAGCCAGTATGCCCGCATCGTGGAGCTCGTGCGCTCGGCCGAGGCCTCCAAGTCGCCCTTGCAGCGCATGGCGGACCGGTACGCCAGATGGTTCACCCCGGTCACGTTGCTGGTCTGTGCGGTGGCGTGGCTGGCCAGCGGCGACGTGACGCGCGTGCTCGCCGTCCTGGTCGTCGCGACACCGTGCCCGCTCATCCTGGCGACCCCGGTGGCCATCATCGGCGGGATCAACCGGGCGGCCACCCGCCACATCATCGTGCGCAGCGGCGCGGCACTCGAGCGCCTGTCGGATGCGCAGATCGCGGTCTTCGACAAGACCGGGACGATCACCGAGGGGCGCCCGCGCGTGCACCAGGTGGTCGCGCTGGATGGAATGGCGGAGGGGGAGGTATTGCGGCTGGCGGGAGCGCTCGAGCAGCGGGCCGGTCACCTGCTGGCGCGCTCCACCGTCGAGGCGGCGCGGGCAGCCTCGACGACGCTGCCGACACCACACGACGTGCGTGAGGCACCGGGGCGCGGCGTCGCGGGTGAGGTGGAGGGGCATCACGTCGTCATCGGTGCCCGCCGCTTCGTCCTCGAACAGGTGGGGCTGGACGCCTCGGCCGTCACCCCGCTCGACCAGGAGGTGTCGGTGCTGCGCGCCTTCGTGGCGGTCGATGGGGCATTACGCGGGGCGATCGACTACGACGACCGGGTACGTCCCACCGCGCGGGCCCTGCTCGAGGTGCTCCCGTCGTTAGGTGTGCGGCGGACGCTTCTCCTCTCGGGTGACAATCGGCAGAACGTGGAGGCGGTCGCGCGCGCCGTCGGCATCGGCGAGGCCATGGGCGACCTCCTGCCGGGGGACAAGGTCGACCGGGTCGCCGAGCTCTCGCGTCGCGAGGGTCGCGTGATGATGGTGGGCGACGGGACCAACGACGCGCCGGCGCTGAGTCGCGCCGACGTTGGCATCGCGCTCGCCGGTCACGGCGGCGGGATCACCGCCGAGGCCGCGGACGTGGTGATCCTCGTGGACGACCTCTCGCGCGTGGGCGAGGCGATCCGCATCGCGCAGGCGACGTTGCGTATCGCGAAGCAGAGCATCCTCGTCGGGCTCGGGCTCAGCTCGGCCGGGATGGTCCTGGCGGCGCTCGGCTACCTCCCGCCGGTGGCGGGCGCGGTGGCGCAGGAGGCGATCGACGTGGCCGTGATCCTGAATGCGCTGCGGGCCAGCCGGGTCGCCTATTCGGCGTGACGGGGAGGCAGGGCGAGGCCGCGACGTCGCGGCCGCGGCTGTCAGGGAGTTGTCAGAACGCGCCGCGACGCGCCGGCTCACGCGTTATGGTAGGGCGCCCCGCATCGCCCCCGTCCCGGTGGCAGGCGGGGCGGTCACGCACTAGCCTCCGTCATGCCGCCGCGTCGCGCCCGAGCCACCCCCACGCGCGTTACCCTTCTCGTCGTCCTCCTGTCGGCGACCGTCCTCGTGGCGGCGCGCCTGGCCTACGAGGCGCACGTGGCCGCGCGCGCCGAGCGCGTGACGGCAGAACGTGCGTTGCGCGATTACGCCGCCATGGCGGCCTGGGAGTTTCGCTCCGAGGCACGGCAGCGCCTCGAGGCGGAGGCGCTGCGGGCGTTAGGCACGGTGATCGTGGGGTTGGCGCCGTCGCCGTACGAGCCGCCGCTCCCGCTCCCGGCGCTGGCCGCGGCCAGCGAGGGCGCGTTTCCCTGCGCCCGTGGCGAGGCCGACTCGGCGCGGATCCTCGCCCGGCTCGACCTGCGCAGCGGGGCGAGCGCCGTCTTTCCTCCCACCGCGTCGCCGGCGGCGCAGCAGGCGGTACTTGGCGCGCTCGCCCGCGCGGGGCGCGCGCTGCCGGTCCCCGAGGCGCCGTGGCGCGTCGACTTCGTGGACGTCGCGGGGACGCGTCGTGCGGTGGTGATGGGGGTGCGCTTCGCGCGGCTGGGGACGCCGCTCGCCGTCTACGCCATCACCGTGTGTCCGTCGGCGGTGGAGCTCCGGATCCCGGCGTCGGTGATGCGCGAGCATCGCCTCCTGCCGGCGGTCACGGCCGTACCGGCCCCCAACGACTCGTTGCTGGCGGTGCGACTCGTCAGGCAGGACGGTGCCGAGGTATTGCGACTGGGGACCGACGACGGAGCCGGCTACCGCGCGGCGGCGGAGTGGAGTGACGCGGCGCTGTCGATCCAGGTCGCGCTGCGCCGCGACGCGGCGGGACGGCTCGCGGTCGGGGTGCCGGCGCGCTCCAACGTGACCTTGCTGGTCGGGCTCCTGGCGCTCACCGCCGCGCTGGGCGCGGTGGCGCTGGTGCAGATCCGCCGCGAGCATGAGCTGGCGCGGCTGCGCGCCGACTTCACGTCGAGCGTGTCGCACGAGCTGCGCACACCGCTGGCGCAGATCCTCCTGTTCGGCGAGACGCTGTCGCTCGGACGGGCGCGCACGCCGCGCGAGGCGCGTCAGGCGGCCGAGACGATCGTGCAGGAGGCGCGGCGCCTGATGCAGATGGTGGACAACATCCTGCACTTTGCGCGGGCACGGCGTGGCGCCGCGCCTTTGCAGCTGGCGACCATGCCCCTGGGCGACATTGTGCGCGAAGTGGCGGCGGGCTTCGCCCCGCTCGCCGAGGCGGCCGGAGGGACGCTCACGTGCACCGTGACCGGAGCGCCGTGGGTGCGTGCGGATGCCGGGGCGATCCGACAGGTGCTCCTCAACCTGCTGGACAATGCGCTCAAGTACGGGGCCCCGGCGCGAGGAATTCGCGTGGAGGCGTGGCGCGAGGGGGACGACGCCATCGTGCGCGTCGACGACGCCGGCGACGGCGTCCCCGTCCAGGATCGTGCGCGCATCTGGCTGCCCTATGTGCGCCTGACGAGCGGCGGAGCCGGCGCGCGCGGCGGGAGCGGGCTAGGCCTCGCCGTCGTCCAGGAGTTGGCGATCGCCATGCACGGCCGCGTCTGGGTCGACGACGGGAGTCGCGGCGGCGCGGCCTTCCATGTCGCGTTGCCGCTGGCGGTAGCGTCGGGCGTCGATTCACCCGACCGGGTGGCGTGATGACGACGATCCTTGTGGTGGAGGACAACGAACGGCTGGCCACCGGGCTGCGCAGCAACCTGGAGTTCGAGGGGTATCGCGTCGTGGTGGCGGGGACGGCAGAGGAGGGGCTCCGCTGCGCGAAGGACGCGTCACCAGACCTCGTCCTTCTCGACCTGATGCTCCCCGACGCGGACGGCTACCGCGTCCTGCGCGACCTGCGCGAACGCGGGAACGACGTGCCGGTGCTCGTCCTCACCGCATTGGGTGAGGAGGCGGACAAGGTCCGCGGCTTTCGCTTTGGCGCGGACGACTACGTCACGAAGCCCTTCGGGCTGATGGAGCTCCTGGCTCGCGTCGATGCGCTGCTGCGGCGCGCGCGGCGTGGCGGCGCCGGTGAGGGGCGGCGCGACCTGGGCTTCGGAGACGTCGTGGTCGACGAGGCGACCCGCTCGGTGCGGCGCGCGGGGGGCGACGTGGCGCTGCGCCCCAAGGAGTTCGACCTCCTGTGCGCCTTGCTGCGTCGCCAGGGCGAGCTGGCGACGCGCATGGAGCTGCTGCGCGAGGTTTGGGGATACGACGACTCCGTGATGAGTCGGACGGTCGATACGCACATCGCCGAGCTCCGGCGCAAGCTGGAAGCGGATCCGGCGTCGCCACGGCACATCCTGACCGTCCTCAAGGTGGGGTACCGGCTGCAGCGCTGACCTCGGCAGGCCCGCGGACGCGAGGTCGTGGTGCCGCGTGGACTCGGGCCAACTGGATTCTCCCGTGCGGCTTTGCCCGACAGTGGATGTCGGACTCCCTCACGCGTCGTGGGTGCAGCGACGACAGACGCCCTCGGAGCGCGGAGGCACTATCCGGTCAAGCTGTGTGGTGGCCGCAGGGTGCGGCCCCCCGGTGAAGCAGCGGAGGTGTCACGATGTCAACCGCACTTGAGACTCCCCAGGCTGGGGTGGCTGCTGTGTCGGGAGATCACAACCTCCTGGGCCCCATCATCGTCGCCACCGACGGTACCACGTCGGCGAGCGCGGCGCTCAAGGCTGCCGCGCAGTTGGGCGATCGTTCCGGGGCCAACGTCATCGTGCTGGCCGTGCTCGAACCGCTCCCTTTGGTGGCGGCCGACTACGGGCTCCTGCTCCCCCCGGCCGAGACCGATGACGCGCGTCGCACCGCCCTCACGCAGCGCGTGCGCGAGCAGGTCAGCGAAACCGCCGGCCCACACCCCAAGTGGGACGTGCAGGTGCGTGATGGCGATCCCGCTGCGGTCATCGCGCGCACCGCGCGAGAGCAGGGGGCCCGCCTGATCATCGCGGGGATCGGGCATCACGACCTGCTCGACCGCATGTTCGGTGGCGAGACGGCGTTGCACACGTTGCGCCTGTCGCGCGTCCCCGTGCTCGCGGTGGCGCCAACGTTCGTCGCGCTCCCGCAGCGCTTGGCCATCGCCATCGATTTCAGCGAGTCGTCGATCATCGCGGCACAGACCGCACTGACGCTCCTGCCGTCGGCGACGATGGTGTATCTGGTGCACGTGGCGCCACGGCTGGAGCTCCAGCCCGAGGCATACGCCGCGTGGATGTCGGACTACAGCGAAGGGGTCGAGCCGGCCTTTGCTCGCGTGCGTGCCCGGCTCGAGATCCCCGCGGGGGTCACCATCGAAACGATGACGCTCACCGGCAAGCCGACCAAGGCGCTGCTGGAGTTCGCGAAATCGGCGCACATCGATGCGATCGTCACGGGGAGCCGGGGGGCGGGGCTGGTCGACCGCATCCTGGTGGGGAGCACGGCGACGGGGCTCATCCGCGGCGCATCGTGCTCGGTCTTTGCGATGCCGACGCCCATGGGTTCGGTGCCGCCGCGGTCGCCCGAAGGGGTGCCTGACGAGATTCCGGAACACGAGTGGGCCGCGTGCCTCGAGGCCTTCACGCGTCGCAACGCCGGGCGCGTGGCCACCCTCGAGGTCGACGACCCGGAGTTCGGCGCGCAAGCGCAGCAGCACGACTATCCGTTGGTAGGTGCGGCGTACGATCGCCACGATCGTCGCATCGAACTGATGCTTGGGGACATGGAGAACTCGACCCGGCACCTGACACGTGGCATCGGCGATGTTCGGCACCTTGACCTCCTGAAGGATGCCTCCGGCCGAGACTGGGTTCTTCGAATTGCGCATGGCTCAGGACAAACCATCCTGACGCTCGCTCGCTGAGGGGGCGCGCGGGTCCGAGAAAGGGGTAACCCAATTTCGGCATGCGCAAGCGGCGCCGTTCCGGATCACCGGACGGCGCCGCTTGGCATTCGACGGTCACGTGGGGCAGGGCAGGGCCAGACGGAACCGTGTCCCGAACGGCACGCGGCGAATCACGCTGGCGTCGGCGGCGCGGCCGTACGTGGCGCGCCTGACGCACCCAACTCGCCTGGCACGCCTGGCTCGCCTAACGCGCCAGCAGGACGATCGTCACCGCCCCTGCCGTGAGCAGGGCCCCGAGCCCGAGCGCCGCCTGAGCGCGATAGCGCGGCCCGCCGAGTACCAGCGCAACCACGAGTTTGGTCACCGCATTCGCACTGACCCCCACGGCGATCGCCTGCGCCGCCAATGGGACCATCGATGGGGTGCGCCCCAGCCGATTCATCGAGAGGGTGAGCGCATCCATGTCGGTGAGCCCCAGCAGGGCCGCGGACACGAGCACGCCCGGTGAGCCGAAGCGGAGGCGCGCGTACTCGATCGCCATGAGCGCCAGCTGAAAGGCGACCGCCATCTGGATCGCGGAGAAGAGGCGAAGCGGGCTGCGCTCCAACGCCTCGGCGTCGCCGTCCAGTGGATCATGGCGCGACTGCACCAGCCGAATCGTCACCACCAGCGCGCCCGCCAGAAACGGGGGGGCGAGGTAGGGGAGGAGCGCGAGCGCGACGGGGGGCGCCAGCGCCGCAGACAGGAGCAACACGCGCGGGAGGAGGACCGTGCTGGCGGCGATCGTCCCGATCGCCAACGGTCCGGCGAGCGCCGGGCGAAGGCGACTCATGCGGGAGAACTGCAGCGTCACCGCCGTCGAGGAAATCACGCCGCCTAACGCGCCGGTCACGCCGTACCCGCGAGACGCGCCCACCGCCCGCCGCGCGAGGAAGCCCGCGAAGTTGAGCCCCGAGAAGATGAGCACCACGATCCACAGGGTGCGCGGATTGATCCCGCCCAGCGGGCCGTACGCCTGGTTCGGCAAGACCGGCAGGACGATCAGGGCCAACACCGCAAACTGCATCGCGGCGCGCAACTCGGTTGCGCCGAGGCGCGCCACCGCGCCGTGGATCGCGGCCTTCTCCGAGAGCGCGAGCACAAGCAACGCCCCCGCCCCACCGGCCACCGCCATCTCACCCATCCCGGCCAGCGTGCCGAGCGCGAGGACGAGCAGCGCCGCCATCTCCGTCGTTCCGTCGATCGCGTCCGCGCCGCCGGCGCGTGCGGCCGACCAGTACGCCGCGGCGGTCAGGAGCGACGCCCCGGCGAGGAGCGACACGGCAAGGGCCGTCGATCCGGTCGACTGGAGCCACCCCGCCGCCCCGCCGACCCCTCCAATGACCAGGAAGGTGCGCACCCCGGCAAAGCGCGGATGTGCCCCGGTGGATCCGTGCCCCGACCGCTCGCGCTCGATCCCCACCGCCAACCCGACGAGGGCCGCGATCGCCAGGCGGATGATGAGCGACTGTGTCATGACGTCAGGCTAGCGAGGCGGGCGAAGGCGGGCAATCGCACGCGCCCGCCTCGTGAGGCGGGCCTGCGCCTGCAGTAGATGGACGTGCGCACGACGCCGAGTGCACGACGCCGTGCGTGCGGCGTCCCCTTCGCGCGCAGCATCTTCTGCGCGCGAGCCTGATGGAACCCTGCTACGCGGCCGAAACGCTCCCTTCGGCCAGGCGACGCGGATCGAGCACCGCGCCATTGGCGTCGAAGTCGAAGCGGACGATCGCCTGCGGCGCCCCCGAGGCGAAGAGGACCGAGCGCAAGGCATCGCGCAGCAGCGGGTGATGCAATGGCTCGTTGAGGAAAGCGGCCGTGAGCCCTTGCACGCTGGCGTGCAGCAGGACGCGTTGCAGGGCGGCACCGGCGCGCAGCCACGCGTCGGGGACATCCTCGTTCGCGCCGAGGACGGCGAGCAGCGGCGCCTCGAGGGCGCTACCGCGAACCGCAGCGGCGCGCCCGGCGGTCCATTCATTTGACGGCTGCACGTTGGCGCCGAGCGCCCCGAGCAACTCGCCCAACGTAGGCCCCCCGCTCACGGCAAACTGCGCCCCGCCGCCGCTCGCCCCGAAGCGCGCCGACAGCAGGCGCCGCGCCCCACGTTCTGCATCAGCGATCGCCGCCGCCTCGGACTCCAAGTCGCCCAGGATCTGGCGACGCACGTCGTCGGCCACCACGTCGAGCCACCCGCCTTCGCAGCGCGCGGCATGACGCAGGACCGCCACGAGCGCCGGTGAGACGCCGCCGCGGATGCGCCGCGTCGCCGGATGCTGCCCACGGGCGATGACGCCGAAGAGCGCTTCCTCTTCGTGGCGCGGGACCAGCGGCTCACCCAGCGAGAGTCGAGCGATGGTGGTTTCCGTGCGCCCCATCGGCCACCACTCGATCCGGAGGTCCGCGCCGTGGTGATGTGCGGCGATACGGAGATTCTCCAGCACCGCCCCGCAGGCCATCACGATCTCGCGATTGGCGCGATCGGTGATGATCTCGTCCCGCACGCGATCGAGGCGCAGGAGGAGCGAGGCACCGTCTCGCCGTTCGCGCACGACCGACCAGGGGAGGTCGCGCCAGACGTTGAGCGGGGTCCCCGAGAATGGGACGATCGCCGCGAGCACATCCGGAACTGACGACGCCTCACCAGAGGCGCGTGGGGTGGTGGGCGCGTCGATCATGATCCGCCTCCAAGGCAGGTCGCGAGGGCACGAGTGCTGGTGTCCTGAAAGTCGGCCGTCGCGTCACACGAGTCTGTCAGGGGTGACGGTACCGGGATTCTCGCTCCCGCTGATCGGTGGCGCGGGAAACCCCGACCCCTATGAATGGGTCAGGCAATACCTGACATTTTGTGGGAGGTTTTTGCGGGGATTATCCGACGAGCGCCCGACAAAGCCTGCCTTTCACACACCCCATACTCACATCAGGATGAGAGGTGTCGGCCAGCCAACCGCAAATGGCGACGACGCTTACCCGTTCTGATGACATCGGCGCGCAGGGCGCCGGGTCTCGGTTGCCACTGCGGCGTTGCCGCCGGGAGTAACTACGGAACCGCAACTGTCTACCGCCTCGCCCCGGGCCACTCCGCCGCCAGTTCCGGCCGCACACGCGGTCGGGGCGGTGCGGGTACCGTCCTGGATTGGTGCGATCCTTCAGGTCCCGCTGGCGGCAAAGCTGGCGGGGGCCAATGCGCTGCTCGTGATCGTCGCGCTCGTCGCGGCGACCATCGTGCGGCGCGGCGGGTTCGGTGACCTACCGGTGACGGTCGTCTTTGGGGGCGCGATGATCGGGAGCGCGCTCGTCAATTTGGTGCTGGTGTCGCTGGCCCTGCGTCCGCTGGCCGACCTCGAGTCCACGGCGCAGCGCATCTGGCGCGGCGACCTGACGGCGCGCGTCCCGCGTTCGATGCTCGCCGACGGCAACCTGCAGCGCGTCGGTGGAGCGCTCAACGTATTGCTCGACGGCCTGGCGGCGGACCGGGCGCGGCTGCGCGAACTCACCTCCCGCGTGATCAGCGCGGGGGACGAGGAGCGCGCGCACATCGCCCGCGAGCTGCACGACTCCACGGCGCAGTCGCTCGCAGCGCTCCTGATGGAACTGAGTGTGGTGATTCGGGAGAACCACGACCCGCACGATGGCGAGCGACTGGAGCGAATTCGGCGCATCGCGAGCGACGTGCTGGACGAGGTGCGGATGCTGGCGCAGACGGTGCATCCGCGGGTGCTCGACGATCTCGGGATCGGCGCCGCGCTGCAGCACCTGTCGCGCGAGTCGGAGGCGCGGGGGTCGATCCGGATCGAAGTCGTCGTGGAGGACTCGGCCCACGAGATTGGCCCCGCCGTCTGTTCAGTGCTCTACCGGGTGGCGCAGGAGGCGCTGAACAACGCGTTGCGCCACGCCAATGCCACCTGCGTGATGATGCGGGCCGGGGTGTCGGGGCGGGTCGCGCGGTTGGAGGTGAGCGATGACGGCGTCGGATTCCGGACCGATGATGCCGATCGGCGGCGCCCGGGGATGGGGATCTTCACCATGCGCGAGCGCATGGCGCTGGTGGATGGCGCGCTCGAAATCGAGAGTGCGCCGGGACGAGGGACGCGGGTGATCGCCAGCGTCCCCCTGCTGGCGCCGGCACGGACCGCCGCGTCGAGCGAGACGACGGCAACCTAACGATACATCTGAGGCGTGCATGACTTCTGATCTCATTCGGGTGGTGCTGGCGGACGACCACACCGTGGTCCGAGCCGGGCTCAAGGCGGTCCTGGGAACGGCCAAGGACATCGACGTGGTCGGGGAGGCGAAGGACGGGCGCGAAGCCATCTCGCTCGTCGACCGCTTCAAGCCCGACGTGGTCGTCATGGACCTGTCGATGGCGGGGATGGATGGCACCGCCGCCACGAAGGAGATCGTCGCCAAGGGACTCAGTACACGCGTGCTGATCCTGACGATGCATCCGGAGGAGGACTATCTCGTCCCCCTGCTCGAAGCCGGGGCCGCGGGCTATCTGGTGAAGAGCGCGGCCGATCGCGAACTGGTCGATGCGGTGCGCGCCGTGGCCAAGGGCGACGTGTACGTGCGCCCGACGGCAGCGCGCGTCCTCGCCAAGGGGCTCACCAAGAAGGATCCGCATCAGGTCGATCGCGAGCGCTTCGAGAAGCTCACGGAACGGGAACGCGACGTGCTGCGCCTCACGGCGCAAGGCTACTCGGCGCCGGAGATCGGTGAGCGACTCTTCATCAGCCCCAAGACCGTCGACACGTACAAGCAGCGGATCAACGAGAAGCTGGGGCTGTCGCACCGCGCGGACTACGTGCAGTTTGCGCTTCGACTGGGCTTGCTCGCCCAGCCGTAGGACGACGTCGCCGCTCGTGGGGCGCGGCCGGACGCGCGCCCCGAGGCATCAGCGGCGCTATAGCGGGAGGGACACGGGATGAGTCGTTCGCTTCGACTGACCGTCGAAGGGCTCGGACGTCGCACCCGGACGTCGGTCGAGGGGGCGGGACGCGCCGGACGGTTCTGTGCCGAGACGTTGCGGGCCGTCGCGGACGTGCGCACCTGGGGGCCGGTGGCGACCGCACAGGCGCGCTCGTTAGGGGTCGACTCGCTCCCCATCGCCGTCTTCATCGCCATCTTCACCGGCATCGTCCTCTCGCTCCTGGCGAGCTACTCCTTCACGGGGGCGGTCCCGCTCTACTTCGTTGGAGTGCTGGTCGAGAAGACCATCACGATGGAGCTGGCCCCGGTCCTGACCGGGCTCGCCCTGGCCGGACGCGTGGGGGCCAACATTGCCGCCGAGCTGGGGACGATGCGCGTCACCGAGCAGATCGACGCCCTCGAGACCCTGACCTACGATCCGTTCGCCTTTCTCGTGGTCCCGCGCGTGGTCGCGGGGACGGTGATGTTCCCCGTGGTGGTCGGCTTGGCGATGGTCGTCGGCGTCGCGGCGGGGTGGGTCGCCTCGGTGCTGCTGCTCGACCTCTCGTCACACGATTTCCAGCGCGGCCTGCGCCTGTTCTTCCAGTCGTTCGACGTGCGCTATGGCCTCGTCAAGTCGGCGTCGTTCGGGACCGCCGTCACGCTCATCGGGTCGCTGCACGGCATGTCGGCGGAAGGCGGGGCACAAGGCGTGGGGCGGGCGGCCACCAACGCCGTGGTGTATTCTGCCGTGATGATCCTCGTGCTCGATGCATTCTGGGCCGTCGTGTGGCTACTGGGGCGCAATCCATGACGCAACCCAAGGGACGGGCGAACGACTTCATCGTGGGGCTGACCATCATCGTCACCACGATCATCCTCATCGGCGCCGTGCTGTGGGTTCAGCAGTCCGATCTCGGACAGAAGCGGCGCAACGTCATCGCGCGCTTTCGCGATGTGGGGAACGTGCGCATCGGCGCCCAGGTCGTCATTCGGGGGGTGAAGGCGGGACGCGTGGAACGCCTCGAACTCGCCCCCAACGGGTGGGTGGAAGCGCGCCTCGCGCTCGACCCCACGGCGGAGCTCCCGGCCAATCCCGTCGTCCTGCTCAACGAGTCGTCGCTCTTCGGCGAATGGCAGGCGACCATCCTCGGACGCGACGCGCTCCCCCGCGACGAGGCGGTGGCGCGCCAGATCGCCGAGGCCGATCAGGGGGGCGGGCGACTCCCTGGTGCGACCCTGCCCGACATCGCCCAGCTCACGGCCGTCGCCGGGCGAATCGCCGGTGACGTGGCCACCGTCGCCGAGCGGGTCGAGGTCGCCTTCGACGATCGCGCCGCGCGCGAGCTGCGCGCGTCGATCAAGAACTTCGCCGAGCTCTCCACCGTCCTCGCCAACACCGTGCGCGAGCAGTCGAAGAACATGCACGACATGTCGGCGGACGTGCAGGACGGGGTGCAGTCGCTCGTCGCGGCCTCGAAGGACGTGCGGTCGATCTCGGCGCGCTTCGATTCCACGACCGCGCGCGGTGAAGTCCAGCAGATCGTCGCGGATGCGGCGACCGCCGCCAAGGAAATGCGCGAGACCAGCCGGCGCCTCCTCGAGATCTCGGGGCGGCTGGGCTCCTCCGAGGAGCGCCTGCATCGCTTCATCGCCAACGGCGACTCGGTCATGGCCAAGATCAACCGTGGCGACGGCTCGTTAGGACTGCTCGTCAACGACCCCGCGCTCTATCGCAACGCCGACTCGACGCTGCGCGAGTTGCAGGCCTTGATTGGTGACATGCGAAGGAATCCCAAGAAGTACGTGAACGTCAGGATTTTCTAGCCGGACGCGCGACAGGCTCGGCTCCGAAAATGGTGGGAGCACAGGGCAGTTTTTTGTCGTGCCTTGGTCCGCGACCAAACGTGGCGAAACGTCGGCGACACGCAGGAAACGCGGCGAAGCGCGGCGAACGCGAGCGTGTCGTCTTCCCCAATGCGTGTTAGGTGGATATCGTGTGCGGGCGGACGATCGGTCGGTGGAGCGCTAGGCGACACCGAACCGTTCCCCCTCGACCCACGCTGTGAAGCAATCGTCGTTCTTTTCCCCCACGCGCATCGTCCTCCTGCTCGCGCTCGCCGTCCTGGCGGTTGCGGGGGTGCTGTTGTTGGCACAGGCGGCGACGGCCAGCGAGAACGCGCGTGGGGGCCTCAAGCGGATCGCC
>Ga0116176_10001981_pt1 | contig 15671 bp, 10 predicted proteins | sample AD_STIC08_MetaG_FD_89803 | JGI IMG/M metagenome (GOLD analysis project Ga0116176, IMG submission 89803) | Active sludge microbial communities of municipal wastewater-treating anaerobic digesters from USA - AD_STIC08_MetaG | ecosystem: Engineered > Bioreactor > Anaerobic > Digestate | place: USA...
TCAATTTGTCAAGGTGAGCAAGTGGCTTTACTCTGGCCATATCTATTTGAGAAACAAATTGACATTAGTTTTTGTTTTCCTTCTTTCAAATGGACTAATAATGCAAAAGCGCAAGCAGCAGTGATAGTTGTGATTGTAGGCCTTAAAAACATGGATCTAAAAAGGCCAAAGTTTATCTACAATGAAGGTAGACGAATCACGGTTTCGAACATAAATCCATATCTAGGTCAAGGCTCAAATTTGATTGTCTCTAAACGACCAAAACCACTTGCGGATTTGCCAAGTATGGATTATGGAACAAAAACTGTTGATGGCGGTCACCTTACTCTCACAACAGAAGAGAAAGACGAGTTATTGAGATTGCATCCAGGTGCTGAAAAGTTCATAAAGAAATACACAGGCTCATATGAATTTATAAATGAAATCTCCAGATACTGTCTTTGGATTGAGAATTCTGATCTTAAAGAGGCTTTGCGGATTGCTCCAATCGCACGAAGAATTGAAAATGTAAGATTAATGAGGCTTCAGAGTAAGAAAGAAGCAACAAAAGAAAAGGCAAGTGTGCCTCATCAATTCGGTGAGATCAGATATGTGAAATCAGATAATGTTATTCTAGTTCCAAGGGTATCATCAGAAAGGAGATTCTATATACCATTTGGATTTTTGAAAGGAGACTTTCTTGTTTCGGACTCTGCTCAGGCAATCTATAATTCCGAACCCTGGATATTTGCTGTAATCTCATCAAGAATCCACATGACTTGGGTTCGAGCGGTAGCTGGTAGGCTTAAAACTGATTTTAGATACTCCTCTGTATTGTGTTATAATACTTTTCCAATGCCAGAACTAAACATCTCGCAGAAGAAGGAACTTGAGATAAACGTTTATAGAATAATAGAGGAAAGAGAGAAGCATAGTGAAAAATCATTGGCTCAAATTTACGATCCGGATAAAATGCCTGACGGTTTAAAGGAAGCTCACCGTCAAAACGATTTAGCCGTTGAGCGATGTTTTCGCAGTAAGCTTTTTGAAACCGATGATGAGAGACTTGAATATCTTTTCAAACTGTACGAACAAATGATTGAACAAGAAAAATCAAAGGGAACTCTATTCGAAATGGAAGCTAAGACTAAAAAGAAGAAAAAGTATGCCTGATATAGTTCATGTAACCTATGGCCAAACGGGACAAAGTTCCAAGCTCAATAGTTTGGGGATGCGAGAAATGCAAGAAAAGGCATATCAGGCAAGAGATGCGCAGTACCTTTTACTCAAAGCACCACCGGCATCCGGTAAGTCAAGGGCATTAATGTTTATTGCATTAGACAAACTTGTTCATCAAGGGTTGAAGAAAGTAATTGTTGCTGTTCCTGAAAAATCTATTGGTGGTTCTTTCGGTAAAACAGACTTGAAATCCTTTGGCTTCTTTGCCAATTGGGAACCCAACCCAGAGTACAACTTATGCACTCCAGGCATGGATGGTTCCAAAAGCAAAGTACAGGCTTTTAAAAACTTCCTTGATAACACGGAGAAAATTCTAATTTGTACGCATGCTACGCTGCGCTTTGCTTTTGAGGAAGTCGAAGAATCAAAATTCAATAACGTATTGCTTGCAATAGATGAATTTCACCATGTTTCCGCAGATGGAGACAGTCGGTTAGGTGAATTGTTGCGAAGTGTCATGGCGAAGTCAAGTGCAAACATCGTTGCTATGACTGGTACTTATTAGAGGTGACTCAGTTCCGGTTCTTTTGCCGCAAGATGAAGCGAAGTTTACAAAAGTAACATACAATTACTACGAGCAGCTCAATGGATATACTTACTTAAAATCATTGGGAATCGGTTATCATTTTTATCAAGGTCGTTACACTTCTGCCATACTCGAAATATTAGATACTGATAAGAAAACAATCCTTCACATACCCAATGTGAATTCTGGAGAATCAACAAAAGATAAACACAAAGAAGTAGACACCATATTGGATTCCATCGGTGATGTTTCAAAAGTTGATCCTGACACTGGCATTATCTACCTCAAGCGACATAAGGATGGAAAGGTGACAAAAGTGGCTGACTTAGTAAATGATAATCCTAAAGACCGTGAAAAAGTAGTTGCCTATTTACGTGATATTAAATCTGTGAATGATATGGATTTAATTATTGCTTTAGGTATGGCTAAGGAAGGATTTGATTGGCCTTATTGCGAACATGCCTTAACTGTAGGGTATAGAGGTTCGCTAACAGAGATAGTCCAAATCATCGGACGAGCTACACGGGATAGTAATAACAAGTCACATGCTCAGTTTACAAATCTTATCGCGCAGCCAGATGCAGATGATGATCTCGTAAAGCTTTCTGTAAACAATATGCTGAAGGCGATAACAGCATCATTATTGATGGAGCAAGTACTAGCTCCTAATTTTAAGTTTAAAACAAAACTTTCTGATGATGATAAAGCAGAACCAGGGGAAATAAAGGTAAGAGGATTTAAAACACCTAGCTCAAAACGAGTTCGGGAAATAATTGAATCCGACCTAAACGATTTAAAGGCAACCATCCTCCAGGACGATACTATGTTAAAGGCTATGCCTGGCAATGTTGATCCAGAGGTTATCAATAAAGTTTTAATCCCAAAAATCATTCAGATTAAATACCCAGAATTGTCAGAGGAAGAGATTGAGGAAGTGCGACAGCATGTAGTGTTAGATTCAGTTGTGAAGTATGGGGAACTGAAAGAAGTTGGCGATAAACGATTTATCAGAATGGCAGGTCAATTTGTAAACATTGACGATTTGCACATCGACTTGATAGATAGAATTAACCCTTTTCAAAAAGCTTTTGAAATTTTGTCAAAGTCTGTAACAACAAAAGTATTGAAGGTAATTCAAGATGTAATTGAAGCAACACGTATTCAAATGACACTTGAGGAAGCAATGCTACTTTGGCCAAAAATTAATGACTTTGTAAAGACGTTCAAAAAGGAGCCAAGCCTTCAATCAACCGATCCGCTTGAGCGAAGGATGGCCGAGGCAATTATATTCTTAAAAGACCAAAAGCGTAAAGCTCAAAATGGATAAGAATAAAAAGCTTAAGGAAATATTTGATAACGATCCATTAGGCTTGTTAAATGTTAAGCCAACTGCTTCTCCTATAAGGAATGAAGATGAAAGGCTTGTCGCCTCATTTAAAGAGATTACTGATTTTTTTGAAAGGAATAAGCGCGAACCAGAACAAGGCGGGGGCATTCAGGAACATCAATTGTATTCACGACTAAAATCATTAAGAGAGAATCCGGCAAAAGCTGAAGCACTTAAAGCGCATGATAAATTTGGTTTGCTGAATTATGTTCCCAAGAGCATCAATTCATTAGATGACATTTTAAATGATGATGCACTTGGTTTATTAGGTGATGACTCTCAGGGACTTTTCGATTTCAATCATGTGCCCAAGGAGACAACCATGCCTGACTATATTGCTCAAAGAAAGCCCTGTAAGGATTTCAAGGACTTCGAGGAGAAATTCATTCAATGCCAAACTGATTTGGCAAATGGAAAACGAAAACTCTATCCATTCAGAAATGAACAGCAAATTGGAGAAGGATATTTTTTCGTATTAAAGGGAGTCTTGTTATATGTAGCTAATGTTGGCGACAAGGAAGCAGATAAAAACGGAAAGGTGAATGCCAGGCTAAGATGCATTTTTGAAAATGGCACTGAGTCTGATATGCTTCTGCGTTCACTTGCTGCTGAATTGTATAAGGATGGTAGACGGGTTACTGAGCACGAGGAAAAGTTACTTGATGGTTTTAGTGGGATAACAAATGAAGATGAGGAGGCAGGATTCATTTATATTTTGAAATCAAAAAGTGATAAGCCTGAAATCAAAGAGATCAAAAACCTATACAAAATTGGATTTTCAAAAGTAGATGTTGAAGAGAGAGTAAGAAACGCGAACCAGGAGCCAACGTATCTAATGGCGGATGTACGGATTGTGATGGCATACAAGTGCTACAATATGAATCCTCAAAAGTTTGAACTATTAATTCACAACTTCTTTGGATCAGCTTGCTTGAATATAGATGTTTTCGGCAAGGATGGAAAGAGATATACTCCACGGGAATGGTTTATCGCACCAATTGATATTATTGAGCAAGCCATTCATCTAATCATTTCTGGAGAAATTGTTAAGTATCGATATGATGTCGTAAATGAAGAAATTTCTGTAAGATGATAGTTGCGGGATCTGCTTTTGATAACTATTTCAATATCTCACATGATTTATCGAGTATCGAGATTAAGGAAAACTACGATCAAACAAATTGTTACATTGAAGATAAGTTGGGTACTAAGTATAAAGGCTTTATACTGATTGATAACCCAAGGGTTAAGACAGTTTGCGAGTTAGCATTTTATAAATCCAAGAATCAAGGTAAATACATTCCTAGACCAACTTTTAAAAAAATTGATAAAGACAATAATTTAGTAACTCGACAAAATAATAAGGATTTAATAGTGGGTTTCAGTGATTCTGAAGATGCTGAAAAGTTTTGGAGACTAATCGGGTTTTTAGGGCAGTTCAAAGAAACAATCGATCTAGGTGAATTTGATGACTCATTTAGGGTAATTCACAGAGATGCATATTTACTAGAATTCGACAATAAAACAGATCAAGAGAAGGTGTCTGAAATAGTTGAATTGGTTAGAACTTCTAATTTAAGTGACAACTCATTAAAGGAGATATTCAATAATAGTCGAAAAAGAACTATTCAACGTTTTTTGAAATTACTGAAAAACGAATTTGTTGAAGGAGGAAATGCCATTGATGTATACAAAGGGTTTTATAATCTCAAGGGTGATGAAGCAGTGTGGCATCACTTTCTGAAAACGAATGACTGGCTCCTTGGCCTTAATGTTGATGTTAAGTTTATTAAAGAGTTTATTCATGAAGCCGACTTAGGAATCAACAATACCGAAGGTAAAGGAAGTCCTGAAGGCGACATTCTTGGTCTTTCAGCATATACAACATTGATTGAGTTAAAGACATCGGGGACAAAGATATTTAAAATGGAGAAGAGAGCTGGAGATGGCTCTCGTACTAACACTTGGGCGTTCTCCTCTGACTTTATAAACGGTATTAGCCAATGCTTGGCTCAAAAATTTGATTGGGACAAAAATCACAAATCAAAAGACATTCTTTCAGATAAAATCATAATTGATCAAAACGAAGTTCGAACTCTTGATTGTAAAACTGTATTTATTATTGGAAATCGCCATGAGGAGTTTCCTCACAATTCAAACATTGATAATATTTTAAAGAGCGAAACCTTTGAGCGGTTCAGACGAAATACAAGAAATATTGATATACTTACTTTCGATGAATTGTTCGAAAGAGCATACCATATTGTGTTTCAGACAAAGATCGAAAAGGACTGGTATCAGAATCCAAATTTTAGAATTGATTTGTGATTGATCTATAACGCTTAAAAATTTTTGGTGCTGCATTGAAACAAACTCATAAGCGTCTTCAAAAATTCCGGAACTGACCAAAAGATTGAACCCTTATCAATCTTGAACAAATTAAATTTCATCACCTGATACCAGGATATTTTCGGAAACCTGATGACTGAGAACTATTTCTTTCTGTGATTTTAGGATAGTCACAGAGCCATCAAATAATTCACGCTTCACGATCATGATGGTATCACCAATCTGTAACCCTTTTGCGTTTAAGTGATCGAGAAATGATTTTTGATCGACCGATACAGCAATAACCTTTACTTTCTTCCCTTCTTTATGCGCGCTAAGCGGAGTTCTTTTCTCCGTAGGAATTTTACCATGAGTATCTGGTATCGGCTCGCCATGAGGGTCTGCTTTTGGATAGTTTAGCAATTCATCCATTCGGTTGTAGAACCGTTCGGAGTTTACGTGTTCTAATTGCTCGGCTATTTCATGCACTTCTTCCCAACCAAGTCCCATCACTTTTACCAGAAATAATTCGGCCAGTCTGTGTTTACGAATAATGCCTAAGGCTTCCCTTTTTCCTTTTTCAGTCAGTTTTATGCCCTGGTAAGGCGCATAGGCCACCAGCTTCTTGGTTGCCAATTTTTTTATCATGCTGTTTACAGTGGGTAACTTCACTTCTAGCTTTTTGGCCAGTTCCGATACAAATACCTCACCCGTAGCCAGTGAAAGCGAGTAAATCGACTTAATATAATTCTCCTCGGTTAGCGTACCCATTTCTGCATTTTCAGGAAAATTAAAGCTTTTTGTTAATTCTCTAAAATTAAAATATTAGATTAGTCTAACATATTATTTATAGTAATCGTATTTTTAAAGCATGAACAATAAAACGTTGCTTTTTACCCTGCTAATTGTAAGTGCTTGTGAGGCCTTTGAACCTGGAACCCCCGCGGAATTTGACATTTTAGATGGGCCTGTGGCGGGGCTTACTGAAGCAGAAAATCTTCAGTTCCTGAAAGGCGATGCTGCCTTTAATGCTGAAATCTTCACTTCGCAAAATGGCTTAGGGCCATTGTTTGTTGCCACATCCTGTGGTAGCTGTCATCCAGGAGATGGTAAGGGCCATCCTTTTACTACCCTTACGCGATTCGGACAAACCGATGAAAACGGGAATCAATACCTCGATGTTGGTGGCCCCCAACTTCAACACCGGGCAATTCCCGGTTTCACACCGGAAATAATTCCACAAAATGCAACCTTCTCCAGTTTTACGCCACCCGCCAATACCGGTCTTGGTTTTATTGATGCCGTGAATGATGCTGAAATCTTAGCCTGGGCTGACCCCGATGATAGTGATGGAGACGGCATCAGTGGTGTACCCAACTGGATTAGCCTGAAGGAATATGTAGCCGAGCGACCAAACAGTGTACCACAAAATGGTAAGTATATAGGCAGGTTCGGGAAAAAAGGTGCCACTTACAATCTACTTCAACAAACGGCATCGGCTTACAATCAGGATATAGGAATAACTTCCAGCTTCGAACCCGTTGATACGCATTCGGGATTGACGTTTGATCCGGAAGTTTCCAATCAAACCATTAACGATGTGGTCTTCTATTTAAAAACACTTAAGGCACCCGCACCGCGACCTGAAAGCAATTCCATTCTGGATGGAAAGCAATTGTTTACCACCATTGGTTGCTCAAAATGTCATCGCCCTGAAATGAAAACGGGGAACTCACCTATTGCCGCCATCGCCAATAAAGCTTTTTATCCATACAGTGACTTATTGTTACATGATATGGGAACAACGCTTGATGATGGATATACCGAAGGCTCTGCTAAAACCTATGAATGGCGAACACCGCCACTATGGGGTTTGGGACTTTCAAAGAATTCGCAAGGGGGCCAATACTTTTTGATGCACGATGGAAGAGCCAGAAGTATTGACGAAGCTATTTTGCTTCATGGTGGAGAGGCTAATCAAATAAGAAATAATTATCAGTCGCTAACCGCTGACGAAAAGACAAAACTCATTCACTTTCTCGAAAGTTTATAGTCATGAACAGACGTACCTTTATCAAGCAAACTTGTAACACCTGTGTGAGTGGAGGGTTGATTCCGCTATTAATTTCCAGTTGTCAGGCAACTCATTATACAAGCGGTGTCATAGATGAAACAGGTATCAATGTGTCAAAGTCGGAGTTTACTTACCTAAAAAAAGAACAGACTCTCCTACGTCAGTACATCATTATTCAAAACGACAAGCTGGAATTTCCAATTTACTTGTACCGATTTTCTGATAACGAATACAGTGCCCTTTGGATGAAATGTACACATCAGGGAGCAGAGTTACAGGCATCAGGCGATTCCCTGCACTGTCCAAGTCATGGAAGTGAATTTACCAATAAAGGCGCTGTAAGTAATGGGCCAGCGGAAAGGAACCTTCGTGTTTTTCCCATCCGTGTACAAACCGATACCATCACCATTGACCTGCGCCAATCATGAAAAAAAGTTTCTTAATAATCATTTCAACAGTGATCATGAGTTTATCAGTGAATGCACAGGTAGATTCTACGTTGTTCAAAAGAACACAACAAGACACATCCAAACTACTTCTCAATATGGACGCGGTCTATAACCGACCGTTTCTGTCTGTTAGTAAACAGGCTGTTGCGGTTGGAGGGTATGTAGAAGCCAACTGGCAACACCTGGGCACTGATGGGGTAAGCGATGGACATCAGTTTCAAATGAGGCGACTCACGCTGTTTATTGCGTCAGGTATTTCAAGACGAATAAAGTTCCTGTCAGAAATAGAATTTGAGGGCGGCACCAAGGAAATAAATATTGAATTTGCGTCAGTTGATTTTGAATTTCATCCCTTGCTCAATTTCAGAGGAGGTATTGTCATGAATCCCATTGGCGCATTCAATCAAAACCACGATGGGCCTAAGTGGGAGTTTATTGATCGCCCGATTTCGGCTACTCAGTTGCTGCCTGCTACGTGGAGCAATGTAGGCTTTGGCTTGTATGGCAAACTGTATAAAGGAAATTGGGTATATGCCTATGAAACGTATCTCACTAATGGATTCGATGATCAGATTATTAGCAACAGTGAGAACAAAACATTTCTTCCTGCTTCAAAATTAAACAGGGACAGGTTTGAAGAAAGTTTTAACGGTATACCCCTGTTAACAGCTAAAGTAGCGATACGCAATAAACGTTTTGGAGAAATCGGAGTTTCCTATATGGGCGGAGTATATAATAAATTTCAAGAAGATGGATTGACATTGGATGAAAAACGAAATCATCATACATTAGCAATTGATTTCAATACCGTTTTACCAACAGGTACCTACTTGAATTCCGAATGGTCTTTCACAACCATTGATGTGCCCTCCACCTACAGTCAGCAATATGGTGATAAACAGTGGGGTGGTTTCTTTGATGTGGTTCAACCAGTTTTGCGAAGAAGCATTTTCGATTTTGAAGGCTCCGTGGTAAATGCCGTTTGTCGTTTTGAGTATGTAGATTGGAATAAAGGTGAATTTTTAGAATCAGGAGACAACATTTACGAAGACATTCTATCAGTTGTGCCAGGACTTAGCTGGCGACCTACATCACAAACCGTTGTTCGTTTAAATTACCGATATGCCTGGCAAACTGACATTTTAGGAAATCCTCCATCTAAAACTGCCGGATTTCAGTTTGGATTTTCAAGCTATTTTTAGCGATTTGGTATGTTGCAACCCTATTGCATTGTTTTTTCGTTTAATTTTGCATCGTGAAAGTGATTCAACTCTTATTCGCACTACATGTCCTTTTCCTGGCGGTTTATCCGTGCAGCGACAGGGAGACGTGCATAGATGAGAAGAAGACCGGAATCACTTTTGTAGACAATGGTAGCCACGACCATAACACTTCAGAGCAGGATTTTTGTACACCTTTCTGTATTTGTGCCTGCTGTGCCGCTCACGCTCAATTGAACACATTAACTAGTCAGGAGTTCTCTGCTTTTGCACACAACACAAAGCAACTCTCTTTGTATTTCGAAAATCCTGTTTCGAACGAAAACCATTCTATCTGGCAACCGCCTAAGCTTGCTTGAATAATCTGCGAGAATGACAGTTCAGTCATTCCCTTATAATCAATCATTTCATTTTACTGTTGCGCTGTGCGCTAGATAAAAAATCACTCTGGGTTCAGAGCGGCAATAGACATTTTAATACATAAAATGGCCGTGATTTTCGATCTGGGATTAATAGACTTAATCCGACATGTCGTACTTCATCATTTCTAATAACTATTATGTTAGACAAGATTATTCATTACTCCATAAAACATAAGCTGGTGATCGGCTTTTTTACACTGCTGTTAATTGCGTGGGGCTCTTACTCATTAACTCAACTGCCCATCGATGCAGTGCCCGACATAACCAATAATCAAGTGCAGGTAATTACGCAAGCACCTACACTCGGAGCGCAGGAAGTAGAGCAATTTATTACCGCTCCAATCGAACTTGCTTTGAGCAATATTGCCAATGTAATTGAAAAACGCTCAATCTCGCGGTCGGGAATTTCAGTTATCACAATTGTTTTTAAAGACAACGTTGACATTTATTGGGCAAGACAACAAGTGGGTGAAAAACTGAAAGAGGCGGAGGCTCAAATTCCGAAAGGACTTGGGGAGTTGACATTAGCTCCGATCACCACAGGCCTCGGTGAAATATATCATTACGTAATACATGCAAAGCCAGGCTTTGAAGAAAAGTATTCCGCAACGGAACTGCGAACCATTCAGGACTGGATAGTGAGAAGGCAACTTGCGGGAACGGAAGGACTTGCAGAAGTAAGTGGATGGGGAGGATTTGTTAAGCAGTATGAAATTGCATTGGATAATGACAAGCTGAATGCGTTAAACATCTCTATTCCGGAAATCTATGAAGCATTGGAGAAAAACAATGAGAACACCGGAGGCAGTTACATTGAGCAACGGAGTAGTGCCTATTTTATAAGAGGTCTCGGTCAGGTTAAATCACTTCAGGACATCGAGAAAATTGTAATCAAAAATGTAAACGAAATTCCTGTATTGGTACGCGATGTAGCCAGGGTGCAGTTCGGAAGTGCCATGCGCTATGGAGCAGTAACCCGAAATGGTGAAGGTGAAGTGGTTGCGGGTATTACACTCATGCTGAAGGGCGAGAACTTTAACAATGTTATCAAAAATGTAAAAGAACGGATGATACAAATTCAAAAGTCCCTTCCTGAAGGTGTTGTGATAGAACCTTTCATAGACCGGACTGAGCTTGTAGGCAGAGCTATTGGAACTGTTGAGAAGAACTTGGTAGAAGGAGGTTTGATCGTAGTCTTTATACTTGTTTTGTTACTAGGCAATCTTCGGGCAGGTTTGGTGGTAGCGTCAGTTATTCCACTGGCTATGCTCTTTGCTATTTCGATGATGAATCTTTTTGGAGTATCCGGAAACCTGATGAGCCTGGGAGCTATTGATTTCGGATTGATTGTAGATGGCGCGGTGATTATTGTTGAAGCCATCGTTCATCGGATTGCCATCAATAAAGCTCTTTACCCAGGTGTGAACAAATTGTCTTCACAACAAATGGATGAGGAAGTTTATTCGGCTGCCTCCAAGATCAGGAACAGTGCGGCCTTCGGAGAAATTATTATCCTGATCGTTTACCTTCCGCTATTTGCCCTAATAGGCATCGAAGGAAAAATGTTCAAGCCAATGGCACAAACAGTTGCATTCGCTATTCTGGGTGCCTTCATTCTTTCGCTCACCTATATACCCATGATGAGTGCTTTGTTTCTGAGCCGCAAGACCGAACATAAGCCCAATATTTCTGACAAGCTGATGAGCTTCTTTCATCAGATATATACGCCAGTGCTGACAATTGCATTGCGCTTTAAAGCAGTCACCATTGGTTTATCTGTTCTTCTTCTGGCCTTTGCATTATGGCTCTTTAGTACAATGGGGGGAGAATTTATTCCAACTCTCGAAGAGGGAGACTTGACAGTAGAAATCAGCATGATGCAGGGAACATCATTAACGCAAACTGTAAAAACGTTCTCAATGGCCGAAGGCATTCTGAAAAAAGAGTTCCCCGAAATTAAACAGGCCGTTACCCGCATAGGAAGCGCAGAAATTCCCACTGACCCGATGCCGATTGAGCGGGGTGACATGATGCTTTCCATGAAACCAAAGGAAGAGTGGCGAGTTAGCAGTCGTGAAGAAATGCAGGAGCTAATTGAGGAGTCACTTTCTGTTTTGCCCGGAGTGAATGTGGAAGTGACACAGCCTATGCAAATGCGATTCAATGAACTGATGACTGGCATCCGGCAGGATGTTGCAATAAAAGTTTTTGGCGATGAACTGGATGTGCTGACAACAGAGGCAAACAAAATAGCTGAACTTATTGCACCTGTTGATGGTGTTAGTGAGCCCATAGTTGAGCGTGTCACCGGACTTCCTCAAATTATTGTGGAATACAATCGTGATAAAATGGCGCAATATGGACTCACTATCTCCGATATTAATATGATTCTTAAGACTGCATTTGCCGGAAACGTAGCGGGTGTTGTTTTCGAGGGCGAAAAACGTTTTGATCTTGTAGTTCGACTTCAACAGGAACTCCGCGAAGACATCACCAACATTGAAAATTTATTTATTCCACTTCCATCAGGTAATAAAGTTCCTCTTAGCCAGGTAGCCGATGTTTCCATTAAAGATGCACCCGCCCAGGTAAGCCGCGAGAATGGAAAGAGAAGAATTTATGTAGGCTTTAACGTGCGCGGTCGTGATGTTGAAAGTACGGTGGAGGAAATTGAGAAAATTCTGAATGAGAAGCTGCGGTTACCTCCAGGTTATTACACAACATATGGAGGCCAGTTTCAAAACTTGCGTGAGGCCAACCAGCGGCTTGCAGTTGCAGTGCCCGTTGCTTTAATCCTGATCTTGATATTGCTCTATTTCACGTTTCATTCATTCAGGCAAACACTGCTCATTTTTACGGCCATTCCTCTTTCTGCAATTGGTGGTGTGTTTGCCCTTTGGTTTCGTGATATGCCTTTTAGCATTTCAGCGGGAATCGGGTTTATCGCTTTGTTTGGTGTAGCAGTGCTAAACGGAATTGTTCTAATTGGATATTTCAATCAGCTTAAACAAGAAGGCATCACAGATATTATCGAACGTGTAAAAAAAGGAACCAGTGATCGCTTACGGCCTGTGATCATGACAGCTTCGGTTGCCTCCCTTGGCTTTCTTCCTATGGCTCTTTCTACAAGTGCAGGAGCGGAAGTTCAAAAGCCACTCGCTACAGTTGTAATTGGTGGTTTGGCGTCTGCAACACTCCTAACACTACTCGTTTTGCCCGTCCTGTACATTTTGTTTTCCAGAGAAGTAAAATTAAAAAAGCCTATGAACTCAATACCAGGTTTAATTCTATTTGTTGCATTGCTATCCATTCCAGGATTAACTCTTGCGCAAGACACGAAACCCTTGTCAGTGGAGGAGTGTATTAACCGAGCAGTAAAGGATAACCTTCAATCAAAACTTTCTACCCTGGGGATACTTCAAAGCAAGTCACTGGAAAAAACAGGTTGGGATATTCAAAAGACAAATGTTCTTCTCACACAAGATCCCACGAGCGGAGGAAATATTGATAACAGCCTTGGCATATCTCAGACGATTTCATTCCCGACCGTTTATACGGCACAGACCAAAACATTGAAACAACAGACTGCGCTAAGTGAAAAATCGGCAGAGGTAGCACGACTTGAGCTGATAAAAGAAGTACGACTGGCGTACTATCATCTTGTGTATGGAATGGAACGGTTAAAACTGCTATCTTATCAGGATAGCATTTATTCAAATTTTGCAGAGCGTGCAGCCATTCGCTATCAGACAGGAGAAACTTCTAATCTCGAAAGGCTTTCCGCTATAAATCGATTCAAGGAAGTACAACTGTTGAAGCAACAGGCCGAGACAGACCTGCTCATTTATCAGCAGGAACTGCAAAAACTTTTGAATACCAGTGACGTGATTGTGCCTGTTGATGGAAACTTACCAAAGCTTGTATCAGAAGTTTTACCGGATACATCAGCGATTAACCAAAATCCAGTCTTGAATTTTCAACGCCAAAAAATCAACGTAGCGTCATCTCAACTTAAATTTGAAAAAAACAGGTACTTACCCGATCTGACATTTGGCTTTAACCGTCAGGTTCTGGTTAGTGGTTACAATCCTGCGGACATTTCACGCTCATATTTTTCTGGAACACGAAGTGGTGGTTTCGAAGTCGGGTTGGCCATTCCGCTTTTCTTCAATGGGCAGCAAGGTCGGGTTCAGGCAGCAAAAATCAACAGGGAAGTTTCGGAGACAGAACTTCAGAACGCAACCAATATCCTTAAGGCCACATACAATCAACAAGTAAAGCAATTACAGAAGTTGCAAAAGACGCTCTCATATTTTGAGACAAGTGGGCTACAACAAGCTGACGAGTTATTAAGTATTTCAGAATTTGCCTACAGCAAGGGAGAAATAGGATATGTAGAATTCATCCAGAATACCTCTCAGGCCATTCAAAGCAAACTTCTTTACATAGAAACGGTAAACAATTTCAACCAAACCATTATCAACATCGATTATTTAACTGGTTCAGCTAATCAATAGAGCGAATAAATTTAAGAGACTATGAAAACATTAAAAATATATGCATTCATTTTGCTACTTGCTGCAACAGGTGCTTGCAACAATAAAAAATCAGCCGAAGCAGAGTCAGAACATCATGATGATGAACGGACTGATATTATTGAACTGACACGAGAACAAATCGATGCTGTCGGTATTGAGATAGACACTATCGAAGAAAAAAACCTAAGTGCTATTGTCAAGGCGAGTGGAATGCTGGAAGTGCCCCCTCAGAACAGAGCTGATATTTCTGTACTAATGGGTGGTTCTGTAAAGCAAATTTTTGTTCTTGAAGGAAGCTATGTTAAGAAAGGTCAGGTGTTGCTAACGATAGCAAATCTGGAGTTCATAAAAATGCAGCAGGAATACCTGGCTGATCTGAGTAACTTCAGCTACACAGAAAAGGAATTTCAGCGACAAAAAGAACTAAACGAAAAGAATGCCGGAACGGGTAAAGTTTTTCAACAAACGGAAGCAAGCTATCACGCTGAAAAGGCAAAACTTCAATCCTTGTCTAAGCAGTTACAGCAATTGAATGTAAATCTGAATCAGCTATCAGGAGGCGAAATAATTCCTGACTTTTCTGTGGTTGCGCCAATCAGTGGAGTAGTGGCTCACATATCTGTGAACCTGGGCACTTTTGTTGAACCTGGGAAAGTGATCATGGATATTGTGGATAACTCTCAAATTCATTGCGATCTTCAGGTATATGAAAAAGACTTGTTCAAAGTGAAAGTTGGACAAAAAGTAAACTTCATGCTTACTAATCAGAATAATCAGCAGATTCAAGGCGAGATTTATGGTGTGAATCAATCATTTGAAGGAGAAAGTAAGGCAGTATTGGCACATGCCGTTGTAAAAAATGTTAAAGGTTTGAAGCTTTTTCCTGGAATGTATGTGTCCGCATCCATTGACATAGGGGCGCAAAAAGTGAAAGCGGTTCCTGTTGATGCGATTGTAAAGTCTGAAGGAAAGGACTACATCTTTATCTTCTCTGAGGAAAAGCAAGCAGAGGGTAAAGAAGAAGAGGTTGGAAAAGAAGAAGGCGCGGTTCATTTCAAAAAAACCGAAGTTGTAACTGGCGTTTCAGATTTAGGGTATATTGAAATCAGGACCTTGGAGGAATTGCAAGGAACGACAAGGGTTGTTATAAAAGGAGCATTTTATATTTTGTCAAAATCGCAAGGAGCTTCTGAGGAGCATTAAAAATTTAGATGATTGAAAATGAAATTGCACTGGAAAATGCCTGATGGTTTGAAGGTTCATTATCATCAGGAACTTAACGACTACAAGAAAGAATTGGCTAAAGGTAATTTGCAGGTAGCCTGGAGACACCTGGAACGTGCGCATATTCTTGGGCAACCCTGGCCTGTGGAGCATTCTCAAGTACATTGGATCATGCTCAAGTTTGGCATTCGGATTAAAGATACAAGAGAGATTATTGGGCAAATACCCAGGCTTCTCGTTGGTGGAGTCAAATCATTTGTGGGTACAATTCCAGTAGGTAACACA
>Ga0116176_10001989_pt1 | contig 15631 bp, 12 predicted proteins | sample AD_STIC08_MetaG_FD_89803 | JGI IMG/M metagenome (GOLD analysis project Ga0116176, IMG submission 89803) | Active sludge microbial communities of municipal wastewater-treating anaerobic digesters from USA - AD_STIC08_MetaG | ecosystem: Engineered > Bioreactor > Anaerobic > Digestate | place: USA...
CCTCCTCTTCAGGTACGACTTCATTGGCAGCTTCCTCCTCTTTGCCAGATAGGTCTTCAGTGGCAGCCTCTGCCTCCTTGTCAGGTTCAGCTTTAGTGGCAGCGTTTTCCTCTTTCTCGTTTACGGCATCACAGGGAATATCTTCGCCCGTTGCGGTTACGGAATCAACGGCAGGCTGCCCGGCCGCGTCAACCATTTCAGCATTCTCTTCCGCAGATTCGCTGGTCTTTTCTTTACCATCGAATAGTTCATCATGAACAGAGTCTTCCGGATTTCTTGTAATCATCATTAATCCTTTTTCTTCAGTGCTTCATCAAAGGAGGATGGGATGAACCTCTCCCCTTTTTTTTCAAACAACGAAAATAATGGATTATTGGTAAAACTCAAACCAATACCCTATTTTAAATGAGGCGCATTGCCGGCAGAGCTTCAAATTGGTTATTTTTGTCTGTCAGATTCACTATCATCTGTCATGGAAAAGAAAGATATCATAATCCTTGTGGTGGTGTTTGCGACTATAGGTTTTTCACTGTACAGAAAGTACATGAAGAAGAAGAATGAAAGCTCGTCCGGCAGCATACCACGCAAAAAATCTGGCAGAAGCAGCCTGAAGGATCAGGCGGATGATTACGAACCCTATTCCGGCGGGAATAGCTGAGAGCAGTGAAATACCGGTCTACCGGCCCATCTCAAGCTGGTCTCTGATGAGCCTGTAATAGGTACCTTTCAGGGCGGTAAGGCTGGCATGTGTTCCCTCTTCGACAACCCTGCCTCTCCCAAGTACGATTATGTTGTCGGCATGCCGCACTGTGCTGAGCCTGTGAGCTACCACCACCACTGTTCGCCCGGCATAGAATTCTGCCAGGTTTTCGACTATCATTTTTTCGTTTGATGCATCAAGAGCACTTGTGGCCTCGTCAAGGAGAACAAGTGCTGGTCTCTTGTATACGACCCTGGCAATCAGTATCCGTTGCCGCTGGCCCTGGCTCAGGCCGTGTCCTCCCTGCCCGACACGGGTCTGGAGCCCTGATGGCAGCATGTCAAGCATGGGCTTCAGCCTGGCCACCCTTACTGCTTCAGCCATTTTTTCAGCGTCAGGATTCTCCTCTCCGGGAGCAATGTTGCCCATTATGGTGTCAGGAAAAATATACCCGTCCTGCATCACTACACCGGTATTCTTTCTGAGTGATGAGATCCTTATCTCTTCCAGCCTCGTACCTCCGATGTATATATCACCCTCCTCAGGCCTGTAGAAACCAAGCAGCATCTTCAGCAGGGTGGTCTTCCCCGACCCGCTTTCTCCTACCACGGCAGTCACCTTGCCTGCCGGGATGTAAAGGTCGAGGTTACGAAGTACCCAGGGTGAACCTGGTCCCTCGTATCTGAATGAAAGGTTTCTAACCCCAACATCTGCTTTCCCGGGCATCTCTGCAGCATCTGCTGAAACGGATTCTTCCTCGGGTGTCAGGGCATGCACCTCAGCCAGTCGTTCAAGGCTGATCCTTGCATCCTGGGTAGCTCTCATGAAATCTACTATCTGTGAGACCGGGCCGTTAAGTTGCCCGGTGATGAACTGCACCGCCAGCATCATTCCCAGGGTCATTGAGCCGTTGATGACAAGTGTGGCGGAGATTACGGTAATGATAATATTGACAGACTCGTGAATAAGCGTTCCTCCGGCGGTCTGAAACTGAAGGATCCTCAATCCCCTGATACGGGTATTGTATATTGCGTGCTGCTGCGCTTCCCATTCCTTCCTGTTGGTGGCCTCATTGCCGGCGAGCTTTATCTCCTGCATGCCGTTGACAATGTTGATCATCCTGTTCCCGGCCTCGGCCATCTTCATGAAACGCATGTTGTCAAGGCGCTCGCGGGCCGGCATGAAAAGAGTGACATAGAGGACGTAAAGGGCAGTGCCTGCAAGGAACACCAGCAGTATCCTGATACTGTAGATTCCCAGAACCACCCCGAAAACCACAAAGTTGAAAAGGGAAAAGAGAATGGCAAGGCTTGAAGAGGTCAGGTAGTTCTCTATACGGCTGTTGTCATCAATTCTCTGAAGTATATCACCGTTCAGCTTCGTGTCAAAGTAGGCAATAGGCAATCCCATCAGGCGGGCAAGGAAGTCTGAAACAATATTGATATTCAGCTTTGTGCCCATATGCAGCAGAAGCCATCCCCGCGTGAACTCCACAGCAAGCCTGCCGGCGGTAAGGGCAAGCTGGCCGATCAGTATAAGCCAGATAAGCTTAATATCCCGTCCGGCTATCCCCCTGTCAATGATTGCCTGTGTCAGGAAGGGAAAGACAAGCTGGATTGCACTGGATACGATCAAACCGGCAATCAGGAGGATTATCTGCTTTCGGTACGGTTTGAGATAGGGCAGCAGGAACCCGAAGCCGCCCTTTGGTGGCGGATCATCATGCAGCGCTTCGAATCCGGGTCCGGGCTCCAGCAACAGTGCCATCCCTGCCGGTTCACCAGCCGCCTCTCCTGATATCCATCCCTGCCTGAACTCATCCAGGGTCATCTTTATCCTGCCAATGGCAGGGTCACTCACCCAGACAGCTTTTTCACTTATCCTGTTGACGACTATGAAATGATTCTGCTGCCAGTGCACAATGCATGGCAGAGGTGTTTCCTCCCTGAGCCTGCCGAAGGGCAGCTTTACCCCTGCAGCCCTGAACCCGATACTCTCAGCTGCAGTTCTCAGACCCAGAAATGATACCCCTTCACGGGTGATCCATGCCTTTCTCCTTATTGTCTCCAGTGAGAGACGTTTGCCATGCCGCATTGCCACCATGCTGATGCATGCGGGCCCGCAATCCATGGCATCATGCTGCCTGACAAACGGATATTTCATCTTGTTGAAGGAGTGACTGGATGCAAATGTAAATATATCCAATTAAAGCTGACTCATACAGGTGATTCTTTAAGTATGTGCCCCGGCATATTTACTGTATCGATTGCGGAAATTGTATATTTGCCAATTAAGTCACTTGTTTGGGATCATTCAGGAAGTACTCGGACCTTGACATCATTGATGGAGTCAGGCGGCAGGATAACCGTATCCTGTCATACCTGTATAACTCCTATTACAAGATGGTAAGTGACTATGTCAGGAAGAACGGTGGTTCTGACGATGATGCAGGCGAGGTAATGCAGGAATCGGTTGTAAGCCTGTACAGACAGATCACATCCGGAGAATTCTCGGTAAAGTCAGACCTCAAGGGCTATTTTTTTGGTGTGGCGAGGAATTTATGGATCGCCCAGCTGAGGCACCGCTCCAGGCTGGCTTATTTTGAGGACGAACCTGCCGATCTTTCATTAAACGAGGATCAGTACAAGGCTATGCTCGAGAGAATAGTTGCCCGTTCATTCGCCCTTCTGGCAGAGGATTGCCAGACAGTGCTTACACTCTATGGCGACGGACTCTCTTACGAAGAGATTGCTGACAGGATGGGGCTGAAAAATGCCGTCTATGCCAGACGAAAAAAGTATCTCTGCAAGGAAGCCCTGATGAAAATCATCAAGACAGATCCGGAATATCATGATCTGGGTTCCCTGTAAATCAAGGCCACCAGCACCGTAACCACCAGCAACAGAAGAAGAAGGGATATATATAGGGTGACCCTGTTATACCACAGGGGGGTATCATCTCCGTAGATGACAAGCGTTGACCAGTAATATGGATGAGACCGTCCCTGGTCAGCACTCCTCAGGAATTTCAGTCGTGCATTGCGCAGTGCGGAACTTTTTGTCTGTCCGCTTCTCATATTCTTGTAAAAGGAGTGTATTACCTCCGAAGCTGAGGCATCATCCACCTCCCACATTGACATCACTGCCGAGCGGCTCCCGGCATAGAGGAATCCCCTGGCAAGACTGAGTATTCCCTCACCGCCTGCCAGGGTGCCACTGCCTGTATTGCATGAGCTGAGGACAACCATCATTGCCTTCAGAGGGAGCCTGTAAACCTCGTATGTGTTGAGCATTCCGTCATCAGGGCCCTCCTCCATGCCTGCAAAGAGCATTTTTGAAAAGGCAGGCCGGCTGTCATCCACCAGGGCATGCATTGCAAGGTGAATGATATCGTAACCTGGCGCTTCACGCTTAAAGGTCTCCTCGCTGGCATCCCCGGCCAGGTATGCTCTGCCGCCACACTGGCTGACAGCATCTTCAGCCTCAATAAGGGCAGCGGGAAGCTCCCGTATTTCTCCACTGAGAGTGGGCCACGCTGCTAGAACAGAATCAGAGACCTCCAACCCTTCATACGTCGGAGCAAAGGCAACAAGCCTGTTGTTCAATCTCCGGGTTCTTTGCATCGTCTCTGACGAAAGGGTGACACTGTAAATATAAGAGAACCGATACTTCTTCAAGGCAAACGGAGCCTCCCGGTACAACAACTCAGGACTGCGAAACTCTTCGGTCACGAGCGTCTCGAAAGGAAGATAGGAAAGGATGTTGTCAGGTGATATAACTATCTTGTCACCAACGAGGTATGGTTCGGCAGGCTCAATCAGGATGCGGTAAAGGCTATAGGCAAGATCCATGTACTCATTGAACCGGGCACGTGATCCGGTTGTCATGGGGCTGGTTGACAAGATCCTGCGAAAGCGGTGCAGGGCGTCGAAGAAACCTGAATCAATCTCCCGGGTGATAACCTCATTCCCCCTTCTGTTGGCAACAAAGATATAAAGCCTGTCTGATGTAAGGACATAACTGAGCAGATTCGACCTTCTGCCGATTACCCTTCCCACATCTGCGGTCGAAGCCACCTCATTCCTGTATTTCAGGTTATAGTACGAAGGATACTGTTCTTTGAAGATTCGGTTCAGTGAGTCACGTGACCTGAGCAGACTGAAGGTGACGCTTTCCCATGTAGCCAGCCTCTGCGAATCAGGAACTGCCTTAAGCTGCTCACTGGCAATCAGCTCCCTGTAGAATCCTGTCTGTCTCCTGATATCCGCTTCGAGACCGGCCAGCTCGGCGGGAAGGGAAAAACGTGCAGCATTAAGTTCACGGATCGAGGCAAGGAATCCTGCCACCTTACTCCTTTCGGAATACTCGAATATTCCTTCAAGGGCTTCGCGGCTGTGATCAGCCTCATAAAGCCTTGCATAGTTGCCGATAATGCCTGTATAAATATCCCTTGAATATGCGCTGAAACTGGTCCGGCTTTCATCCTCACTCAACTCAAGACGCTGACGGTCATACAGGGAAACTATCATCTTGCCTGTTTCCACTGCCTGCTTGTCATATTGGCCGTCGTGCGCATCATTGGCAAGGGCATTCAGGGCGGCATACCTGATTTCAAGGATACCGATATCATTCTCGGAAAAGACCGCCGGTGCCACAAGATTGCTCCCGGAGCCTGCCTCTGCTCCGGCAGACGGAGAATATGCTCCCGTCAGGAAGTCGGTTTCATCAGTTATCCTCAGCACCTCGGCATATTTCCCTATACCGGCCAGTGACTGCACATACTTGAGTGTAAGGAACTTTGACGCTGAGACATCCCATGGATTAGCACGCACATAGCTGAAACACTGTTCATAGAGAGCCAGTGAGCGCGCACTGCCGCCATGATTGCTGTTAATGAAGTCGGCATAGGAAACAAGCATCATGAAGTATTCCCTGCTTTCAGGTCCGTAGATGCTTTTTACCCGTGCCAGCCCCTCCTCCAGCACCCTTTCACCTTCACTTATCTGCCCCGACTGACCCAGTAGATTTGAATAATTTATATAGAGGAATTCTTTATCCTCGGCGTTCTTTTCCTCTTTAATCACCAGCCCTCTCCTGAAGTATTCCTCAGCCTTGTCAGACTGTCCCAGCCGCCTGTACACCAGGGCAATAGTATTGTGGAGCAGAATGCGGGAGCCTGCATTACCTGCAGGGTCACTTTCAAAGATCTTCAGCGCCTCCCGGCAATAGACCAGTGACTTGTTGTATTCCTGTGTGCGGTAAAGGCTCAGTCCGATCACATGATACAGGTCAGCCCTGACCCGGGGCGGCACAAGGTCAGGATAGATTCCCGATACCGTCAAACCTGCTTCAGCCAGGGTAACAGCCTGCTCATTGTCATTCAACTCCAGGCATATGCTTGCAAGGTTGAGATAATTGGTTGCCAGCCCGGAAGAGTCACTGCCCAGGAGAGCTCTCTTGGCCTCCAGAGCTTTGATCCCCAGCGGATAAGCCCTGGAAAAATCTCCGGACCTGAGCAGCGAAACAGCCATATTGATCAACCCGTTGGCATACCTTCTGTCAGCAAGACCAAGCTTCTCCCTGTAGGTGACCGAACGCGAAAAACAATCAGAAGCCTTTATGTAAAGATTTGACTGATAGAGATGTACGCCAACAAAATAATAGGCGTCAGATAGCAGAAGCAAATCCTTTGTTTCAGTTGCTTCAAGGAGTGCGGTGATTTCCGCAGCAAGCCTCTCCGGATCAGCACAATAATCCCGTTCCTCAAGGAAAGCGGCAAGTGAATCTGTCTTCTCCCTCAGCCTGGCACCACCGGATGTGTCCCATTGCTTATCAGCAGCAGGGAATGGCACTGAGCCGGATTCTTTCCCTCCGGCTGAACCCACCCATTTATAGAAGCCTGCAATAGTCAGTTTCCCTGCCCCTGCTGCCAGAACTGTATCAGGCACCATGCAGAAAACTGTCAAAAACAGGACTGTTAAAGTGATTATTCCTGACTTCGGACGCATCAGCGTGGCTCTTCTTTCTTCCTCCGGTAAAAGTATAAAACAATCTGTTACCGGATCTGATTTTTACTCATATTATACATGCTTGTTATTCAATATGTTGCATTTTTTTTGAAAAATAGTTGATTTTTTCGTGTCACAAAATGGCACTTTCTGACACGTACGATAAAAGAGACAATTAAACCCTGATATTAATTATTTAAAAATTAAAGTTATGAAAACCCTGATTGAAAACTTTTCAGATTTTATTCTTTCGAACGAGGAAATGATCAACGTACGCGGTGGCAACGGAATAAAGGTGCAAGTTGGTGATCCGACCAGGCCTCCGGTGATCATTGAGATTTGAGTTGACTTTAATTGCCGGTTGATCCGGCATCTGTCTTTATAATACAAGAGGGGTTAATCAGCCTTTGCTGATGACCCTTTACGTCAGGCATACGCCCGGATATTGGTGGTGCTGTCCGCAACAGTATGGAGCGGAGTATGAGTAACTATCTGATTGATAGCTTTATAGGAGTGTGAAATAATATTATACAACATGAAGACAAATGATGTCAACGAAGTCATCGAGAATTGGCTTGGCGGGCACGCTGACAGGTCTGCACAGGATTGGCTGATCGATGAAATGAAAAAGGATGCTGCACTGGCAAGAGAAGTAACGCTGAGAAAAAAGACCGACGAGATTCTCTCTGACCGCGAGGTAATTAACCTCAGGCATAAGCTGACAGCTATTGAGATGAGAAGGCGAAATGCCGGAACCGTAAGGAGAACTGTTATCAGGAGTGCCAAATATGCGGCAGCAGTAGCCCTGATTGCCATATTATCTACTGCCCTCTACCTGATGCTGAAGCCATCTTACTCACCCGAAGGGCTTTACTCTGCCAACTACTCACGCTATGAGTCCCCGGGGGTTGTGAGGTCTGCAGTCAGTGCGGAGAATACCCTCATGGAAAACGCTATTGCCTCATACACTGAAGAGAGTATGATAAAGCCATCATCTATCTTGAAAAGCTGATAAATACAGGGCAGGAAGAGATGGAACCAGTGTTCATGCACGGGATGGCAAACATGGAGGTAAAGAACTACCCTGTAGCCAGCGGATCATTCAACCGTGTCATAGAGCACAATGACAACCTCTATCTTGAAGATGCAGCCTGGTACCTGGGGCTCTGTTATATGATGACTGACAATAAAGACAAGGCTGTCAGGCAGTTCAGCGCAATAGCCTCTTCAAAAAGCAGATACTGCAAAAAGGCTGCAAGGCTGGTCCGCCAGCTTAAATGATAAACCAGACTTTAACTATTGTTAACTGTTCATATGTTCGAGATTCATTGCAATGCCAGGAATGAGACGGGGCTGAAAGCAGCGAATGGGCATGAAAAACTGGACAAGATGATCAACCAACAAAATATTATTGCAGGGGTTTCACATGAGGTGAGAACCCAGATGAACTCCATCGTAGCTTTTTCTTACCTTATCAATAACGAAAGGTTCAGCGAAAGTGAAAGACGTGAGTTCACTGAACAGATCATCAGTTCATGCGAACAACTCATTGGATTGTTTGAAAACTATTTTGATACTGCTGCCCTTGAATCAGGGTCAGCCACGGAAAACCTCCGCGAGACAGATGTCACCAGTCTGTTTGAGTCTCTAACCTCTGATTTCAGGGTTTTCATGAGGAAAAAGGGACACGACAATGTGGTTCTCATCCAGGAGGACAACCTTCCCAAAAAGCTGATACTGAAAATTGATACGGCAAGAATGACCAGGATTGTAAACAATCTGTTCAGGAATGCACTTGACAATACTTTATCAGGGTTTATTAAAGTGGGGTGCACCTGGTATGATGATACAATTACCTTCTATGTAAAAGATTCTGGCCAGGGTTATCCCAGAAGCAGCAATCTGCTGCTTTCCGACAATCCTGAGATACTACATTCCGAAAGTCAGGATACCTATTCCGCTATGAATTTAATCCTGGCCAGAAATCTTATTCTTGCAATGGGTGGCAGGATCAGGGTTGAAAACAACGATGCCGGAGGCACCTCTGTCTTCGTTTCCTTACCTGCAAGGGAGAGCTCTGCTCTGAAAATACTTACCGGTACCTCTTCGGAGAATAAGATTGCCATCTGATTCTCCGGGGCTTTAAACTGTCTGTTAAGAGCGGTTGGGAGGGTCGCTAAAAGGCACCCTCCTTTACTGGTTTGTATCTGTTTATTGATTGTGGATGATCTTCCGTCATCCGGCGTGTCATCTGGTGACACCTTCCGACAGTATAGTTATCTCTGTCCGCCTGTTAAGACGCTTGCCCGCAGGGGTGAGATTGTCTGCCACAGGATGGGTTTCTCCGTAACCGTGTGAAAAGATACGTTTCCCGTCAATACCCCGCTTTATAAGGAATTCCCTGACTGAATTGGCTCTTCTCTCAGAAAGCCGCTGGTTATACTCATCACTTCCGTCAGAGTCAGTATGTCCGCCGATCTCAATTACTACAGTGTGGTTTACCTGCAGGAATTCAAGCAGCTGCTCAAGTTCAGGCCGCGATGATTCAAGCAATTCCCATGAGTCAGTGTCATAGAACACGTTGTACATCCGCATGAATTCTCCCTCACGAATCCTGTTCAGGGCAATGGTCTTCCTGTAAGGCTCCGCAGATGTATAGCCCTCAACGAAATTGAAATTCTCAGAATAGATCATGTAACCGTCTGCCGTGACATTCATCCCGTAACTGCTTCCCTGCGGAAGACAGACGAAGAATCCTCCCCTCTTGTCAGTCAGTGAAGTTATTACATTAACACCGTTTGTAAGGTCAGACAGTTCATACTTTGCAACAATGGGTTGCCCTGACGCCTTGTCAATAACCGTCCCCTGGAAGTACAGAACCTGTTCGGGCTGAATACGCTGTGGGAGATCAAGGTAATAGATATCCTTCCCTTTCCCCTTTTCACGGTCTGAGGAGAAGTAGGCCCTTCGGCCCGAAGACTCGATAACGAGGCCTGTTTCATCAGCAGGGGTATTTACCGGCGGACCCAGGTTTTCCGGGACTGTCCAGGTGGAATCACGGTTCATGGTGGTGACATAGATATCATGTCCGCCAAATGATTCCCTGCCGTTGGATGAGAAGTAGAGCGTTTTTCCGTTGAAGTAGATGAAGGGTGAAATCTCGTCGCCGGCAGTGTTTATCACCTTTCCCGGGTTGACCGGTTTGCCCCATTTCCCGTCACTGCCACGAAGTGAATACCATATATCCATTCCCCCCATCCCTCCGGGCCTGTTGCTTACGAAGAAAAGCATCCTTCCGTTGGGGCTTATAGATGGCTGTGACTCCCAGTATGTTGTGTTGACAGGAGGCCCGATATTAATCCCGGGCGACCACCTGTTGCCATCATATGATGAGAAGTAGATGTCACATCTACCCTGTCCGTCATTTCTGTCACAGGCAGTAAAGTACATATACCTTCCGTCAGAGGAGATGGACTGTGCTCCTTCATTGCCTGCGGTGTTCAGCGGAGCTCCGGCATTCCTGGCCGTTCCCCAGTATCCGTCGGCAGTCAGCCTGCTGATATAAAAGTCCTCCTGCCTGTCGCGATTATAGTCTTTGCCATACCCCGTGGCCCTTCTCACTTCTCGTGTGAATATCAACTGCTGGCCGTCACCTGTCACTGAAGGCCAGTACTCGTCGAGGACAGTATTGACCGAGTCGCCGACGTTGACCGGCTCGGTTTGAAAGAGAGATTCCGGGAACGAAAGGGCAAAACGACAGCTGGCAAGCATCTTTTCAGCTTCACCGCGTAACCTGGAGGAGATTCCTGGTTGTTTCAGAAAAGCGTCGAGGTGAAGCAAAGCATCATAGTATCTTCCGGTTCGCAACTCAGCCCTGCCAAGGCTGTAGAGTGCCGGTACAAAGAAGAGGGAGTCGGTGGCAACAGCAGCGCGGTAGTGGGTCACTGCCTTTTCCCAGTTACCTGTGTCAGAATAGAGCTGGCCGAGAATCAGGTGAGCCTCATAGAATTTGTCATCCTCTTTCACCGCATGAAGAAGATTTGTCTCTGCCCTGTCGTAATAAAGAAGGTCGTAATCCCTTTTGCCCAGGTCATAGTACTTCAGCGCCCTGTTTGAACGTGTATGAAAGTTCTGTCCGGTAACTGAACAGTGGATCAGAACCAGGAACATAAGGGTCAGTATTTTTCTTCCTGTACTCATTCAGGGGATATGCATGAATTTTTGTGCCTGCAGTGAGACCCTCCACCGGCTGTTTTTCTTCACATATTCCGTAATTGCCTTTATCATCTCCCGATACCTGCTCCATTCCGGTTGCAGAAGAAGCTGGCAGGCCGGTCTCACATTCCGGCTGTACATCTCTGCCGCCTCAAAATCAGTGCCATCATGAATTACCACCTTCAGCTCATCTGCCATTTCCAGGATTCCGGAGAGGGGCGGCGAATCCTTCTTTGGCGAGAGGGTTATCCAGTCCCACTTGCCTGTAAGGGGATGTGTTCCCGAAGTCTCAAGGAATGTTTTGATTCCTTTTGACCTGAGCAGGCGACACAATGGCTCCATATTCCACATCAGCGGCTCGCCGCCGGTAACAACCACCGAATCAGCCCCGGCAGCCGTCACGTTTCCGGCAATCTCCACAATGGAGACCATCGGGTGGAGTTCGGGGTTCCATGAATGCCTGGTGTCACACCAGCTGCAGCATATATCACACCCTCCAACCCTTATGAAGTAAGCTGCCCTGCCGGTATTGACACCCTCTCCCTGGATAGAATAGAACTCCTCCACCAGGGGGAGTAGCAGGCCGCTGTTATCTGTCTCCCTCTTCCTCATCTGCGTTTCCTGTCAAGAGAAAGCAGCCTGAAGAAGTCATGAAAGAGGTCAGTGTTTTCCTGTATGCCAGTGAATTCCACAGCTCCCGGCCCAAAAGCAAAGACCGGCACCATGACACCTGAATGCCCGGTGAAACTGAACTCAGCTTTGACCTCCCTCTTTGCAAGATTTCCCCCGGTGATACTCATACCTCCTGTCTCATGGTCAGCAGTCACCACAATCAGTGTTTTGCCATCCCTCTTCGCAAAATCATAGGCAACGGCAACAGCCCTGTCCATATCAATGACCTCATCAATCACCATTGATGTATTATTGCCATGACCGGCATCATCAATCCTCGAACCTTCGACCATGAGGATAAACCCCGCGCGATTCCGCGAAAGCACCTCTATAGCCTTGGCTGTTGCCCTGGCAAGGAACTGAGTATCTCTCCCATCGGATATCATGGGAATGTCACCATCAGCCATCAGCCCCGCAATCCGGTCTGACTTCGAGGCGATGAACGACTCAAGATCATATGTAACGTCATAACCTGCCCGGGAAAGCCCTGATACCACATCCTCCTCATGGTTGATCTTCCCGGTTGAATCCGGGGTTGGGACGAAATACCTCCTGCCTCCCCCGATGAAAATGTCAGCTGCCCCGTTGATGTACTGCTTCGCTATTGAACGATATTCATACCTCAGGGGGGCATGAGTGGCAAAATCAGCCGGGGTGGCGTCAGTCAACGAACTGGTACAGACAATGCCGGTAGCCATTCCGGCCGCTTTGGCATGCTCAAGAAGGGTAACCAGTATTGTGCTGTCGGGGCGCATCGCTACCATCAGGTTGTTGGTCTTCTCACCTGTGGCAAGCGCTGTTCCGCCGGCGGCTGAGTCAGTTGAATAGTTGTTGGCCGAGTGAGTCCTGCTGAAGCCTGTCACCGGGAAGGAAGGAAAGGTCATGGTGTTTCCTGAGGCCGTCATGGCGGCATAGACATGTGAGACTCCCATTCCGTCGCCTATAAACAATATAAGGTTTCGTGGCTTCTGTCTGGAACTGCCTGCTGAGGCAAGCGTCAGAACAACAAGGGCTAAAGCTCCAATTCTGGTAAGTATCTTCATGAAAATCTATTGTCAGTTATTGCCAAAAAGCATTCTCATTTCCCGTTTTTTCGCATCAGCTGCCCAATCAACCGGAACAATCTTCCACTCACTGAGCGGAACAGGAGAGATTGTGCCCTTCTCCCTTATCCATTCAGTCATGTAAAACCGCAAATCACGTTCCGTCGCTGAGATAATCCTTCTCTCCAGTTCCTTGCCGGCAATACCCGCTGCCGTAAAGTGCCCTCCGCCCCCGTTGGCCCGGTATGAGTTCACGGCTACTGTATAACTGGCGCTGTGGCTGAACGGAGACCCGTCACTGAGTGCAGTGATATTGACCCTTGCCCCGGCGGGTTTGCTCACGTCTACTGTGTACCTGATGCCCATGGCAGAATCAAAATTGTATGACGGATATTGCAGCCTGGCAGTCCCGTTTACGATGACCGGCTTGCCGTCATCATCTGTGCGGTAGTTAAGCATGTAGTCACTCGCCTTCTCCATTGTCCGGAACCAATGACCCGCTGAATGTTCAAGATGGCGGTCTATCTCTCCTCCCGTCATCCTGACGGTATAAAGGAAATTCTCAAACCGGTATAGCCTGTACATGTCCCTGATCCTCAGATCTCCACTGGAGATGCTCTGGTCAAATGAGAGCGGGGCAGCCAATGATATCTGAGCTCCTGTGATATCAAGCTGCATGCGGTGTATCAGGTCGGTGAAGGCCGAGGGACCAAAAAAGGCATCGCGCGTGCCTACAGTGGTTTCAGACCTGCCGATGATCTCGGAAGTATACTCCCTGACCCTCTCCATTGCTCCGCGGTACCTCTCGAGGAAGCCGGATGACTCCGGAAGGGTATTCATCTCTGTTATTCTGCCTTCAAGGAGCGGTATGTTCCTTCCTGCACCTCTCCTGTCAAATGAGACACTGACATTCATCAGTGCCTCTGCCCTGCTGCCACCGTCGAGAACAAGCACCTTATCACCGTTGCTGTCCGTCACTTCCCTGACATCCTTCCTGTGGTCATGCCCGCAGAAGATAACGTCAAAACCGGGAACGTTCATTGCAACTGCCAGAGAGCTGTTCTCATCATCTCCTCCATTATCTCCGTCGCCCATTCCTGAATGAAACAGCCCGATAACCAGGTCAGGATTTTCAGCCTGAATGGCAGGCATCCATTTCCTGGCAGTGGCAACCATGTTCTCGAACCTTATACCACTGTAAAGTGACTCCGGCAGCCAGCGCGGAACAGACGGGGTTATAAGCCCGAAGACCACAAGCTTCATTTCCCTCTTTTTTATGACGGTATAAGGCTCGAAATAAGGTTCTCCGGTTTCTATCTCTATGGCATTTGCTGCCAGCATCGGGAAGTTGTATTCGCTTCTGACGCGGTCATACACAGCATGGCCCGTTTCTATGTCATGGTTGCCCACGGTGGCTGCATCATAGCCCAGATGGTTGAGTATGTCAGCTATTATATGGGTAGTGGCAGTATCTATGAAGTTATAATAGTATGCCAGCGGATCACCCTGCAGAATGTCACCGTTGTCGAGCAGAACAATATTCTCCTTTTTGCCCGATTCAACCACCCGGGCAAGGTTGGCAAGCGACCGGTCAGTGGACTTGCCCTCTGTATTGTCAAATGGGAGCAGCATGCCGTGCAGGTCAGTGGTGGCATATATTTCGAGCCTGACCTCCTTTCTTGTGCATGCAAGCGTAAGCAGGGCAGCAAGAAGTATTAATGCCAGATTCCGGGTAGTTGTCTTGATCATGGTATTATCTTGTTTTTACTTCAGGAGGCAGCCCTATCCGGTTACTTCCATTTTTCATTTTGGTGAGCATAAACTGGTCGGCAAGGGCACCGGATGCATCAAATGCCTTATATATCAGCCGGTTACCATCAATGGTAATTGCCTGCCATAACTGGGTGTTGGTATACCCTGCTTCCCACCACGGTGCGGCATCCTGACTGTACTGTTTGGAGCCGCTGACCGAGACTACATAAACGGTTCCGGCCCTCCTGCCCCTCTGTTCTGCTCCGTCAGGCATCACGACTCCCCTGGCATATGTATGGTCATGGCCGTTCAGTACCAGGTCAACCCCATACCTGTCAACCAGCGGTTTAAGGTTTTCCCTGACAACCTTGTTGTTTCTCCTGGCAGCAGTTGAAAAGAAGGGATGGTGAAATGCCATTACGGTCCATTTGCATGGATTATTCTTCAGAAGGCTTTCAACCCATTCGGTCTGACTGCGGGCAATGGCTTCATCTCTCAGCATCTGGTCGCTGCTGACCATTATGAACCGCACATCCTGGTAGTCGAAACTATAGGCTGTCTCCTCCAATCCGGCAGGTCCGTTTTCCGGGAGAGTGAAACCCGGTCTCCAGTACATATTTAAGTCACGCTTCTGTCTGTCATGCGGGTTGTAGAATTCATGGTTCCCGGGGGTTGCTGCCACCGGCACCTCCGATGCGATGAATCCTGCAGCCCGGTGCCAGTCACCCCACTCATCGTCAAGAGTATTGCCGGCATATCCACCGTCAACCAAGTCACCGGTAAATATCATGAATGCTGCTTCAGGCACTGAGCGGTAAGCTTGTCTGATCACCCTCGCGTAGGAAGAAATCGGCCCAACCTGTGAATCTCCGAACCAGAGAAAGGAGAACGGGGCTGCACCTGCTTCAGCAGTTTTGAAGGTGAACCACTCGCTGGCATCTGGGCCTGAACCGACGCAGTAAGAATATCCGGTTCCGGGAACCAGCCCGGTAAATATCACCGAATGGAACCGGGCAGTCACTCCATCAGCAGTGATATCCTCCGATTTTCCTGTTACGGCCATGGCAGAGTCAGCCCTGAGCACACCAGATATGTTGCGGGAAATCCTTGCCACACTCTCGCTTACTGTGGTATCCGTTCTCCAGGTCACAGCCATGGTTGTTCCCTGATCTCCGGTAATATTGAGTACAATCCTTTCAGGTTTTGCAGAGGGAATATATTTTGTAATTCCCTCCTGTGCCA
>Ga0116176_10001994_pt1 | contig 15590 bp, 15 predicted proteins | sample AD_STIC08_MetaG_FD_89803 | JGI IMG/M metagenome (GOLD analysis project Ga0116176, IMG submission 89803) | Active sludge microbial communities of municipal wastewater-treating anaerobic digesters from USA - AD_STIC08_MetaG | ecosystem: Engineered > Bioreactor > Anaerobic > Digestate | place: USA...
GCACAGCGGTTGAAGCTTAAGGACGCTATCCTGCCGCATGATGCGGTGATCCTGTGCTCCTTCGGCGATGCGTCGGCGAACCATTCGACGTCGCAGGGGGCGTTCAATTCGGCCTGTTGGGCCGCCTATCAGCATTTGCCGATGCCGATCATCTTCCTGTGTGAAGATAATGGCATCGGGATATCGGTGCGCACGCCGGGCGGCTGGATCGAAGCGAATTTCGCGCACCGGCCTGCGCTGCATTATATACAGTGCGACGGGGCAGACCTGAACGATGCCGTGCGCGGGTGCAGGGAAGCTGTCGACTATGCGCGGGCGCGGCGCAAGCCGGTGTTCCTGCATATGCGCACCGTCCGGTTGATGGGCCATGCCGGGGCAGACGTAGAGGCAAGCTATTCCGCGCTCGCCAATATCGAGGCTGCCGAGGCGCAGGACCCGTTGCTGCACAGCGCCCGCATTTTGCATGAACAGGCGGGGCTTTCAGGGGACGAAATCGTCCAACGCTATCAGGATATGCGCGCCCGCGTCGACCATGTGGCGCAGGACGCGCTGGCCAAGCCACGGATCGAGACCGCAACTGACGTCATGGCGTCGATTGACCCCATAGAAGGTTTCAAAGCATCGCCGCCTTTACCGGATGCACCGGCCCGTGATGCGCTGTTTGCCAAGGATCAGCGCAATTTGGCCAAGCCAGTAACGCTGGCGAAGTCCATCAACTTTGCGCTCGCCGATCTGATGCAGCGCTACCCCAATATCGCGCTATTTGGCGAAGATGTGGCGCGCAAGGGCGGGGTGTACGGGGTGACCCAGGGGCTGCAGGAGAAATTCGGCGCGGCGCGGGTCTTTGATACATTGCTCGACGAACAGACCATATTGGGCCTCGCCATCGGGATGGGGCATAATGGCTTTGTGCCGATCCCGGAAATCCAGTTTCTGGCCTATCTGCACAATGCCGAGGACCAGATTCGCGGCGAGGCGGCGACTCTGTCCTTCTTCTCGAACCGCCAATATCGCAACCCGATGGTCGTCCGCATCGCAGGACTTCCCTACCAAAAGGGCTTTGGCGGGCATTTCCACAACGACAATAGCCTTGCGGTGTTGACCGATATTCCGGGTATCGTCGTCGCCTGTCCCTCAAATGCCGCAGACGCGCCCGCCATGCTGCGCGAATGTGTCCGGATGGCGCATGAAGACGGCAAGGTGGTTGTTTTTGTCGAACCCATCGCTCTTTATCACACGACCGATTTGGTGGAGGCCAATGACGGGGCGTGGACGGCGCCTTATGTTGCACCCGCAGAGGCGGAGCACATCGAATTTGGCGAATTGCACCAGCATGGGAGTGGTTCGCAACTTGCGATCATAACCTACGGAAATGGATATTTTCTTTCGCGGCAAGCGGAGGCCGAATTGCGCGCAGCGGGCATTGATCTGCGGATCATCGACCTGCGCTGGCTGCACCCGTTGAACGATGCTGCCATCGTGGAGGCTGTTGCCGACTGCCGGAATATCCTGATCGTCGATGAAAGCCGCCGGACAGGCAGTTTGAGCGAGAAGCTGATGACGATCCTGGCCGAGGCCGGACGCGGCGATGTGACGCACCGGATCACCGCCGAGGATTGCTTCATACCGCTAGGGCCCGCCGCAGAGCTGGTTTTGCCAAGTCGCGAGTCGATCATCGCAGCAGCAAAGGCGGCCGTGGCATGAAAGAGACTGCACTTGTCGTCTGCCCCGGACGTGGCACCTATAATGCGCCGGAACTTGGTTATCTGAAAACCCATCATGCCGACCGCTGGGCAATGGTTGAGCAACTCGACGCGCTCCGCCGTTCACTGGGGCAGGTGCCGATTTCCGAGCTGGACGGTGCCGAGAAATATGCGCCCTCGGTCCATATGACCGGCGATAACGCATCCCTGCTGATTTACGCCTGTGCCTTGGCCGACTTCGCGGCGATTGACCGGGAACGCTACGATATTGTTGCGGTCACCGGCAATTCAATGGGCTGGTATCTGGCATTGGCTTGCGCCGGAATACTCGATTTTGAAGGTGGAGCGCGGTTGGTCAATACCATGGGTGGTATGATGCACCAACATGGCGTCGGCGGGCAAATCGTCTGGCCGATTGTGGATGCCGATTGGCGTATCGATCCAGAAAAAGACAAATTAGTCAGTGAGATACATCAAGAAGTTGTATCTCCCCCTGATATAGAAGTCCATATTTCCATCCATCTCGGCGGCATGATCGTGTTCGCGGCGGATGATAATGGCCTGAAATGGTTGTCGGAGCGTTTGCCCAAGGACGACCGCTTCCCGATGCGTCTGATGCACCATGCGGCTTTCCACAGCCCGCTGCTCGACCATATCCCGGAAATGGCGCGCGCCGCCAATCCGCTGGCGGATTTCGGTGCAGGTGAACTTTCGGCGGTGGACGGGCAGGGCAAAGTCTGGTCGCCCAAGGCATTCGATCCGGCGGCAATTTATGACTATACTCTAGGTGCACAGTTGAACCGGACCTATGATTTTACCCGCGCGGTTCAGGTCGCGGCGGCGGAATTTGCGCCGGATAAGATCATTGTCCTGGGCCCCGGCACAACGCTCGGCGCACCTACCGCGCAGGCCCTGATCGCGTCAGACTGGCGCGGTCTTTCCGGAAAAACGGATTTTCAGGCCCGTCAGGCGGAAAATCCGGTGATATTGTCGATGGGAATAGCCGATCAGAGGGCGCAGGTAGTCCGTTAAGGGCGGTGCATACGAATAAGCGCTAGACGCGAGGGGTCGGCAAGCTAAGGGATGGCGCGTAATCGACGCGCAGGACGCCGATAGTTGGAGATAGGCTGCATGAGCGAGCATAGTTCGACCCTCTTGTTATTCGGCGCGACCGGCGATCTTTCGCGGCGGATGTTGCTACCTTCCCTTTATGCGCTGCACGCCGACGAGCTGATCGACCCTGCTTTGCGCATTTTTGGCACCGCGCGCAGCGCCTATAGCGATGCCGAGTTCCGCGAATTTGCGCGCACAGCGCTTTGCGAATTTCTGCCGGAAGACCGCAAGGCGGAAGGCATGATCGATGCCTTTTTGCAGCGTCTCCACTATCAGGCGCTGGATGCGTCGCAGCCCGACGGCTTTGCCGCTTTGGCCGACAAAATCGGCGACATTTCGGGCGGCCTTTCGATATTCCTATCGACCGCCCCGTCGTTGTTCGAACCCACCATCAAAGGACTGCACAGCGCAGGGCTCGCGGGTGACAATGTGCGTATCGGTCTGGAAAAGCCATTAGGCAATGATTTGGCCAGCAGTTGCCAGATCAACGATGCCGTCAACGCCGTCTTCCCGGAAAAGCGGACGTTCCGGATCGACCATTATCTCGGCAAGGAAACGGTGCAGAACCTGATGGCTCTACGCTTTGCCAATATGCTGTTCGAGCCGTTGTGGAACGCCAACGCCATTGAGCATGTCCAGATTACCGTGAGCGAAACGGTCGGTCTGGAAGGACGTGCCGGCTTTTATGACGACACCGGTGCGCTGCGCGATATGGTGCAGAACCATATGCTACAGCTCGTGGCGCTAACCGCGATGGAGCCACCCGCCAACCTGGATGCCACTGCAATCCGTGATGAAAAGGTCAAGGTACTCCGCGCCTTGCGGCCCGTTGCCGAAGGCGATGTTGTGACCGGCCAATATGGCGATGGCGCAGTCAAGGGCGAGGCGGTGAAAAGCTATGATTCCGATCTGGGCAAGCCATCCGACACCGAAACCTTTGTCGCCATCAAGGCCTATGTCGATAATTGGCGCTGGCAGGGTGTGCCCTTTTTCTTGCGCACCGGAAAGCGTCTGCCTGAACGGCGGAGTGAGATTGTAATCCAGTTCAAACCGGTGCCGCACAATGTGTTCGGCGCGCGCGGCGGACGGTTGGAGGCCAACACCCTGATCATCCGGTTGCAGCCAGAGGAATATGTACGGCTGCTGGTCATGGCGAAGGAGCCAGGTCTGGATCGTGGCGGGGTTACGCTGCGTGAAGTGCCGCTCGACCTGTCGCTTACTACCGCTTTTGCAGGGTCGCGTCGCCGGATCGCCTATGAACGGCTCCTGCTCGATTTGATTGAGGGTGACCAGACCCTGTTCGTGCGCCGCGACGAGGTAGAGGCACAGTGGAAATGGGTCGATGCCATCCGGGAGCTTTGGAAGACGACCGGATTGAAACCCAAAAATTACGGCGCAGGTAGCTGGGGGCCCAATGCCGCCATCGCACTTGCCGAACGGGATGGAGTAAGCTGGCATGAGTAAGCTGAACGCCACCTTGGAAGCGGTTACCGCACGGGTCATCGAACGGTCAAAGCCCGGACGCGCTGCCTATCTGGACCTGATTGCGCGGCAACGGGATGCGGGCGTCAACCGGCCGACCTTGAGCTGTGGTAATCTCGCCCATGGCTTTGCCGCCAGCGGTGAAGACAAGGCCGCAATCCGTGGCGGCAAGGCGATGAATATCGGCATCATCAGCGCCTATAATGACATGCTGTCCGCGCATCAGCCCTATGGACGCTACCCTGAACAGATGAAGATATTCGCCCGCGAAGTCGGCGCCACGGCACAGGTCGCTGGAGCCACCCCGGCCATGTGCGACGGGGTGACGCAAGGGCAGGATTCGATGGAATTGTCGCTGTTCAGCCGCGACGTCATTGCCATGGCGACCGCCGTAGGCCTGAGCCACGGGATGTTCGAAAGCATCGCGATGCTCGGCATTTGCGACAAGATCGTGCCCGGCTTGCTAATCGGTGCATTACGCTTCGGCCATTTGCCGACGATATTGATTCCCGCAGGCCCCATGCCGTCCGGCCTTGCCAACAAGGAAAAGCAACGTGTCCGTCAGCTATATGCCGAAGGCAAAGTCGGCCGCGCAGAATTGCTGGATGCGGAAGCTGCCTCCTATCATGGGGCAGGGACCTGCACCTTTTACGGCACGGCCAATTCCAACCAGATGATGATGGAAGTGATGGGGCTGCACATTCCCGGTGCGGCCTTCATCAATCCGGGTACGAAATTGCGCACCGAATTGACGCGCGCGGCGGTGCACCGTCTTGCCGAAATTGGTTGGGAAGGCGAAGATTACCGTCCGCTTGGCCTCTGCGTCGATGAAAAGGCGATTGTGAATGCCTGCGTCGGATTGCTGGCCACCGGCGGGTCGACCAACCATGCCCTGCATATTCCCGCTATTGCGCGTGCGGCAGGCATCATGATTGATTGGGAAGATCTCGACCAATTGTCGTCCGTGGTGCCGTTGATTGCACGTGTCTATCCCAACGGTTCGGGTGACGTGAACCACTTCCACGCGGCAGGCGGGATGGGCTATGTGATCCGCGAGTTGCTGGATGCAGGGCTGTTGCACCGCGACATCATGACCGTCGCGGCGGACGATCTGACCGCATATGGACAAGAACCGGTTTTGCAGGATGAGCAACTGAGCTGGCGCGAGGCACCTGCTGTGACGGCCGATGAATCGATGCTCCGCCCGCCCTCCAACCCGTTCAGTCCGGATGGTGGTATGCGGCTCGTCACCGGCAATCTGGGCCGCGCTACCTTCAAAACCAGCGCAGTCGATCCGGCGCGGTGGACCATCGAAGCGCCCGTGCGGGTCTTCCACGACCAGAACGACGCTTTGGCCGCGTTCAAGGCGGGTGAACTCGATCGCGATGTGATTGTCGTTATCCGGTTCCAGGGGCCGGCCGCCAATGGCATGCCCGAACTGCACAAGTTGACCCCGCCGCTCGGTGTACTGCAGGACAAGGGCTTCAAGGTCGCACTCGTCACCGATGGCCGTATGTCGGGTGCGTCGGGCAAGGTTCCTGCAGCGATCCACCTCAGTCCCGAAGCTGCACGTGGCGGTGCCATTGCGAAATTGCAGGATGGCGATGTGGTCCGGCTGTGCGCCAATGACGGGGCGCTGAATGTTCTGGTCGCCGAAGCAGAATGGGCGGGTCGGATGGCTGTTCCGATGCTTTCGGGCCATGTGGGTACAGGACGCGAATTGTTCGCGCTGATGCGCGCCACCGCCGATGAGGCAGAGAAGGGCGGCTCGGCGATGCTGGCGGCGGCAGGTCTGTGATGGAGATTGTTTCGGTCGATATCGGTGGCACGCATGCCCGCTTCGCCATTGCCGAGGTGTCCGGTGGGCGTGTTGTCTCGCTGGGTGAAGCGGTAACGCTCAAGACGGCGGAGCATGCGAGCTTTCAAACTGCATGGGAAGATTTTGGCCGGATCACCGCAAAGCCTTTGCCGCGCGCTGCCGCAATTGCGATTGCCGGGCCTGTCGATGCAGACGTTATCAAGCTGACCAACAATCCCTGGATTATACGGCGGTCACTGGTCTGCGAAAAACTCAACGTCGACAGCTTTGTTATCGTCAATGATTTCGGCGCCGTGGGCCACGCGGTGGCGCAGGCGGGTGCAGAGCATTTTCTCCACCTGACGGGGCCGGAACAGCCCTTGGCCGATAGTGGTACGATCAGCATCATTGGACCCGGAACCGGGCTTGGCGTCGCGCATGTCTGGCGCAAGGGCGACGGTTACCATGTGCAAGCGACCGAAGGTGGGCATATCGATTTCGCACCTCTCGACAGTATAGAGGATGCGTTGCTCGAACGGTTGCGGAAACGGTATCGCCGGGTTTCGGCGGAACGCGTCGTGTCGGGGCCGGGGCTGGTGGAAATTTACGAAGCCTTGGCTGCTCTGGAAGGCAAAGCCGTCCAGCAACTTGACGACAAGCAGCTTTGGCAATTGGGCATGTCGGGTGAGGACAGTCTTGCAGCGGCGGCGGTCGACCGTTTCTGTCTGTCGCTGGGCAGCGTCGCGGGCGACATTACCCTCGCGCAGGGCGGATTTGCAGGTGTCGTTATCGCCGGTGGCCTCGGACTGCGGATCAAGGATATCCTCGTCCGCTCCGGCTTTGCTGAGCGTTTCCGCGCCAAGGGGCGCTTCGAATCGTTGATGGCCGGAATTCCGGTTAAACTCATTACCCATCCGCAACCCGGCCTTTTCGGCGCGGCGGCGGCTTATGCACAGGAGCATGCGCAGTGAACGCAATCGAAACCATCATGCGCACCGCACCGGTCATTCCGGTGCTCGTCATCGAAGACGTCGCCCATGCGCGCCCGGTCGCCGAAGCGCTTGTCGCCGGCGGGCTTCGCGTATTGGAGGTCACTTTGCGCACAGCGGCGGCGCTGGATGTCATTGCGGAAATGAAGAAAGTGCCGGGCGCGATTGTGGGGGCAGGGACCGTTGTCGATATCCCGGGTCTGGAAAGCGCCATTGCCGCTGGTTCGGAATTTATTGTGTCGCCGGGTCTGACCGAAAATCTTGGCAAGGCTGCGGTTGCCAAAGGCATTCCGTTCCTGCCGGGCATCGCCAATGCGGGCGATATCATGCGCGGGCTGGATCTGGGCCTCAAACATTTCAAATTTTTCCCGGCTGAGGCGAATGGCGGGCTTCCGGCGTTGAAATCGCTGATCGGTCCCTTTGGCCAGTGCAAATTTTGCCCCACGGGAGGCATCAAACAGGAAACCGCTGCCGATTGGTTGGCCGTTTCTGAAATTTTATGTGTTGGCGGTAGCTGGCTTGTTGGTAAAGGGACACCGGATGTTGCGGCGATAGAGGCCGCAGCGCGCGCCGCCGCGGCGCTACGCACATGATGGAGTAACAAGCAGATGGCCGAAGAGATTGAATGGTGGGAATTTGATGCCGCCGAGGATTTGATTGATGCGGTAGTCGGCGATGTGAGTTTCATTATCGAAAGCGCCCTCGACGCGCGCGGGCAGGCACTGGTGGCCTTTCCCGGTGGTTCGACGCCCAAGCCCATTTTGGAAAAACTCGCCGAATCGAAAATCCGGTGGAAGAGCGTGACGATCATTCCGACCGACGACCGGCTGGTCCCGGTTGATAGCCCGCTGTCCAATGTCGCAATGATCGCGAAGATTTTCATTCCCAAAGGCGCGCGCGTTCTTCCGATCACGAGCGATGCGGCGGATCATAAGCTCGCCGGAAACGCCGCAAATGCGCGGCTTGCCGACCTGCACTGGCCGCCAGATCTGGTATGGCTGGGTATGGGCGCGGACGGGCATACGGCCTCGATCTTTCCCGGACCCGATCTCGACGATGCGCTGAACGGTGGCAAGGATGTGCGTGCCGTGGGCGTCGCGCCGGATCCCTTGCCCGAAGAAGCGCCCGTCAACCGCGTGACCCTAACAGCCGCCGCGATTGCGTCTGCGCGTACAACGATGCTGGTGATCTCCGGCGCGAAAAAGCGCGAGGTGCTGGAGCAGGCGATAGAGGACGGTGCGAAGTCCAGCTATCCGGTGGGTCAGGTGCTCGAAAAGATCACCATCCCGGTCGACATCTACTGTCTGGACGCCTGACTTTAGAGGCGGCGATACTTGATCGGTGCCGCCGGTTCGTTCAGCTTTTTTAGATAGTTGGGCATATCAAGTTCGGATTGGCCGACAGGTTTGCGAGCATCCATGGGATTGATGGGATGGTCGAAGGCGATGCCGATGCGGCCTTCGGTGACCCATGCCACATGGCCGCTGATCCAGCCGATGCTGCGCAGGTGGATTTCCACAGGCTCGCCACGTGCAACGCGTAAAGGGGCTTCGGCCATCAGGCCGCCTGCGGACAGGTTGCGGATCCGGACTTCGCGATCTTCGCTGACATTGGCAAAACGCAGTACCGCCTTCAAAAGCAGGCTATCGCGATTATTCCCACGTTTGGCTGAAGCAGGATTATCAATATTCAGCAGATCGTTCATTTCGCGCACCCAGAAGGCTAAGTTACCTATTATGTTACGCGTTATTACTGGCAGTAAAATGTAGCCAAAAGGTTAATGGGCACCGATTTTCGAGGATTAGACGAAGCATCCGTTAACCAAGAAGGCCAACATGATGGATAGGTTTGCCCGGAACGCGGACGACCTTAATCGTCGCGCGAAACCCGTTCCTGCCGTTCGTGCCGTTCCTGCGCTTCCAGCGTCATCGTCGCGATCGGACGGGCGCGTAGGCGGGCGAGCGAGATCGGTTCGCCAGTGACCTGGCAATAGCCATATTCACCCTCGCTAATGCGGCGCAAAGCGGCATCAATCTTGGAAATCAGCTTGCGCTGGCGATCGCGGGTGCGCAGCTCGATGCTCCAGTCGGTCTCGCTCGATGCGCGGTCGTTGAGGTCGGGTTCGCGGATCGGACCGTCCTGCAACTGGTTCAAAGTACCCTGCGCTTCGGCAAGGATGCTGTTCTTCCAGTCCATCAGCTGCCGTTCAAAGAACTTCAGCTGTTTTTCATTCATAAATGGCTCGTCGTCCGAGGGCACATATGACGGGTCTAGATCAATGTCTAAGCCACTGGTTTCACTGCTATTATCTTGAGGCTTGGCGCTGGCGCCCATTATGTAATCTCCACCTCTTGCGGCCCGGGCGGGAACCGGGGGACCCGCATGAATACAACTCTCGGGCGGCGATATAGACTCGGGGTTATAGGCACACAAGCAGCAAATTGCCGAACCGCATTTTGGGCCCGCAAAAGCTGTGGAAATGGCTCCGGGCTGTAAATAGTCGCAATGTAAACAGTTCCAGTTCGGGACGCTTTGGCTTTTCCCCACTGAAATTCCGCATTTTTCACAAAGTGGGGTCTCGAAACAGGGTTAATACAATTGAGCTTAACCAATAGTTCTGCCTTTCTCGCTACATCAGGAGGCGTGAACAAAGGTCTGTAGCCCAGATCCCGTTCCCAGCCCCAATGCTGAAGAAGGTCGAGATTATGTCAGTACGCATGGCTTTAGCGAAATTATGTGCCTGCACGTGCGGCGGCGCTTTGATCGGTGGTGGTGCGATGCAAGTCGCTGATACGCCCCCGGCTCAAGTGCACAAGGTTGCCAAGAAAAAGCACAAGGTACGCAAGATCGCGCACCATAAGCCCGTCCGCAAGGTAAAGCGCGTTCGCAAGGTTGTCCGCACGACAACAACGAGCACCTGCACACCAAGCGTTGTGACGGTTGCAAGCCAGGGCATGCCACCCATTCCCGTTCCTTTCATGCCACCTGCACCTTATGAAGGCGGCAGCAGCGGCGGCGTTCCTGTCATCATCGGCGGATCGGGCGGCTTTGGCGGCGGTTTCGGCGGCGGCTTCTTTGGCGGCTTCTCAGGCGGTGGCGGCGGAAGCAGCGGTACCGTGGTCATCTCGTCCACCTCCAGCAGCACCGGCGGTATCAGCAGCTCGACCTCTTCGGGCGGTTCGAGCACTTCGACCGGCGGCTCCAGCACATCCACGGGTGGTTCGAGCACCTCGAGCACCTCGGGCGGCGTATCGACATCGACCGGCGGTGTCAGCACCTCGACCTCGACAGGCGGTGTTTCCACGTCAACCGGCGGTGTTTCGACCTCGACCGGTGGAATCAGCACCTCGACCGGCGGCGTTTCAACCTCGACCGGTGGCGTTTCGACTTCGACAGGTGGCGTCTCCACATCGTCGGGCAATGTCAGCACCTCAAGCGGTGCCGTCAGCAGTTCGTCTTCCTCGTCTTCGTCCAGCTCTTCTTCATCCTCCAGTTCGTCGTCGAGCAGCAGCTCGTCTTCGGGTGGAAATGGCGGCGGCTCTGGCGGTCACGGCTCCTCGAGCTATGGCGGTTCAGGCGGCCACGGTTCGTCCAGCTACGGCGGTTCGGGCGGAAGCAACGGTTCGAGCGGCTCTTCGGGCAGCTCCGGCTCCAGCGGCTCGTCGGGCAGCTCGGGTTCGAGCAGCGGTTCGTCATCGTCGAGTTCGTCTTCTTCTGGCTCGTCCTCGTCTTCGGGCGGTTCATCCAGCTTTGGCGGCAGCACATCTTCCTCGTTCGGCGGCACATCTTCGGGTGCGTCTTCGTCGAGCAGCAGCTCTTCTTCATCCTCCAGTTCGTCGTCTTCGTCGAGCGGTGGATCGACGGGCGGCTCCACCGGCGGCACCGATGTTCCGGCCCCGCCTATGGTCCTGCTCTTCGGCGCAGCCGCAGCCGGCCTGTTCGCCCGCCGCCGCGCAGCCAAGAAATCCAAGGATACAATCGCAGCATAGGGGGTGCTGCCTTGTATCTGTTGAAAGGGCGGTTCTCGGAGCCGCCCTTTTTTTTATGTGGGGATGTTGGGGACTGTCCCCAACACATACCCCCACACACCCTTTTTCGTTGCGAAACCTCCGGCGCGTCGGCATAGCCTGCCGCCATGCACGACTTGAAATATATACGCGAAAATCCCGAAGCTTTTGACGCGGCGCTCAAACGGCGCGGGGCGGCTGCTGTGTCGGCGTCCTTGCTGGCGCTCGATGAAAAACGGCGGGCGGTCCAGACCGAAATGCAGGCATCGCAAGCACGGCGTAACGAAGCGTCGAAAGCTATCGGTGCGGCTATGGGGAAAGGCGATACCGCCACGGCTGAGGCGTTAAAGGCCGAGGTCGCATCGCTGAAAGACAGCATGCCGCACATGGAAGAGCAGGAACGCGCCCTGGCGTCCGAACTGGACGGGCTGCTCGCCGCTCTACCCAATTTGCCTTCGGATGAAGCTCCCGATGGAGCGGATGAGACGGAAAATGTCGAACAGCTCCGTTGGGGCCAGCAGCGCAACTTTGATTTTGAACCCAAGGACCATGCAGACCTTGGCCCGGCATTGGGGCTGGATTTCGAAACCGGCGTTGCCATTTCGGGCGCGCGCTTTACCTTCATGCGCGGACAAATGGCGCGGCTGAACCGGGCGATCGGCCAGTTCATGCTGGATCACCACACTGTGCAGCGCGGCTATACAGAATGTGCGACGCCCTATCTGGTCAAACAGGAATCGCTGTTCGGCACCGGCCAGCTTCCCAAATTTGCCGAGGATAATTTCCAGACTACCGATGGCCGTTGGCTTATTCCGACCGCAGAAGTATCGCTGACCAATAGCGTGCGCGAACAGATATTGGACGATGCCGCGCTGCCCATCCGTATGACCGCGTTGACGCCCTGTTTCCGGTCGGAAGCAGGTGCCGCAGGACGCGATACCAAGGGGCTTATTCGCCAGCACCAGTTTGAAAAGGTCGAACTGGTTTCCATCGTGCGTCCCGAAGATAGCGTTGCGGAACATGAACGGATGGTCGAATCGGCCGAAGGCATCCTGCAGGCGCTGGAATTGCCGTATCGCAAGATGCTGCTGTGCACCGGCGATATGGGCGCAAGCGCGCGCAAGACCTATGATCTTGAGGTCTGGTTGCCAGGGCAGGGGCTGTATCGCGAGATATCCAGCTGCTCCAATTGCGGAGATTGGCAGGCCCGCCGGATGAACACCCGCTATCGCCCCGCCGACAGCAAGGGGACGGCGTTCGTGCACACGCTGAACGGCTCCGGCCTCGCCGTGGGTCGTACGCTCGTGGCCATCCTCGAAAATTATCAACAAGCCGATGGAAGTGTCTTAATTCCTTCGGCTTTGCTGCCCTATATGGGCGGAATTACCCGATTGGAGCCGATGGCCTGATGCGTATTTTGCTGACAAATGACGACGGCGTGAATGCGCCGGGACTTAAGGTGCTCGAACAGATAGCGCGGACAATCAGCGACGATGTCTGGATTGTCGCCCCGGCCGAGGAAAATTCGGGTGCAGGGCATTCGCTGACGCTGACCCGTCCGGTTCGCATCCGGCAGCATGGGGACAAGCATTATTCGGTTTCGGGAACACCGACGGATTCGGTAATGCTCGGTCTGGGCGTCATCATGAAAGACGCGAAGCCGGACCTGATCTTGTCCGGCGTCAATCGCGGCGCGAATCTGGGTGATGACATCACCTATTCGGGCACCGTGTCCGCCGCCATGGAAGGCGCGCTTGCCGGCGTGCGGTCAATTGCAATGAGCCAGGTCTACAGCAAGGAAGGCATGGCCGACAGCGTGCCCTTTTCCGCGGCTGAGGCGTGGGGTGAACGGGTTCTTAGGCCATTGCTCGATGTGCCGGTCACACCGCGCACGCTGATCAACATCAACTTCCCCGCGCTGTTGCCGCAGGATGTCAAGGGCATCCAGGTCGCGCGTCAGGGTTTCCATGATTATAGCCGCGGCTCGATCGTCAAGGGCACCGACCCGCGTGGTTATGATTATTACTGGTTCGGCTTGCACGGCATGGTGCACACTTCGGGACATGATACTGACCTGGAAGTGGTCGAGGACGGCTATATCGCCGTTACGCCACTGCAACTCGACCTGACGCACCGCGAGTCGCTTGCGGCCTTGCATCAGGCTTATGGGGGCTAACGAGGTTGGGGACTGTCCCCAACCGACATCAACTGCCCAGAAAAACGAAAACCAGCCCCATCGCAGCGTAGAACACCACCCAATAGCCCGCATCAATCGCGAACAGCTTACCCGATTTGCGTGCGAACAAATAATTGGTGCCAATGGCCGGCACGATATAGCCGAGGGCAATTCCGGTCGAAATCATCAGCGTTGCGCGGGTATTGGTGTCGAAGAACGCCAGCAAATGCCCCAAAAACACCGCCGAAAGCACTGAAAAGGCAAAGGTCAGCCCGTAAATCTTCAGCATATTGGCCTTTTTAAGCTCTTCTTCGGTAAAGCCATTTTCGGCCATCCAGATTTTGCCGAATAAGGGCCCGTACCAAAGCCCCCCGACCAGAAATCCGGCCGCGGCGGCGACTAAAATCGCCAGTAAATTTGCATTTGCCATGATTACCTCCTCCATAGAAGGCAGGTTGTATACCCCGCAGGTGCCTTTATCCAGTCAGCATGAAAGGCGGCCATGTCTTCGCGGATTTGCTTCACCTTAGCCGTGTCCATGTCTGGCATCGGGACATGTGAGGCTTCGCAAGCCGATCGGGCAATGTCCAAAAAGGATTCGGGCTCGGCGGGTTGTCCCCATGCATCGGCTTCAAAACATTCAACCAAGCGTTCGGCTTGCAGCAATTGGGTGATTCCGTCATCGGGCTTTTCCGCCCGCGTCGCGCTCGCATGGCCACCCGATTTAGCCAAGGCCTGAATTTCTTCTGGATTTAAGCCCTGCTCGACCTTGCCCCAAAATGCATCATGCATCGACAGAGCCTGTTCGACAAAGAAGTGAACAGCGTCGTGCAACGTCGGTCCCTTCTTCGGGAAACTCAGTTTTTCAATAGATCCATTGTCTCGGGTGGCGACAATCCAGTCTCGGCCCGATCCCTTTGTGAACTCAATCTTCAACATGGTCGCTTCTTTCTCGAAAAACCTGCGCCGGATGCCATTGTACTGGCGCCGTGACAAGCGCGCACAAACCCGCTATGCGCGCCGCCATCATGGCAACTCAAATCAAAGCAGCGCCCAAGGTGGGCATGGTCTCCCTCGGCTGTCCCAAGGCACTGGTCGACAGCGAACGTATTCTGACGAAGCTGCGCGCCGACGGCTATGGCCTGTCGGCCGATTATGCGGGTGCAGATGTGGTGTTGGTGAACACCTGCGGATTTCTCGACTCTGCCAAAGAGGAAAGCCTTGAAGCCATTGGTGAGGCGATTGCCGAAAATGGCCGGGTGATTGTTACCGGATGCATGGGCAATGAAGCCGACGTCATTCGCGCCCGTTTTCCGGACGTTTTGGCCATTACTGGCGCGCATCAGTATGAAGATGTGGTGTCCGCCGTCCACGCTGCAGCCCCGCCCGCGCGCGGTGCTTTTGTCGATCTGGTGCCCGAAGGTGGTCTGAAACTGACCCCGCGTCACTATAGCTATTTGAAGATTTCAGAAGGCTGCAACCATAGCTGCGCCTTTTGCATCATCCCGTCACTGCGGGGCAAACTCGCCAGCCGCCGGATTGATGCCGTACTGCGTGAAGCAGAAAAGCTGGTGTCCGCGGGGACCAAGGAATTGCTGGTCATAAGCCAGGATACATCGGCCTATGGCGTTGATACGCGCCATGAAAGCCGGGAGTGGAAAGGTCGCGATGTTCGCGCGCATATGACCGATCTGGCCCGCGAGCTGGGCGGTCTGCGGACAAGCGAAGGCGTCGCGCCATGGGTGCGGCTGCATTATGTCTATCCCTATCCGCATGTGGATGATGTGATCCCGTTGATGGCGGAAGGTTTGCTGACGCCTTATCTCGACATTCCGTTCCAGCATGCCGCGCCCAATGTGCTGAAGGCGATGAAACGGCCCGCAAATGAAGCCAAGGTGCTCGAACGCATTCGCAACTGGCGTAATATTGCGCCCGATATCGCAATCCGCTCCAGCTTTGTCGTCGGCTTCCCCGGCGAAACCGAGGCGGATTTTGAATATTTGCTCGAATGGCTGGACGAAGCACAACTCGACCGCGTTGGTGCGTTCCGTTTCGAACCGGTCGAAGGCGCGCAGGCCAATGCGCTGCCCAATCCGGTGCCGGAAGAGGTAAAGGAAGAGCGTTTCCAGCGGATCATGGCCAAAACCGCCGCCATCAGCGCGGCGAAACTGGCAGCGAAGGTGGGACGCACTTTGCCGGTCATCATCGACGAAATTGGTGAACCCGACGAAGACGGCAGCATCGGCGCCACGGGCCGCAGCCAGGCGGATGCGCCGGAAATCGACGGCCATGTCTACCTGCGCGACGTCGCGGCGACCGTGA
>Ga0116176_10001995_pt1 | contig 15589 bp, 14 predicted proteins | sample AD_STIC08_MetaG_FD_89803 | JGI IMG/M metagenome (GOLD analysis project Ga0116176, IMG submission 89803) | Active sludge microbial communities of municipal wastewater-treating anaerobic digesters from USA - AD_STIC08_MetaG | ecosystem: Engineered > Bioreactor > Anaerobic > Digestate | place: USA...
ATGGATGAGCGGTTTAAGTCGCACGCCTGGAAAGCGTGTGAGGGTTAACAGCCCTCCGCGGGTTCGAATCCCGCTCTCTCCGCCAGATCGTGCGCAAGGACCCGGTCGGTCCCCCGGCCCCACGGCCCGCCGCTGCAGTGGCGCTATCGGCCGCCCCACGCCGCCCCGTTGAGCACCACGGAACAGTCTGCGGTGCGGTAGCAGACCGTTGCGGTGGCAAGTTCCTCCACGAAGGCCCAGTCGGTTGCGGGGGTCCACAGGTCGACGACGTACAGGCGTCTCACGTCGAGCGGAAAGGCCGTGCCGCGCACGACCGCCCGCGTCTTCGGCGCAGCCTCGGCCACGACGTCGACCTGCGGGTCGGCCACGCAGACCAAGCGGTCGGCCGCTTCGCTCAGTCCGCACAACCACACGACCTCGGCGCGAGCGGCTGGGGGGGCGAGCAGGACGAACAGCGCGAGCACGATGGCGGCAATGGGGGGCATGGTGTCTCCAGACACCCTGCTTTCGACCGGATGAGCCCGGCGCTGAGCCCGGTTGGCACGGGCGGCGTGAACGGTTGCACGGTGCGGGCGCTTGCGCGGCCGCCGCGCGCGACGTTCATGCCGGCCGGATCCGCCGCCTCCATTCGGGGTCCGCGACGGCCAGGCGCTGCGCGAGCCGGGGCATGACCTCGGCCGCGCCGTGGCGGTCGATCAACAGCACCTGGTCGACACCCAGGCGCCGGGCGACGCGCTGCCAGCGTGACCGCCCGGCGACCAGCAATGCGGTGGCCGCGGCGTCCGCATGCCCGGCGCTCGGGTGCACGACCGTCACGCTGATCACGTCGGGGGCGGGGGCGGCCCGATCGGGATCGATGATGTGGGTCACGCGTTGACCGTCGGCGAGGCGGTGACGCTCGTAGCTGCCCGACGTGACCACTGCCTCGCGTCCGGCCGTGTCCAGCGTCGCGACCACGCCGCGGCCGAAGGGGTCGCGTATGCCGATGCGCCAGGGCCGCGCGCCGACCTGCCCCATCACGGCCAGGTTGCCCCCGAGGTTCACCAGCGCCGCGGCGCAGTCCGACGCCTGCAGGCGGTCGAGCACGAGATCGATCGCGACACCCTTGGCATAAGCGCCGAAGTCGAGTTGCAGTCCGGGGTTGGACGACCTCATCAGCGCCCCGCGGACCTCGATCTGCGCCAGGCTCGGCCGCGCGGCCAGCCAGTGCCTGCGCTGCGCGGCGCTCGGGGCCGGGTCGTCGCGCAGCACGTCGGCGTGGAAGCCCCAGGCCCCGACCAGGCCGCCGATGCCCGGGTTGAACAATCCACCGCTGGCCTGTTCGAGATCGCGCGCGCGAAGCACCATCGCGCGCAGCAAGGGCGAGGCCGGCGCGGCGCGGCCGGCCCGGAACGCCGCGTTCAGTGCCGTCAACTCACCGGGCTTCCAGGCATTCCAGCGGCGGTTGATCTCTTCCAGGTCTCGCCAGGCTTCCGCCAGGGCGGCACGCGCGTCGGCAGGCGGCGTTGCCGACAAGGCCACCTCGCACGGCGAACCGAACAGCGTGCGCTCTTCGCGCAACAGCGTGGGGACGACCGCCTCCAGCGCGTCGGCCGGCCGGCAGCTCAGCGCGGCGAAGGCGCCGAGCAGTTCGCGGCGCGCAACGAGACTCATGGCGTCGCGGTCGAACCGGCCGGGCGGCATGAAACGGATCGGCCCCTCACCGTCACCGCCCGCCCGGCTCGCCCGGCTGGAGTTCGTTCAACGCATCACGCACCCAGGCGCGCTCCTGGGCCAGGCGAGAAATGAGCGCAGGCGCGGCGTCGAGCCGACCGTTGCGCGCCAGGGCCTCGAGCTCGGCGCACAAGTCCGACATGCGGCGTGCGCCGATGTTCTGCGTGACCGAGAGAAATCGGTGCGCGATGCTGCGCAGGCGCCCGGCATCGGCGGCACGCAGCGCGTCGGCCAGCGCGTCGACGTGCCCCGGCGCGTCGGCGATGAACAGGGCGATGAGTTCGCCCACCAGGCTGGGCTGGCCTTCGTTCTGCAAGCTGCGCAGGTGCTCGATCCGGGCGGGGTCGAGCAGGTCGTCGCGAGGTGGACGATCCGGCGGGGTCCGCGGGCAGGGCGACGCGCGTTCGATGGCCGCGGCCAGTGCCGGCAGTTCGATGGGCTTGGCCACGTAGTCGTCCATGCCGGCGGCAAGGTAGCTCTCGCGATCGCCCGGCATCGCGTTGGCCGTCATCGCGACGATGCGGGGCCCCTTGCCGGGTCCATGTCGCTGCCGGATCCAGCGGGTGACCTGCAGACCGTCCATTTCGGGCATCTGGATGTCCATCAGCACCACGTCGTAGTGCTGGTGTTCGATCGCATCGATCGCCTCGAGGCCGTTGCCGACGACGTCGGCGTGGTAGCCCAGGCGCTGCAGCAGCCGCTGCGCGACACGCTGATTGACGACATGGTCCTCGGCCACCAGCACCCGCAACGCCCGCCCCGCGGCGGGCGGCTGCGACGCGACCGAGGGCGACGCTTCGTGCACCGTTTCAGGCACCGACGCGGGCTCCCGCCGGACACGCAGCAGCGCGGCCATCGCGGCGAACAAGGCGCCGGCCTTGAACGGCTTGGACACCACGCCGTCGAATCCGGCCGCCCGCTCGCGCGACGAGGTCAGGCGCGGGCCGACTGCGCTCGTCAGCAGGATCGGCAGCGTCTCGCGCGGGCGCTGCCCGCGGACCTCGATCGCCAGGTCGATGCCGTCCATGCCGGGCAGGTCCCGATCGAAGAGCGCGATGTCGAAGGCCTCGCCGTGGCGGATGCGGTCGATGGCCTCCAGGGCCGACGGCAGCGTCGACGGTCGCATGCCCCAGCGCATCGCCAGCCGCGTCAGGATGCGGCGGTTGGTGAGGTTGCCGTCGACGATCAGCAGGCGCTTGCCCGCCAGCGGCGGGACGTCGTGGCCGCGAAAGTCGGCGGGCTCGTCGGGCTGCGCCGCCTGCGCGACGAAGCTGGCATGGAACACCGAGCCCCGCCCGGGTTCGCTGTCGACCGACACCTCTCCCCCCATCAGTTCGGCCAGTCGCTTGCAGATCGCCAACCCCAGCCCCGTGCCGCCGTACTTGCGCGTCGTCGACGCGTCGACCTGCGTGAACGACTGGAACAGGCGCGGCAGATGCTCGGGCTCGATGCCGATGCCCGAGTCCTTCACTGCGATGTGGATGCGGTGCCGGCCGTCGCGCAGCGGCTCGCTCTCCACGACGACAAGGATCTCGCCCTGGTGGGTGAACTTGACCGCGTTGGACAGCAGGTTCACGAGAATCTGCCGCACCCGCACGACATCACCGACGAGCCATTCCGGCGTGCCGTCCTCGAACAGGCAGGCCAGGTTGACGCCGCGGTCCTGGGCACGCGGCGCAACCTGGTCGAGCGAATCCTCGACGCAGCGGCGAAGGTCGAAGGCCTGCTGCTCGATCTCGAGCTTGCCGACGTCGGCCTTCGAGAAGTCGAGGATGTCGTTGATGATCGCCAGCAGGCTTTCGCCGCTGCTGCGGATCGTGCGCGCGCATTCGCGCTGGTCTGCCGACATCGGGGTGTCCAGCAGCAGAGTCGTCATGCCGATCACCGCATTCAGCGGCGTTCGGATCTCGTGGCTCATGTTCGCGAGGAACAGGCTCTTGGCCCGGACGGCGGCCTCGGCCTCCGACTTGGCCCGTTCCAGTGCCAGCGCCTGTTCGTGGCTCGCCGTCACGTCGGTCACCGTCCCCAGGAGGCCGTCGATGCGGCCGTCGGCCTCGCGGTGCGCCTCGGAGTTGCCCATGACCCAGGTCTCGGCACCGTCGGGACGCACGAAGCGGTAGCGCAACTCGAAGCGGCGGTTCCCTTGCAGCGCCTCGGCCCAGGCGCGCTGCACGCGATCGCGGTCGGCCGGATGGAGCGCCTGCAGCCACCCCTGCCCCGCGGCCTCGGCCGGACTCCTGCCCGCCAGTTCGGACCAGCGGCCGTTCACGTAGATGCAGTCGCCGCGCGTGTTCGTCTGGAAGATGCCCACCGGCGCGGTCTCGGCCAGGGTGCGAAAGCGGGCCTCGCTGCGCATCAGCGCGTACTCGGCCCGGCGGGCGTCGCTGACGTCGCGCAGGATCGCCGCGTAGTACAGCCGCGAGTCGACCTCGACGTAGGCGATCGAGGCTTCGGCATCGAAGTGGCTGCCGTCGGCGCGGCGCCCGTGAATGTCGCGCCGTTCGGCCATGCGCCGCGACACCTGGCCGGCCTGGGCGAACGCGCGCATGTGCCGAGCGTGCCCTTCGCGAACCGGTTCGGGCAGCAGCAGCGACAAGGGTTCGCCGAGAACGTCGGCGGCGCGGTGGCCGAAGATCCGCTCGGCGCCTTCGTTGAAGAGCACGATGCGATGTTGTGCGTCCGTCAGGATGACGGCGTCGTCGGAAATCCCGAGCAGCCGCGCAAGCAGCGCGCCGACCTGGCTCGCATCGAGTTCGTTCAGCAGCGATGGGTTCATCGAAGAACGGTGCGCGATGCCCGGGTCGCCGAGACTCAGGACGGCTTGATCTTCGCCACGCCGCCGAAGCTGCCGACCCAGCGCGTGCCGTCGCGCGCCGTGGCCATCGAGAAGACGGCGTTGGCGAACAGGCCATCCTGGGTCGTCAGGATCTCGAAGCGCCCGTCGTTCAGCTTCGCCAGCCCGTTGTTCGTGCCGACCCACAACGAACCCTGCGGATCGATGTGCAGCATGAACACGTGATTGCCCGGCAATCCTTCGGCGACGGTGTACTGCGACCAGGCCTTGCCGTCGTAGCGCGACAGGCCACCGCCCCACGTGCCGGCCCAGACCACGCCGGCCGCATCGACGGCCAGCGAGACGATGTAGTTCGGGTTGTAGGCGACATCGACGTCGGACAGCCCCATTTCCTGCTTCTGCTTCGCATGGTGCTGCGAGACCTTCGACGGATCGGTCTTGTACTGGATGTGGTCCTTGACCTTCGCGTAGTCCGCGCCCAGGCCCTTGTCGTGATTCCAGTTCTCCCACCGGCCGGCCTTGAAATGCGCCAGACCGCCTTCGGTGCCGAGCCAGATGTCGCCGTCCTTGCCCTCGGCCAATCCGTAGACCCAGTCGTTGGGCAGGCCGCCGTTCGTGCTCTGGACCGTGTGCAGTTCCCACTTCGAACGGTCCTTCAGGTCGCCACCGCGAATGCGGTTCACGCCCGACCAGGTGGCGATCCAGACGTCGCCGTTGCGCGCCTTCAGGACGTCGTAGACGAAGGCGTCGCCCAGGCCTTCGGGGATGTTGTAGGTCTCCCAGGCCTGGGTCACGGGATCGAGCAGCGACAGCCCCCCGCCGTAGGTCCCCACCGCGATGCGGTCCCCGAGCTTGCCGACATAGAACACCCCGTTGGACAGCAGCCCGCTCTTCGTGTCGAAGAGCTTGTACGCGTCGGTCTTCGTGTCGTAGCGCACGGCCCCGCCGGAGGTGCCCACCCACACGGTGTCGCCGTCGACGAAGATCCGCTTGACGTTCTTGTTGCCGACCCGGAAATGGGTGAACTTCTGCGTCGGATCCGCGCCGACTCGGCCCTCGGGAAGGGGGGTGGCGCTGCCCGCCACCGACGCAGCCGCCACCGGCAAAGCCGAGCTGGCGAGCAGGACACCCGGGGCGGCGGCCGGCAGCGCGATCGGCGCGCCCGAGACGTTGCGGCCGAGCTGGTAGGCACCGGCGAGCGCCGCGCCGAGCGCGATCACGCCGAGGCCGGCGAGGCGGAAGGAGATGGCCATCGATGCGCCTTTCGTCGGAGTTGATGGGGGCTCAGCGCGCGATGCGTGCGACACCCTTGCGGGTGCCGGCCCAGACGTCGCCGTTCGGCGCCACCGCGAGGGCGTAGACGTTGCGATCGAGCAGGCCGTCCTTGACGCCGAGACTCTTCCAGGTCTTGCCGTCGAAGCGCGAGACCCCGTTGCTCGTGCCGAACCAGAGCACACCTTCGGCATCCTGCGCGATGCTGTAGACGATGTTGCCCGCCAGGCCATCCCGGGTCGTCAGGTTCTTCCAGGTCCTGCCGTCGAAGCGCGCGGCACCGGCGCCCCAGGTGCCGGCCCAGATCGATCCATCGAGGGCGGACAGGATCGAGAAGACGTAGTTCGGGTTGTAGGTCGCGGCGCCCTCGCTGCCGACCGACAGGTCGTGCCGCGAACGGGTCCCGAGGCCGGTGTTGCTGCTGAACGGCAGGTTGTCGTCGTTGGGCGCGCCGAGGCCGTCGCGGTGCGTCCAGGATCGCCAGGCCTTGCCGTCGTACATCGACACGCCGCCCTCGGTGCCGAACCAGACCCGATCCAGCGCATCGACGGTGATGCCGTAGACCCACTCGTTGACGAGTTCCTTCACGTAGGTGGAGAACTTGCCGCTCCGGGCATCGACCTTGTTGACGCCCGCCCAGGTGCCGATCCAGAGATCGCCGTTCTTCTGCTGGCCGAACGAGTAGACCCAGTAGTCCGCCAGTCCGTGCATCGGGAAGAAGGTCTTCCACTGGCCGTCGCGATAGCGCGAGACACCGCCGGCGTTGGTCCCGAACCACTTGTAGCCGTCGCGGTCGAGTCCGACCGCGAAGACATATTCGTTGGCCAGACCTTCCTTGCGCGTGAACGTGTTGCGCAGTCGGCCGCTGGCGAGGTCGACCTCGTGCACGCCCGCCGAGGTGCCGACCCACAAGGCTCCCCGGGCCGGCTCGGCCGTCAGCGCCCGGACGTAGACCGCGGGTCCGACCTCGAAGGCGTCCCTGACCCGCGGCCCAGGCTGCGACCAGGCCCCGAGGGACGCGCTGGTCAACACGAACGCCGCACCGGCGGTCTGCAAACGTCGAAGGCTCATCGCAGGGTTCTCAGGTGGGCGACGATGTCGAGGATTTCGCGGTCGCGAAGCTGCCCCTGATACGCAGGCATCGCGCCCTTGCCGGCACGGATGGTCGCGAGCAAGGCGAGATCGGGCTTGAGCAGCGCCGTCGGGCGTGAGAAGTCGGGGGCCGTCGGCATCACCGGCCGGCCGTCGCTGCCGTGGCAGGAGCTGCAATGCATCTGGTAGAGCTGCGCCCCACCGATCGAGTCACCGGCCTGCGCAGCCAGCGCGAACAGGGTCAGGCCGAGGAGCCAGGCGTGCCTTGCGGTCATGGCGCACTCGCCGGCCGGACCGGCCGTGCCACACGCTGGCGGCGAAGCTCGGCAGCGCGGACCTCCCAGGCGGCCGCCTGGGTCGGGTCGACCGGCAAACCGAAGCGTCCACTGCGGTGCGCACGGGCCAGCCCCTCGAGGGCCGGGAGGTGCCCGATCCCGGCGGCGCGCTGCAACGCGACCACCCCCCGGGCGTCGTCGGCCGGTGTCTGCCCAATGCCCATCTGGCCGCCGAGGTACGCGTCGGCGACGACCTGGATCGACGCGGCGTGACCGAGGTCCGCCGCTTTCGAGAAATGCGCGAAGGCCTGTTTCTCATCTTTGGCAACTCCGCGTCCCGCCAGGTACAGGTTCGCCAGTCCGGCGTGCGCTTCGGGGTCGTCCTGGGCCGCCGCGCTGCGGTACAGCGCCAGGGCGTCGTCCACCAGGTCGGCGCGCTCCAGGATGAACGCCAGCAGCGCCTGCGAAGGCGCGTGCCCGGCGGACGCCGCAGGGCGCAGTGCAGCCATCGCCGCCACGACGTCGCCGCGATGGTAGGCCCCCAGTCCGGCCCGGTAGTCGTCCGCAGGCGCAGCGCCCGCGGCCGCCAGACCCAGGGCCAGCAGCATCCCGATTCCTCGTCCCGCCTTGCGGCTGTTCACTGCGCCGTCTCCCGTGCCGCCCATCGGCTGCGCACATGAACAGCGAGTTCTGTGCCAGTGCCGAACTCAGGGTACGTTGGTGTCGGCAGAATATTCCTCGAGCTTGCGGTACAGGCTGGACAGGCCGATGCCCAGGCGCTGCGCGGCCAGGCGCCGATCGCCACCGGTCTCTTCGATGGCGCGGCGAATCAGCGACAACTCGAAGCGACGCACCCGATCGCGCAGGCTCGTCTCGGCGGCATCGGTCGACGGCGCCATGACCGACTCGGGCGCCGCGCGCGACACCTCGGGCGGCAGGTCGACGGTGCGGATGCAGCCGCCATCGGCAAGGATCGAGGCGCGGTGTAGGACGTTCTCGAGCTGGCGGACGTTGCCCGGCCAATCGTAGTTGACCAGCAGGTCCTCGGCCTCGGGGTCGATCGACAACGCCGGCGCCGACGGGCTGGAGGCTCCGCGCTGTGTCATCAGGTAGCGCATCAGCGCCGGGATGTCGGCGCGACGCTCGCGCAAGGGCGGCATCGGAATCTGGAACACCGACAGCCTGAAGAACAGGTCTTCGCGGAAGCGACCCTGCGCCACCATCGCGGGCAGGTCGCGGTTGGTGGCCGCGACGATGCGCACGTCGACCTTGCGACTTTGCTCGGAGCCCAGCGCCCTCACCTCCTTGGCTTCGAGCACATGCAGCAGCTTGGTCTGCATCGACAGGGGCAACTCGCCGATCTCATCGAGGAAGATCGTGCCGCGATCCGCCTGCAGGAACAGGCCCTTGCGCGCCCGGTCGGCGCTGGTGAAGGCGCCCTTGGTGTGGCCGAACAACTCGCTCTCGATCAAGGTCTCGGGAATCGCACCGCAGTTGACCGACACGAACGGCCCGTCGCGGCGCGCCGACAACTCGTGCAGGCGTCGGGCGCTGACGCCTTTGCCGGTGCCGCTCTCGCCGGTGATCAGCACCGTGCTGTCGGTCGGGGCGACCCGGCCGATCAGCCGCTCGGTGGCCTGCATCGCCGCCGAGGTGAAGGCAAACGCGCCCTTGGCCGAACCCAACACGAGACTGCGCAGGGCGCGGTTGTCCTCGCGCAGGCTGCGCAAGGCGTCGATCTGTTCAAGGCGGTGAAGGATCTCTTCGTTGCGAACCGGCTTGGTGATGTAGTCCCAGGCCCCGGCCTTGATGGCCTCGATGGCCGAATCCACCGACGCGAACGCCGTGACCATGATGAACGTCGCGGCATGGCCGCGGGCACGCGCCTGGCGCAGCAGTTCGATGCCATCGGTGACCGGCATGAAGACATCGCTGAGCACGACGTCGACGGGGGCCTTGTCGAGTCTGGCCAGCGCTTCGGCCGCCGAGGCCGCGCTGTCGACGGCATAACCGGCCTTCGAGAGCGCGGCAGCCAGCACCTGGCGGACGGCCGGCTCGTCGTCGACGACCAGCACGTTCAACTCGGGCATCACGTTCATTTCACTTCGGCGCCGACATCGGCGGGCAGGCTGAGCTTAATTCGCGAGGCCGGCCCGTCCTCTTGACCAAACGCAAGCTGCCCACGCATGGGCTCGACGATCGCGCGGCTCAGCAGCAAGCTGCGCTGCACCTCGGCACGGTTGAAGTCGATCGGGGCCGGAAACGTCATCGTGACCTCGAATCGCCCGCCTTCGACGCCGGTGCGAACGACGACGCGCGCATCCGCGCGGCCCGCGGTCGCCATCGCGTCGCAGCCCAGCGACACCACCTGCATCAGCACCTGCTGCACTGCATCGCCGGTGGCGTGCAGAGCGGGCAGTTCGCTGTCGAGGTGCTGCTCGAACACGATGGCGCGATAGCGCTTGTCGTAGCCCATCAATTGGACCACGCGGCGCACCAGCGCATTGAGGTCGATCCAGTCGAAGGCGACCGGCTGCGGCGCGGCGACGTCGGCCAGCTGGCGCGCCACCTGGGAGGCACGCAGCGCCTGCGCCAGGATGGTCTGCGCGCCATCGACAATCTCGTGCGGCTGCGCATGGCCGGCGCTCGACGCCAGCTCCTGGGCGACGCCGGCAATCACCGCCAGCGGGTTGTTGACCTCGTGCGCGACCCCCGCGGCGAGTGCGCCGACGACCATCATCTTCTCCTGGTGCGAGCGGCGCTCGCCGTCGACGGCCAGTTGCCGCTCGCGCTCGTCGAGATCGGCGCCCAGGCGATTGACCGCGTGCATCAACTGGCCGAGTTCGTCTTCCCGCGTGACCTGCAGTGCGACGCCGCGGCTGCCGTGGACGATCTGCCGCGCGTGCCGTTCGAGCCGACGGATATCGCCGGCCAGGCGCCGGAAGAACCACGCCGCCAGCGATGCGAAGACGCCGATCCCGAACAGCGACAGCATCAGGCTCTCGATGGTCACGGCGTCGTATTGACGCTGGTAGCCGAGGGTCAGCGCCTCCCGCCGTTCGGCGAGCTTCTGGTGGCGGATCTCGAGTTCGTCGGAGGCCCGCACGAGCGATTCACGCAGGTCGATCCAGTTCGAGCGCACCGGCTGCGTCCGCAGCGCCGCGTAGCTGCGCCCGATGGCGCGCTCGAGCAGCGCATAGCCAGGGTCGAACTCCTCGAGCGCGGCGAAGAGCTTGGCGCACGACTCCATGTACAGCTCGATCTCCGACGGCATCGCCGGTTCGGCCGATGCGGCGCTGCTCGCCTCGTTGACGTCGAGCACCGCGCCGTCGACGGCGGACTCGGTCAGCGCCAGGGCCTTCTCGTGTCGGGACAGGTGCTGGAGCGCGTCGATGCTGTCGTAGATCTTGGCGCGTTCCTGGGCGACGTAGAGGATCGAGCCGAGCAGGTAGGCCAGCAGCGCCATCGTCGCGATGAAGCCCCTGGAGCGCAGCGACTTGCGCGGCAGCAAGGGTTCGAGCGCTGGCTCGGTATGGGAAGACATCATCGCCTCGTCACGACTCGCGCGAACCGGATCCCGGGTACGGCGATTGCATCGCCGGGCACCACCGCCCGGAGTCTGTCCATGCCCACGGCACCCCTCGCCAGAATCTTCGTCACCGTCATCCTAAGTGCTTTCATCGCCAACGCCTGCGCAGACGCCCTGCAGGACGGTCTCGCCGCCGTCCAGCGCAAGGACTACCCGGCCGCCACCCGGCTGCTCGAGCCTCTGGCACGCCAGGGCGTTCCGACGGCCCAGTGGCAGCTCGGGCTGCTCTACTACCACGGCCATGGGGTGCGCGAGAGCGACGCCCTGGCCCTGCAGTGGTTCGAACGCGCCGCGCGCCAGGGACATGCCCAGGCCCAGTACCAGCTAGGCAACATGTATGCCTACGGCCTGGCCCCGCAGACGCCGGATGTCGATTCGAACCGGCTCGCGGCCCAGTGGTACTTCGAGGCCGCGCGCCAGGGGCACGCCGAGGCGCAGTACAGCCTGGGCATCCTGTTCCTGACCGGATCGGGCGTCGTCGAAGACCGAGACGAAGCCCTCAAGTGGATCGAGCGCGCGGCGGCCCAGGGTCACGCCGATGCCAACGCCTACCTCAACGGTGCCCGCTGAAGCCACGTCGCGCCCGGCGCCGGTCACAGGGGCTTCTTGAACGTCACCGCGCCGCGAACCTTGCCTTCGAGCAGGCCGACGGCGCGGTCGAACGGGTAGTCGTGCGCGAGCTGGTTGCGGATCGATTCGGTGATCTGCTCGGCCGGCCCGTGGCAGTGCATGCACACGGCCTGCATCGGCAGCGCCTTCATGTACCGCAGGAAGCGACCGCTCGGTTCGTTCACGACCTCGGCGTGTTCGAGGGTCTCGGCCTTCTCGCCCGCAGCGACGCGATCGTCGAAGTTCATCAGCACCTTCTGCTCCCAGGCGTCGCCCCAGCCCAGCGACGGATTGCGCGGGGTGAGGCTGACCCGGGTGACGCGAGCGCCGTACTTGCGCGAGATCGCCGAGGCGATTTCGGGCACCGTGTACTTGCAGACGATGATCGCGCGCAACGGTCCGCTGGCCTCGATGGCCTTGACCAGCTCGCCGCGCACGCTGGTGACCAGCTCGATCGCGGCCTTGCGGGCTTCGTCGAGCGCGGCCTTGGGCGGCTCGTCCGGCGCGGCCGGCGCCGCGCCTGCGACGACACTGGTCAGCACGAGCGCGAGAGCCCGCCGGCGCAGGCGCGCCCGGAGCCGTGACGAGGGCAGTGTGTTCATCCGGCCATTGTGTTCAGCCGGCCAGCGAGCGCCAACACCCCAAACCCGTGGTTCGGCACCCATCGACGTCACAGCTCCTGGTCGACGACGACGTGCAGGCCGCTCGCGCCCGGCCTCACCGGGTCGCTCTGTCCCGCCAGGTCGCCGGGCTGGGGCGTCGCGTTGCCGCTCTTCGAGATTCGCACCCCGATCACCACGCGATCGAAGCCCGAAAGCTTGAGCTGGGGCGCCATCGCCATCGTATCGTCGAGCGCAAACTCGAACGGCCATCCGCCGACGGGACGCTTGACGATCGCCAGCGGCATGCGCGGCCCCTGCGCCGCGCGCGCGAAGACAAACAACGTGTCGCCCGGGCTCACCTTGGCCAGCAGGCTCGGGCTGACCGTCACGCGACCGGCGACGGTCGCGCCGCCCCCCAGTGGCGCGGCCGCCCCGCCGGCGGCCGCCTCGAGCCGGCGCGCCTCGGCGAGGCTGCCCCGGATCGACCGCGCCATCTCGGACCCGTCCGGAAGCACCGCGATCAGCCGATCCCAGTACATCCGTGCGGCAGCGAAGTCGCGCGACTCGAAGGCCACGCTGCCCGCCAGCGACAGGGCCTTGACGTGCCGCGGATCGATGTCCAACGCCTGCTGGACGAGTCGCGCGGGCTCGCCGGCCAGGCGCTTGTTCTGGGCCATGCCGAGCACGTCGGCGAAGTCGGCCAGCAGGCTCGGGTTGCCCGGCGCGACGTCGTTGGCGCGACGCAGCGCGATGGCGGCGTCGCGATAGCGGCCGAGTGCGGTGTACGAACGCCCGAGCATCCACCAGCCTTCGGCATCGTTGCCGTCGCGTTTCAGGCGCTCGGCCAGCGCGGCGACCCGTTGCTGGACCTGTCCGGGCGTGAGGCCGTGGCGTGCCACTTCCGCGTCGCCGGCCGGCATCGGCGCCTGCAGCGTGGCGGCCGCCTGCGGGTGGCCCAGCCACAGGTACATCGCCAGACTGCCCAGCGGGATCACCGTGCCGAGCACGAGCGCCAGGGTTCGGGGCACAGGCGACACCGCCGCCACGGGTTGCGCGCCGCTGTCGTCCAGAACGCGCCGCCGGATGTCCGCGCGCACCTGCTCCAGGCCTTCGGCGCTGATCAGGCCGGCGGCCAGGTCGCGCTCGCTTTCGCGCCACTGGTCGCGACAGACCTCGAGATTCAGGCCGCGCGCACTGACGCGGTCCGACGCCGTTCCGGCGCGCAGCAGCGGCGGCAGCAGCATCAGCAAGGCGCCGACGAGGAAGAGCGCGACGACGATCCCGAAGACCATCATGGGCGCGAATCCCGGACACCCGAGCGCGGTCTGGACACCGGCTTCGGGAACGGAATTCCCGAATCCGGGAACGGCCTTGCCGTCAACGCGAACCCTGCGCAGGACCGCGCGGGCATCCAAGGGGGAGTCGAGGCATCGATCGGGGCGGCCATGCCCGCGAGTAGCAATTCCGCGGCCAGTGCGCGACGCCGACCCTCAGCGCGGCGCGGACGCGGCCTGCGGCCGCCGCCGTGATTCCCATTCCCACAGCGCCGCGCGCGCGCGTCGCAGGTGGGCCGGGTCGGCGTCGCGCGCCAGGTGGATGTAGCTGCGCATCGCGCCGAGCGCCAGGTCGAGGTCGCCGGCGGCCTCGTGCGCGAGCGCCAGGCCGTAGTACGCATTGGCCTGGTCGGGCCTGAGGTTCGCTGCGCGTTCGAACGAATCGCGCGCCAGACCGACGCGGCCCAGGCCGAGCATCGCGAAGCCGATGTTCACGTGCGCCTCGGGCAGGTCCGGCGCGACCTCGAGGACCCGATGCAGGGCCAGGTTGGCCTGCGCGAACTGGCCGGAATTCAGCAGCGCGACCGCCCGGTCGAAGCGCAGGCGAAGTTCGTCCGCTGCCGCGGCCTCGCCCACCGGCTGCGCCGGATGGGGCGGGTCCATCGCCTGGAACGCCGCACCGCCGGCGACGACGAAGGCCAGCGTCAGCACGAGCGCCAGGCCGCGGCGGTCGGGACGCCGGCGACTGCGGTTCATACGGCGCCCTTGTGCGGCACCGTCGAGACGAACGGGACGCCGAAGAAGGTCAGGAACGCCAGGACGAAGACCCCCAGCAGCCAGGCGGCGTGGCGCGCGGGCGTCGGCTTGATCAGGACGCGCGCATGCAGGGTCGCCGCCAGGGCCAGCCAGGTCACGAAGGCCCACGACTCGAGCGGGTCCCAGGCCCAGTAGCGGCCCCAGGCGTCCTGCGCCCAGACGGCTCCGACGATCAGCATCAGCGTCTGCGCGACGAAGGCGAAGGCCGAGAAACGATGCGCCAGTTCGTCGAATCGCGCGTCGCCGGGCCACCCCGCGCAGCGGTGCGCCCCCCAGGCCGTCAGGCGCGCCACCGGCACCGAGGCCAGCGCCAGGGCCACGAGCAGCAGTCCGAGAAACAGCTTGCCGACGACGGCGTGCAGGTACAGCAGCGACGTCGCGTAGGTCGCCGGAAAGTGCCCGGCGCCTGCATCGGCCAGCAGCATCCATCCGGCGAGCGTCGCCACCACCGGGACGACGGCGATCGCGCCGGCACGCACCTCGCGCAGGCCGATCCAGGCACAGGCGAACACCAGGCTCAGGCTCCACAGGCTGCTGCTGAGGATTTCGTGCATCGTCGTGAACGGGCCGTGCCCGAGCGACTGCCAGCGCCACAGCAGGGCGAGCGTGTGCAGGCCGAGCGCGCCGCCGAAGGCCAGACCGACGATCCGCTCCGGCGCGAACGCCATGCCACGCTGCACGGGCCGCGGCCGCATGCAGGCCGCCAGGGCCGCGATCGCGTAGCACCCCAGTGCCAGTTGCATCAGCGGCGCTTCAGGCATCGAGCACTCCGATCTTCGGCGCTTCGTCCACCGCGCGGCGCGAGCTGCCGTCGAGGAAGAACTTGCGCAGGTAGTGCCAGCCAAGCGACAGCGCGGCGAGCAACGCGGCGGAGAGCAGCCACGGCAGGGTCGGGTCGTAGGCCACGCGGTAGCCCATCCAGGTGCGCAGGCCTTCGTACACCAGCGTGCCGCCGTCCAGGGTCATCTGCGCGCCGGGCACGAGCTCGACGCGCCGGTCACCGTGGCGCACGACGAGCACGGCCCGATCCGGCAGCCGGAACGCGGCGCGCTCCTTCGCGTCGATCAGCGCTTCGTCGATCTGCAGCATCACCCACACCTCGCGCCCGTCGGGCAGCAGCCACTCGCGCGACTGACGCAGTTCATGCATCGGAAAGCTCGGCAGGTGCACGGCGCCCGTCACCGCCTCGCCCTGTGCCGGACGCCAGGTCAACAGCGGGGCGAACCCCTTGTTCGGGCTGGTGTAGAAGCGGTAGCCGTCGAGGACCAGCGGATGGTGGTCGCCGATCACCGCGCGCTGCTCGCTGCCGTCGACCGCGCGCCAGGCGACACGGTTGCGTGTCGCGCCGCGCTTGCGGCCCGGCGCATAGTCGATGTCGAAACCTTCATGGCGGAACGACAGGTGTTCGAGCCCGCGCGGATGCAGGGCGCCGGCCCGGACATCGATCAGCCTGCCGTCGAAGGGCACGCCTTGCGTCATTTCGAAGCGACCGTCGAGCGCGGTGAGCCTGCCCAGGGCCACGAGCGCGAGCAGCGCCAGCAGCGCGAGGTGCG
>Ga0116176_10001998_pt1 | contig 15585 bp, 11 predicted proteins | sample AD_STIC08_MetaG_FD_89803 | JGI IMG/M metagenome (GOLD analysis project Ga0116176, IMG submission 89803) | Active sludge microbial communities of municipal wastewater-treating anaerobic digesters from USA - AD_STIC08_MetaG | ecosystem: Engineered > Bioreactor > Anaerobic > Digestate | place: USA...
ATCCATGCGATCTTTTATTGCCATACCAACGACTTCACGATTAAAAAGATCTATGATTGTGGCCATGTATGACCAGCCTTCACCAGAACACAAATAAGTTATGTCTGAGACCCATACTTGATTTGGGGCTTCAACATGAAAATTCTGTTCAAGAAGATTTGGACTGACGGGCAGATTGTGCCGACTATCAGTTGTCACCCTGAATTTTCGAGCAGGAACAAAAGGAGCACTGGCTTCTTTCATTAACCTGCCAGCTCTGAATCGACCGGCTGGTATGCCTGCCTGAGTGAGTTTTTAGCCATTCTGCGGCTTCCACAGGATGAACGATGCTGTTTTTGAATATTCAAGACTAAGTCCTTAAGACGCTCTCTTTCGGCATCTTTGCAGGTTCCACGCCCTTTCAACCACGAAAAGAACCCGCTGGAAGGAACTTCCAGGGTGTGGCACATTACTCGAACTGGGTAGGCCTTCTTCTGCGAATTAATGAACTCAAATCTCATTCTGACTCTTTCGCGAAGAAGGCCGCTGCTTTTTTTAGGATTTCGCGCTCCATTTCAAGCCGTTTATTTTCTTTTTGAAGCCTCTTCAATTCAAGCTTAAGGGCGTCAACCTCGACTGAATTAACTTCGGTCATTTCTTTTTTCCAGCGGCACAGCAGGTTGTAATTTATTCCAAGGTTTTTCGCCACTTCTGCGATACTATGGCCCTTTTCGGTTATCATTTTTACTGCGTCCTGCTTAAATTCTTTGCTGAACCTTCTTCTGGCATGCTCTGCTTTTTTCATTTGAACACCTCGCGACTGAATTTAATCTATCTTAATCAGGTGTCCACTTTTATTTTACCAGTCCACCCGGCGGGGGGTTGGGGAGTTAGAGCAAGTAGTATAGAGCAATTCTTTATTTTTAGAATCTTAATATTTCATATCGTATTTAAATTTTTCTTGAATATATTGCCTAAAATTCTCATGATTACTAGCTCTAGGGGTCTCTCGAAAGCCAAATAAGCTTATCCACATTTCTCCATATTGCCAATATGGTTTTACATGATAGGCAAATAACAAATGCGGCAAGATAAACAGCTCCAAAGTGTTACCAAAAAAATCAGGCAAAATGGTACATACTGTGCTCAACAAAAACAAAGCCGGTCCAAATGAGAAAATATAAACTACTATTATCAAAAGAAGAACATTAAGAACTCTAAATTTCATGTGGCGCACTATTTGGCCAGTGAATCTAAAATTTTATCCTGATGTGCTTCCATAAATTCCATAGCCGGCCAATTTGCTGGCATCATTAGCTCACCACGATAAAACCAGTCAGGCAAACCAAGTAGATGTCCTGTTTCATGCGCCAAGGTCCAACCAAGTTTCATTGGATCGCTATGGTCGCTATAGTTCCCATCAATCAATGCACTTCGAACTGCAGTGTCAGAAAGACCTGCACGAGAGTCTTTTCTCCAATTTGTGTCTGATATTACAAGATTTACAATTTTTTCATTTGCAGTATCGGGCACGTCAAAAGAACTGAAAACAGCTAGTGTTTCCGGCGTCCATTTTCGAATTAGAGTAGTCCCAAGCGTGACATGGGTTGTATTTTTCAATGAATAGTCCAGAATACTGATATTCGGCCCATTTTCCATTTGATGGAAAAAACTGAAGGCAGTAGAAAAGGTGGCTTTTGAATAAACAAACGGAGAGTTGTAGTCCATAAAGTAATTCAAGACCCGAACAACAAGATCCTTGTAACAAGACGAATTACCCATTGGATCTGTATAAATGATTGGATTGTTATCAGCATATCTGTAGAGGTTCATCCCTCCGTTGAAGCCTATGGGGTCTTTTGAGGTGAATCTGCCGAGCGCCGGTGAGTAATAACGGTTACGGTTGAAATACTGGCTGGTGAAGTTAGAATAGCGCCTGCCGGTATATAAATACGGTGTAAGGCGATCGGCAAAATACTTGCCGAAAGCTTTTTTATTGTGGGCGGCAGAGCCGAAGCCTCTGGTGTTCTCGAAGCGGTCGAGGTAATCGTCAAAATCTCCGTGCCTGCAGGGTAAATCACTGTCTTTGCCCTGTTTGCAGAAATTACCCCAGGCGTCGTAATCGATATCGGCAAGAACCTTTGCTTCGCGGCCGGTTATCGCAATCGTCGAGCCGAGACCGTCTTTAAGCATCGCCAGCGACAGATGGTTATACCTGGTATGCTCAAGGTCATCGGCAACCGGGCCACCGATGAATTCACGCAGTAGATTCAACCGGAGTGTTTCTTTTTTGTTGTGGTGACCGGTTTTGCTTGTGCTAAGCTGATATTCCTGTGATTCATCATCGCCGTCATACACAGATACAAAGGTTTCTTCTTCATTGTCACGGCAGAAACCTCTGTTTTTGACGCTCAGCTCATATTTGCCGGACTTGCGGCTGACACGGCGCCAGTCTTCCGGCAGGTATGAATATTCTTCGTAAAGAGTCGTTTCTTTGCCATGTTTGAGATGGCCATAACCGAAGCCATGGCGGTATTTGTCATGCTTACACGCATCAAGAGTTTTTTCAACCCTTACCAGCCGGTTATCAAAATTCCAGGTGTAGGTGGCAACCGCATCTGTCAGCATATTGCCGTCGGCATCATAGCTGAACGACTCACTGCCACGACCAATCATGCGACCGGCGGCATCATAGGCATACTGCACGACAGGATTGCTGCCAGTCTGTTCACTGAGACGGTCACCGGCATCGTTGTATGTATATGAAACACGCCGATTACCGGGATAATCAACCTGCTTCAGCCAGTTGCTGGCATCGTAAGCATAAATCGTGGCTTTACCGTCTTCATCGGTCATACTTACCCGATTTCCGGCAAGATCGTAAAGCCGTTTTACATGAAAAAGGTGTGCTTCCCCGCATCCTCTTCATTTTCAATCAGCTGATTTTATTTCCTGACAATAAGTTTTAATGAACGCGCTGCGTAAACGTCAAGATTTTTTTTAACACAGCCGATAGTGCAGGAAATGATAAAGACCAATCTTGTAAAAAGAGCGATCGCGGGGCAGCTGCAGGCTGAAAGATGGCTGCAGGCCGGTCTTGTCATTGGCTTAACCCTGCAGCTACTGCTGGTCTGGCACAAATATTCAGCTGTTCTTGAAGCGGAAACAAGGTTTTCGGATGCCAGGCTCAGGTTAACAGAGCTCGAAACAAAATCTGCCCTGTTGCGAAATAACGATAATCTTCAGGAGCTTGCCGGCAGGGTTGCGGCAAGAAACAACTGGCTGGCCGACAAAAAAAGCAGCCCGATAACGCGACTGGCATCGCTGCAGCAGGACTGCCCGGCCGGGGTAGCTTTATTGAGTTTCGACGCCGATCTGACCGGTGGAAAAATCCTGCTGAACGCGCCCGATCTCAATACCGTTTCAGGCTGGCTGAACCGTAATTTCGACGGGCGCGGCAGCCTCAGTGTCGCCGGCCGCGTCAACAACCTGCTGACGATACAATTCACATGGTCAGGATAAAACCACTGACAACCCTGCTTGTTATCGCCAATCTGGCGGCTTTTGCCGGCGGCGGAATGATCCGCTTCGATGGCGATATCGGCGCGGTCGAGAGAGAAATTATTGCGCTCGAGGCCGAACTGCCGAAATTGAAGGAAATCAATGCCTGGGCGACCAGGGCAAAGCAATGCCTTGAAAATGTGCCGGAAGCCGATGCCGGGCAACTGCTGGCCAGATGGTCACAGATGGCGGAACGGCTTGGCATCAAACTTTCAGAAGCGGCACAGGATAACGGCAGGACCGCTGCCGTCAAACTCACCGGAAACGGTGCAATCAACAACCTGACGATGATTCTTAACAATATCAATGCTGAAAGGGCCGCTCTTGTCAAAAGAATCAGGCTTGAACAGCCAGAATCAGATGACTGGGAATTCGAAATCGTCGCAGCGGTCAGAAGCGGAGCCTGGGAAGCGCAGGGCACCGCTGAAAAAACTCCCGAACCGGCCGAAGCCGGTGATGACAACCGGATGATAAACAGCGGCAGGCCATTCGCTCAGTCGGTGGCTGCACAGGCCAAACCGCCGGTGATGCGTGAAAACATTCGTTATATCGGCTATTTTGCCGAGCAGGCTTCACCGGCAGTGATCATTGAAAGCGCGGGTCATTTTGCGGTGCTGAAATGCGGCGAAATGACACCGGGCGGAGCGAAGATCAGAAGCGCCAATGCCGATGAACTCGAACTTGTCGAAGCGGACGGAAACGGCAAAGAAACCGTCAGAAAAGTGAAGATGGAGAAAAAATGAGGAATCAGGGTTTTAAACGAATTATTACTGCAGCATTGATCGGTCTGTCTGTCACTTCGGCACTGCCGGCGGCGGTTCTGAAGCTTTCTGATGCGCCGTTGAGCCAGCTGATCGAGCTGTATGCGAAAGAAAAGGGCTGCAATGTCTTTCTCGATGAATCGGTGCAGAGTCAGCGGAAAATAACCGCCCATCTGAATGGCCTTGAGCTTGACGAAGCTTTCAAGGTGGTTCTGAAAACCATCAACCTCGAAGCCTGCAAACTTGGCGAAAACACGATTATTGTTTATCCGCCTGAAAAGGCTTCAAGATACCAGTCTGGCAACAACCCGGAAATTCTGAAAGTACCCGATGGTTTTACCGCCGACTGGCTCAACAACCTTCTGAAAAGTGCGATGCCAGGGCTGAAAACCTCGCTGATGCCGGGACAGAGCAATAACCTTGTAATCATGGGCCCGGAAGCCCAGCTCAATGATGCCAGAAAAATGGCCGGGCAGCTGCCGGCAGCCGAAAAAGACACGAAAACCATTACCATGGCAGCTTCAGAAGCACAGCTGGCAGTGCGCGAGCTTTCATTGACCGATGCGGTTGTCAGCCCGGCCGGGCTGACGATCAGTGATGCCACAGGCAGAACGGCACAGCGACTCGACCGCTGGCGCCAGGAAACATTGTGGGGTAACGAGGTCTTTTTCCCTGAGACTATTGATTTTAAACAGATCAGCCTGATTGCCGCATCGGCCGGAACCAGAGCCGGCGTGGCCGATATGGGCGGAACCGGCGCCTGCGTTATCGAAGGGCCGGCAGTCGACCGTGAGCGGTTGAAGCAGATTCTTGCCCAGATCGACAGCCGCGAAAGAGTCATTCATCGCGAGTTCAAACCCGGCGATATCGACCCGGAAAAGGCAAAAGCGGCACTGATGGCGGCATTGCCGCAGCTGAAGGTTGCCGGCGACCGGAACCTGATACTGATTGGCAAGGCCGGCCAGGTCGAGCAGGCACAGAACATTCTCAAAGCCCTCGGCTGCAAGCGCAAGCAGGTGCTGATCAGCTTCAAACTCGCCGAGATTTCGCGGTCGAAGCTGAAAAAGCTCGGCATCGATCTCGAAAAAGCCGCTTTCAGCTATGACGAAATCAAGCAGTATCACGACAAAGACACTTTGCCTCTTTTGCTAAGGGTTCTCAATGAAGGCAAAGACGCAAAAATTCTTGCACAGCCGAACCTGCGGGTCATTGAAGGTGAAGAGGCCAGGGTTACCATCGGCGATCGCATTCCCCTCGAAGTCGAAGCGACCGCCACCACCGACTCTGGCTCGGTTCTGAAGCTGAATACCCAGCTGCAGTGGGTTGACGTCGGCATCAAAATGACGGTTAAAGACGTCGATATCGGCACCAATGACAGCATCAATATGAAGATCAAGGGTGAAGTGAGTTCGGTTGTCGCCCAGACGAAGCAGGGCTACCCGCAGATTCGCACCCGCGAGGCCGAGAGTTCACTGCGCGTCGAAAACGGCGCGTCAATCGTCATGGGCGGTCTGATCAACCGCGAAGAGCGCGAAACCAGGTCGAAGATTCCGCTGGTCGGCAATATTCCGCTTTTCGGCGGTCTGGCCAGAGGTCGCGACAGCGAGAAGACGGATAACGAGATTGTCATGGTGGTTACTGCGAAACTGATTGAAGAATAAGCTGTTAACCATGCAGACTTGTTGCAATATCTGTGAAGTTTAGAGGCGATTCGCTCTGGCTGAAAATCAACCGCATCGCCGACCGCGAAATGGCCATGATCATCAGACTTTGCAGAATTGCAAAATTGCCGGACAATTTCGACCGAAATTGTGATAAATTTGCATAACCAATTACCAAAGGTGCATCCCCAATTCAAACAACTCGGTGTGGCATAAAATGAAACAATCAAAACTGTTTACCAAAACCTCGAAGACCCTTCCCAAAGACGAAGTCAGCCTCAATTCACAGCTGCTTCTCAAGAGCGGCTTTATCGACAAGGAAATCGCTGGCGCCTATTCTTTCCTGCCGCTTGGCCATCGCGTGCTCAACAAGATCATCAACATCATCCGCGAAGAAATGAACGCGATCGACGGCCAGGAAATCATGCTCACCGCCCTGCAGGCCCCCGCCACCTGGGAACCGACCGACCGCTGGGACGATGAAAAAATGGACGTCTGGTTCAAAACCGAACTGAAGAACGGCAACCAGCTCGGCCTCGCCCCGACCCACGAAGAACCCCTGACCAAGCTGATGAAAAAGTTCATCAACTCTTATAAAGACCTGCCGGTTTTCGCCTATCAGTTCCAGACGAAGTTCCGCAACGAAACCAGAGCAAAATCGGGCATTCTGCGCACCCGCGAATTCATCATGAAAGATCTGTATTCGTTCGGCCGCAATCAGCAGGACCTCGACGAATATTACGAAAGGGCCAAAGCCGCTTACGTAAAAATCTTCGACCGCCTCGGCCTCGGCAAGATCACCTACGTAACCTTCGCCTCGGGCGGCACTTTCTGCAAATTCAGCCATGAATTCCAGACCCTGTGCGAATACGGCGAAGACCTGATCTACATCAACGAAGAAAAGAAAATCGCCATCAACCGCGAAATCTTCACCGATGACATCATCAGCGAATTTTGCCTGAAGCGCGAAGACTTCGTCGAAAAGAAATCGATCGAAGTCGGCAATATCTTCAAGCTCGGCACCAAATTTTCTGACGCCCTCGGCCTGCACTATGTCGCCGAGAACGGCGAAAGATTCCCGGTCGTCATGGGTAGCTACGGCATCGGGCCGGCCCGCACCATGGGCACCATCGTCGAAACCTGCAATGACGAAAAGGGCATCATCTGGCCGAAGAACATCGCCCCCTATCATGTTCACATCATCTCTCTCGGCAAGGAAGATACCATCGCCGCCGAATCGGAAAAGCTCTACAATCTGCTCTGCGCCAACAACGTCGAAACCCTCTGGGATGACCGACCCAATGTCAACCCGGGCGCCAAATTTGCCGATTCCGACCTCATCGGCTGCCCGATCCGGATTACCGTCAGCAGCAAGAACCTCGAAAACAAGCAGTATGAAATCAAGAGACGTGCCGGCGGCAACGCCGAATTCATACCACAGGAAAACATTCTCGCCTTTCTTGCGAACGAACTGAAATAAACGCTCATTAACCAGGGGCCGCCAGAAAAATTCTGGCGGCCCCTTCTTTTTTCTGAAGAAACGTGCGCCGGCCGCGGAGAAGCAGAAATAATTAATGATCGTGGGAAATTATTCCGACGATTCTTCAGCAGGAACTGCGCAACAATGGCATTAAACTCATCCACAACAACTGTTCATTTTTTAAACACCAACCATGGCATGCTTTTTGCTATAAATTGGTGACCCATCAAGAACTGGGCACTTTTTGCGCAGCGAAAGGAAATAAAAGCACCGACTATATGCGAAAAACCAAAATACTTGTCACACTTGGACCCTCGACCGAACAGGAACCGGTATTGCGTGAACTGATCAATGCCGGCATGAACGTAGCCCGGCTGAACTTTTCTCACGGCGATTATGAAGAACACGGAGCGCGGGTCGCCACCGTCAAGAAGCTGCGCGAAGAAATGAAAAAACCGGTGGCCCTGATGCTCGACACCAAAGGCCCCGAAATCAGAACCGGCATGATCGAAGGCGACAAGATTCATCTTGAAGCCGGCAAAAGCATCACGCTCACGACCACGACCGTCACCGGCACCGCCGACCTTCTCAGCATTTCGTTCGACCGCCTGCCCTCGATGCTCGAAAGCGGTTCGACGATTCTGCTCGACGACGGGCTGATTCAGCTTGCGGTCGAACACATCCCCGACGACAAAACCATTGTCTGCAAAATTCTCAACAGCGGCAGCATCAAGTCACGGCGCGGCGTCAACGTTCCGAAACTGAATCTGAACATGTCGAATCCGACCGAAAAAGATCGCGATGACATCATTTTTGCCGCCCGCAACGATTTCGACTTCATCGCCGTTTCATTCACCGAATCAGAAGACACCATCAGGCGTGTCAAAGCCATTCTCGACATCGAAGGCAAGCCCGACATCAAGGTAATCGCCAAGATCGAGAACCACGCCGGCCTCAACAATTTCGACGATATCCTCGAAGTGGCCGACGGTATCATGGTCGCCCGCGGCGACCTCGGCGTCGAACTGCTGCCCGAAGAAGTGCCGATCGTGCAGAAAGAAATTATCAGACGCTGCTATATGGCTGGTAAACCGGTCATCACCGCGACCCAGATGCTGCACACCATGATCGATGCGCCGCGCCCGACCCGCGCCGAAGTTTCTGACGTCGCCAACGCCATCTATGATTTCACCTCAGCCATCATGCTTTCGGGCGAAACTTCGATCGGCAAATACCCGGTCGAATGCGTCAAACTCATGGACCGCGTCTCACGCAACACCGAAGACGCCATTGACTACAAGCGCATTTACAATGCCTTCGCCAGCAACGAAGAATTTCCAGACCGCACCAGCGCCGTCACCAATGCCGCGATTGCCACTGCCTACAGCCTGTCGGCGACTGCCATCATCACGGTTACAGAGTCAGGCCGAACCGCCCAGGCTCTATCGCGCCTGCGACCAAGCATTCCGATCATCGCGGTGGTTGCCAACCAGAGACTTTTTAACCAGCTCAGTATCAACTGGGGCATCACACCGGTCATCGGCAGCCATTTCAAGACCATCGAAGAGCTCTATCGAGAATCGGTGCGACTCAGCCTCGAAACCGGCATGATCAAAGAGGGTGACACAATCATTCTCGTAGCCGGTATTCCGGTCGGCCGCAGCGGTGGCACCAACATGATCAAGGTCGAAACCGTCGGCCACCCCGGTCACAGCCCGAAACGCCGCAAGGAAGACGAGACCTCCGAGGCACTCAAATTCAAGCTCGGCCAGGAAAAATCAAGCCACAGCCGCCTGAACCACAACTCCAATGGTGGCGGCACGCCGCTCGACCTGATCACCCGCCCGGTCGCCCAGTGCCCGAAGCGCAACATGCTCAAATAAGCTTTTCGTAAAGCCAAAAGCAATAATAATCGGGGCTGCCTCACCATATCGTGAAGCAGCCCCTTTTATATTGTTCTGTTCAGCAGTTTGTCAGCACTGCACATGCAAATTCAATGATTTACACGTCATCCCAGCAGAAGCGGGGATCTAAGACCTTATTGATGAGATTCCCGCATTTACCCTCTGGGGCACAAGCGCGGAAACGACGGTAAAAACAAGAATTCAAATTTGCCCCAGACCATCAGCAGTCAGGCGGCGAGAAACGCCTTGACCTGATCGATAAAATAACGGTTCTGTTCGAGGCTGCCGACACTGACGCGCAGGCAGTTCTTCAGCAACCGATGCGCCCCGACGTCGCGAATGGCGATATCGTTGTTCTTCAGGTGCTCGAAAAGAGCGGCAGAACGCTCGCCGGCACTGAAGGTCACGAAGTTGGTGTGCGACGGGTATGATTTCAGGCCTTCGATCCCCTGCATTTCTTCATAGAGACTCTTTTTGAGAGCAACCGCTTCACGGGTGTGGCGCAGAAACAGGTCTTTGTTCATCAGCATCGTCATGACGAAGGTCTGCACCATGATGCTGGTGTTGAAAATCGTCTGAACCTTGCGCAGTTCGACAATATTCTGCGGCTGACTGACAATGTAGCCAAAACGCAGGCCGGCCGCCGAAAATGATTTCGAAAACGACCTGACAATCAGCAGATTACTGAAGTCTTTGATCCGGTCGACCCAGGTGATCCCGCTGAACTCGAAATAGGTTTCGTCGAGCAGCACCGGTTTGCGGGTGTTGTTGAGCACGTAGAGAATCTTTTCGTCGCTGAGGAGGTGCCCGGTCGGGTTGTTCGGGTTGCAGAGAATGCCGAGCCGGCAGTTATCCGAGTTGAGAACCTTGACGTATTCCTTCTCGTCAAAGTCGAAACCGGGCAGAAAGTCCATGAATCTGATTCCGAGACCGGCGGCCTGCGAATAGGTCGAGTAGTCGAAATAAGACGGAGCCAGGGAAAGTGCGAACGCGTCATTGTTCTCGCGCACGGCCAGGAAGGCGGCAAACAGCATGTCGTCGGCGCCGTTGCCCCAGAGAAGATTCTCACCCGTGATTCCGTGACCGACGTAGTCTACAAGGAGCTTTTTGAGTTCAGAGGTGACGCCGCTGAAATAGCGATTGAGATGCACCTGCTGCATATTCTGATGAAAAGCCTCGTCGATCGTCTGATACGGGTCGAGAACGCTTTCGTTCAGGCACATCATGTTCTTTTTGCGCGGAACGGAGATATCGGCCGGTGGGCCGGCTTTGAGCAGATCGGTTCTAAAAAGGGTCATGACGGGTTCCTTTCCTGCAAGCCATTTTTACACACATACTAGCAGGCTTTATGTTACAATTCAATAAAACCTGAGACAGGAGCGGATTCCATGGCCAGAACACGTAAAGCGAACGACACACCAGGCTGCGGCTTTTATCTGCTTTTCGCTCTCGTCATGATCGCCCAGATTTTCTCTGACAAGACTGAAGAGCCACGGCGTGAAGCCAATGGGCAAAAGGTCGAACCGGCGATCGCGCTGGTCAAATACCACTCAGACGAAGAACTTGTCGAACTGCACAGAAACGGCCGCCTTTCAGGCGTCATCGACCCACAGACGAACCGCACTGCCCTGCATGTGGCGGCGATGTTGAACCGCCATCAGGTCATCAGAATGTTGATCGACAGTAAAGCAAACGTCAGCCCGCGCGATAAAAATCAGGTCACGCCGCTGCACCTGGCGCTCGAAAAACAAGCTTCAGAATCAGTGCAGATACTGATGCAGGCGGGCGCCGACGTTACGGCGGTCACCCGCAACGGTTATACCATTCTGCACCATGCGGCCCGTTACGGTTTTTATGACGTGGCCAAAGCGGCGCTCAAAGCTGGTGTAAAACCTTCGGTAGAAGCATACGGCGGTTTCACACCGTTGCATTACGCCGCCCGCGAAAACCACCTGCGCATCACGGTTCTACTCGTCGAAAACGGCGCCGATACGAGTGCCCGTATCAGCTACGGCTGGACACCGGGCGACCTGGCGTTCAGCAAAAGCGAGCCGATAACGAATTATCTGCAGAGCAAGGGGGCCAGCTTTTCAAAGGGAACGATCATTAACGAATTCAACCTCGTAAATGGCTGGCCCTTCTTCAGCCAGCAGGAAATCATAGCGATCCCCTTCACCACTTCACAGTTTTTCAGAGCTATCGAAGCCGATTCTGCCGACCAGCTCGCAGAACTCGAAAGCCATGGCGTTGATCTGAAGCAGAAAAGCCCGGCCGGCACCCCGCCACTCTGCCTGGCCATTGCCAACCGCAAGCTGCAGGCCGCAGACTATCTGTTAAATAAAGCGGCAGATCTGGCCGCAACCGATGCAAACGGCAAGAACGCTCTGCTTTACGCGATCGAATACCGCAACGAAGACTTTGCGCGGCAGATTCTACAGAAGAAGCCCGACCTTTCGCACGCCGATAAATCTGGCAATACAGCTCTGCACTATGCCCTCACCAACAGCCAGAATGCTCTCGCAGCCGAATTGATCAACCGTGGCGCCAACATTTTTGCCGAAAATAATTTTTCACGTGGTATGATCCACATTGCCAGTGAAAATTCAAATTCGATGATGTTCGAAGTTCTCATCAGTAACGGCTGCAACGTAAACCAGGAAGACGTAAACGGCAACACACCACTGCATCTGGCCGTAAAAAATGACAATATCCCGATGATTTCAGCTCTGCTCAAAAATGGAGCTGACTTTGCGATTATCAACAATCGTGGCAAAACCGCGCTGCAGCTGGCAAAGTCTCAGGCAGCCCGTAACCTGCTCAGCAACCGTTTTGAAATTGAAGGGCAGAATCCGTCAGAGAAGCAGCTTCCTGCCGAAGTGAATATTCTGCCGCAGTCAGCAAATTGAGTTAAAATGCAGACTCAGACGTCTCAGGATGGCGCATTGCGCAGACTGCGCCCAAGACAATTCCGTCTCGAAAGTCTGCTGCTGTTCTGGGTTCTAGCCATTTTTCTGCCGGCACTGGCGATCTTCGGGCTGCTCAATTTTTCTGTGCAGCAGCAACGCGAAACCGTGCAGGCAGATTTTGCCGACCAGCTGCTCGATGCCTATGACAAGCTCAACAAAGCCTGTGAACCAGGCACCTGGTTTGCTGGCCAGGTTGAAATGGCCGAAACGATCGCCGGACTGCCGCCAAGAAATTCAAAGCTGCAGCCGGCTGCCAATATTGCCGAATCTGCAGCGCCCCATCTGAACCGTCTGTTTTCACGCATCAGAAATCATGATCTGCTGCTTCTTATGGCAGCCGGTGGCGACCTGAAGAATCTTACAGTCTTCACCGATCCGGTACGGGCTCCTGATTTTCCGCGGCCGGGTCTAAGGGCAGCCCGTGAAATTCTGGGCGAACTGCTGAACCAGCACGGCGACCAGCAACAGTCGACTGGCAAAAAAGACAGTCGCAAAATACTGAGAAGCTTCATCACTTCGACCTTCGGCACTTATCTCGACCCGGTTGACGCCGACGAGGATTTCACCCGCGGTTTCAGCGAGAAAAGTGGCACAAACCGGCTGCGCACCGCCAGGCGCCTCATAAAAGACGCACATGGCAAAGTCATTTTCATCTACATCGCCCTTTTTCGGGAAACCGACAGTTCCCTCGCCCACAGTTTCGCCCTCGCCCGAAGAGACCTTGCCTCTTCGGGGCTCAACGCAAGAATGGTGCTTAAACCGGCGCGGCCGTTTCCGTTCATTCATACAACCGCAGACAACCAGCTGAAGCTGGTCGCCCCCATCAACATAAGCCTTCTCACTTCAGGTATTTTCAAACAGAAAGACCAGATCACCGACCTGCTGAATCGCGGCATTATGGCTCATCGACCGGCACTTTACCCGCATTTCGAGATCTCTGCGACACCAGATCGGCGCAACCACCATGAAAAGACAGTCGAGCCAGGGTTTATCATCTTTCTTTTTCTTTGTCTAACCCTGCTGGCACTCAAAAGCTTTCATCAGCACGGCAATCTGAGAGTCAATATCCGAACCCGCCTGTTTCTCTCAGTTCTGCTGGCTACAGTATTGCCGGTTGCCATCTTCGTCTTCTATACGCATCGGCACCTGAATCTTGAACTGCAGAGAAGACAGAGCCAGATGAGCCTGAAGCTGAAAAGTCATCTGCAACAGCTGGAACTGGCTATCAAAGCTGGTGATCACAACCATTTTGCCAGGTTCAGCGGTTTTATCAACCGCATGCGCGAATTTGCCTGCACTGCCGATGAAGACTACCTGAGAAAATTTATACACAGCGAACTGGATCGCACATTTTCCGGAGCGGGTCTGCTGCGCAATGATGGTCTGATTCTTGAGTTCCTCGACTACCAGAAAGTGTATGTCATCAAGCTTGAAAAGAAGCTGAATCTGACACGCGAATTCATGTATGCCTCGATCATCAGATTTTTTCAGCTGACCAATCTGATGCCCGATAGACTGCAACAACACCTGCAAAGCACATCCCGCGGTAAGAAGCTGCTGGCCATGGCAGAAATTTTTCCGCCCATCGATGTCGACAATTTCTGCAGCTATGAAGGCACCGCTCAGACGTCAAAACAGGACTTCGGCAACTTCAGAATGATGAACTACAAGATTCTGCCCCCTGCGAACCCGGGCGAGCAAAGAAAAGGCGCGGTTCTGCTGCTGATTCAGGATATTCGCGAGCTTGCCCACCTGATTGTGAGACAACTGGGCGAAAACTGGCAGGCATTCAGACAGACAACCGCTGAGGGACTTATAGAAAGCCAGATCATCAGCTCTTTCGACCTGAACGGTTCGAGTCTCGACCTTGACAAAGTCTGGCCGGAAGGGCAAAGACCGGGCAGCGAACAGCTGCAGGTTGCGAGACTTCTCACCAATGGCCGGGCTGAAGCTGAAATCAGACTCGAAGACAAGGATGGCACGCCTGTTCTCATCAGCGGCAGAAAAATTGCGGGTTACCCGCTGATCGCAGTTGCGAGCTGCCGTATGAGCAGAATCTCCCAGCAGCGGTCACTCGTTTTGGCCATTATCGGCGCCAATCTTGTCTACATCTTTCTGCTTCTAAGCATGCTGGTAAGTATACTTTCAGAGTTGTTCAACCCACCGATCGACCGGTTGCTGAATGCCGCCAGACTGACCGGGGAAGGCATGCTCGTCAGGATCAGCAACAGCTTCAGCAATGAACTTTCACAGCTGACAAATGAGTTTAACCGTATGAGCCAGCATATACGTGAACGGGAGCGTCTGGAAAGGTTCATCTCACCAGAAGCGACACGCACAATCGTTTCTGAAAGCCGAACCCGCAGTGAAGTTTTGTCCAGACAGGTGCGCCGCAGCATTGTATTCATGCATATCCGCCATTTCAGCGAGCTCAACACGGCGCTGAGTCCGGAACAGCTTTTCCAGATGCTGAACCTGTATTTTCCGTTTGTCGAGGCCGAAATAGCTGACGCCGGAGGGCAGATCGACAAATATATCGGCGATGCCATCATGGCGGTTTTTTCTGACGAAGCAGGTTTGCCAGCAGCAAGACGCGCCTGCAATGCCATGATCAGAGTCATGAGTCGACTGCCCGAATTCAACCGGAGTCTGAAGCGGCACGGGCTTCCTGAGATCGTTACCGGAGCCGGCATCTCGACCGGCGAAGTCATTCTGGGCAGAATTGGATCTTATCAGGGCCGGCTTGACTATACGGTAATCGGTGACCGGGTAAACCTTGCCGCCAGGCTTGAAGCATCGTCGCATTTCGATGATACCTGTCATATCCTGACAGATGCCGACACTCTTGCTGCAGCAGGCACAGAAATTACCGCCAGGCTGCATGGTGAGATAAAAATCAAGGGAAAGGCGCTGCCGGTAAAGACCTATGAAATCATCTACTGATCAGGTTCTGCTCAATATACGCCGCAGCACCTTTATGAAAGTTGCACCGGTGCTGCTCTGGCTGGTTGCAATCTTCATCCCGGTTCTGGTTGGCCGGAACCTTTATTTCGCCACTTTCAAAGACCAGCAGGAACAGCTCGCCGCCATGGGGCAACACCAGCTGATGACCCGCGCCAGAGAACTCGAAGCAAGATTACACCCGGAGCTGCTGCTAAAAAAGCAGCTGAATCTTGAGTTTTACACCCGCGCCTACGACAAGGTCATTCATCAGAACAATCCTTCGGTTCTGGCTTCTTCGCCAATCGGCAGAGCTCTGCCTGATTTTTCAGG
>Ga0116176_10002021_pt1 | contig 15507 bp, 14 predicted proteins | sample AD_STIC08_MetaG_FD_89803 | JGI IMG/M metagenome (GOLD analysis project Ga0116176, IMG submission 89803) | Active sludge microbial communities of municipal wastewater-treating anaerobic digesters from USA - AD_STIC08_MetaG | ecosystem: Engineered > Bioreactor > Anaerobic > Digestate | place: USA...
TATATTGCGTTAGAATATAGCCAGCATGTTTCAATTTTGGCACTTGTATCAACCTATCATCCGGTGAAATCCAACCCCAAAAATCTTTATTGAATGAAACACGTTCTTCATTTAATGAATTTCTTTTGGTGAAAACCAGATATCCACCATCGCCATCCTCTGCAATAACCTCACCAGTTAAATCAAACTCGCTAATATCAGAAAAATCAGGCTCGTTTGAATACCTTTTTGCATCTTCAAATGTCTTCGTAACCCAAATAATATTTCTTGCAGGATATTTGTCAAGTTCAGCCAATTTTTCATCAGTAATATGCGCAAAATCATCAACATTTTCTAATTCATCTCTCTCATATCTAACAACATCACCAGCAGTTTTACCACCAATCATTAAATAAGATTCAACACGATATGCTTTACCAGAAAATATTTCGTTTTCATTAACAAAATTATATATAACGTCTTCAACTATTTTGCTTAATTCCAAATTACGAATATCGCCCTGATTACATGCAGCACTGGTATTACCCAAACCACCTAATTGACATTTCTTTTTTACTGCAACTGCTTGTGCCCCCGGCATCCACGCTTTTTTTCTTCCCTCATCAACAACAAATTCGTCCTTAGTTGCATCGCTTGCATGATGATATTCCAAATCCTCATTTGTTGTTGGAATATTATTGTCTGTCAATGGCGAAGTATCGTTCTGATTATATACGGGGAATTCATCTTGACCCAATGCATTATCTGTTGAAAATTTTGAAGTCCCATCTTCAGGCAGATAAATTACATTATTTCCAATGTTAGGTTCTGTGACACCAAAATAACCACCATAATCAAAATATTTTAACACACCATCTTTATATCCAAGATTTCCTTTTTCAACATAATCGGTTGATTTAATTCCAAATTGAATTAATTCATTTCTGATATTGAGTAATCCCATGAGATAGTTATACGCCTCTTTCCTAACTTGTTCTGATATGTTGGCTTCTGGGTTGCCAGTTAAAATTTTATTTGCTGCATCAACAATAAATTCTTGATTAAACTTATTGGGTTTAATTAAAATAAATAAAATTTCATGAAATTCGTTACCATTTGGTTTAATTATATTAATAATGTTTTCAAGTTCAGAAAATCTTGATTTGGGTTTATCTTGAATATTTTCTTGAATTATTGCAAATGCTGATAATTGTTTTTCGTTTTCAGTATCAACAATTTTATATAAACCAAATACTTTTGCAAGATATTGAGGCTTTGCCCTGATTAATTTTGATGCAGCATCTGCTTCACTAACATCGGTTGTTAGCTTAAATATTCTTTCATTATCAATTTCATATGCAATTCCATTTGCGCCCTTACCAAGATATTTACCAATACGAATGTTAAGTTTTCCTGCAGCAGCGTTTGCCATTTTTCCGGCATATTCCATATTGTTTGGAATATTCCATTGTAACGATTCTGGTTTTAAAAAAACATTTTCATTAACCACACCAGTGCCGTCACTAACACCATAGGGTGTCCATGCCCACATTCCATATCTTACTTCTTCAGTATTACCAATATCTGAAAGGAAATCATCATTACCACTGGCATCACCAAAATATTCGTAAAGTTTATAATTTGCCATCTGAATTTATAGTATATTCATAAATACAAACTTAACGATAAAAATGGAATAAAAAAAGGGTAATTCTTATTACCCTTTAGCTTGTTTGTTTCTTGCTTGAATTTCTTTGATTACTTCAATCACCAACCCTTTTATCATTTCTTTATTCTCATGCAGTACTTCTTTTATCCTTTCCACCGCATACATTTCAATGATAGTATCTCTAAAAGCTTCTTGAATTATTGGTTCTAAGCTTTCTGCAAGATAGCCATTCACCGCTTTTTTAATATTTTCATTAATAAACGTTTCATTAATCTGGACTGGTTGTTGTGCATATCCCTGTGGGGGTTGATTTCTCATCGGTGCACCAACTGTTGGAGCATTTATATATTGCTGCATTGATTCAGCCAATGTCTGATTTTTAGATTGAAAATCACGATACATCTGGTCATCTCTTTCAGGCATCATGTCAACTTCAGCTATTTCATTAATAGCTTGTGGATGCTGTGGTGCTTGTCTTGGCACTGTACGTGGAGCGTTCATTTTCGGTGTTTCGCCTTTCTTTTCAGCCACCTTAATGTCAACAGTTTTAACTAAATTTGTTGACGCAGTTTCTCTGCCTGAACGATACGCTTCAAGTAAGCCGTTTAAGAAAACATCTCTTGGTGCAACACCAGCACCAACATTTTCACCCAAAGAAGAAGGTGTCATGTTTCTTTGCTTTTTACGAGTATTAATTTCGTCTTTGAGCTTATTTAAATTAGGTTTTTCTGCCATTTTATAAAATTTTATTAATTTTTATAATAAATACTCTATTGTTTGAAAAAAGTCTTTCTTTCAAACGGAATTGTCGGTAATTCTGTCTCTTTTACAACACTTTTATTTAATTCACCCTGTGTTTTATTTAAAGTGTCTTTAAAGAATCTGTCATCGGCAGGTGCAGTTCCTTTTACAAGTGTATCATACAAGTTAGGCAAACTACCAACAATTGCAGTATCTGGAATTCTTTCTCTGTCTTTATCTTTTATATCAATCAACTGGAAATTATTTTTATCGTCAATTACAACCAACAAATTACCACGATTTTTCTTATACACATTACTTGCAATATCACGCAATTTTTTGACATCATCTGCTGTAATTTTTCTCTTTGCCTTATTACCACGTCTAATGCTGTCCCATTTTTGTCTGCGCATATCACCCCTTGGCACTTCCTGACCACGGAATTCCTTATCGTATTTATAGTCGAAATCAGGTTCTTTTTTTGTTGAAACATAAGCAACAATACCACTCATGTCCGCATCACCACCTTCATGATATCCAGTTGGTATCATTACCAAATTGTTTTCATCATGAAACCTTTTTCCTGTTGGATAGACTTTTGATATCTTATCGACACGAAACATTCTCCAACCGGGTTTTGCGCCCTGTTCATCAGTCCAATAATCATGTTGAAAACTGTCTCTACGTGTCGGTCTGTTCTCAAAATCAGAGCTATTTTTTGGATTGTCCTGCCATGCCCTTAAAACAAGATTACCTGCTTTTGATGTACCAAGAACATATGGTCTTATTGTGCGATATCCCATCTTATTGGAATCATCGCCAGTATAGTAAATATAAAGGTATTCATGCTTTTGAATAGCATCAATAATAGGTTGCTCTCCCACACCTTCATTTAAAAGTGTACGAAACAACCTAATACCTTCACGTAATATTTTGTTCTCAAATTGCATTATGCTGTGGCATCGTTATATTCTCTGTTTCTATTGAATTTGTTTCTTGCCATTGATTTCTCTCTGGTTTTGATATCTGTTGCACCACCAACCTGACCATTCATTTCACCTTTACCGTTTTCATCACCAGTTGATAACGCATCGGGATGTCCAACTTCATATTTATCGTTTTCATCGTAGTCGTTTCTGGCGATTGCTTTTTTCCTGAACGGTAAGCTAACATCTTCTAATCTACTCATTGTTTTGTGTTTTAATTTAAATATTATTTTTTATAAATACCTACTCATCGTAATTTTTAAATGTGAGCACAATATACTCCATTAAATGTGGAACAGTATCCAAAAATTTAATTTCTTCTGCACCAAACCATCCATATTTTGTATTCTCACCATTTAATGTCACATCAGTCGGTTCACCATCGTATCTACAAGCAAATAAGTGCTCAATGCTGTCTTTATGTCTTTGTATTGTGAATGCATCGACCAACTTTTCAACTTCCAAACCAGTTTCCTCTTTTATTTCTCTCTTGCACGCCTTTTCAGGTGTTTCACCCTTTTCTATTCCACCACCGACAAGTGCCCATTTGTTTGGTTGCCACATTTTTGGCTCATCAGCACGCTTTAATAGTAATATCTTATTGTCATTATTTACAATTACTGCAACTGCGTTTTTTTTTAAATCTTCTTTCGCTTCCGTTAATCTCGGTGTTTGATATGGTTTTAATTCTGAATTTGGATTTGTGTTGATGTCCTGTCTTAATTGTTTTGACCTTTCAACGCCACTTCTTTCTGAATTTAAAGTTCTTTCAACAAAATCTTTCATTAATTTACCACCAGCAAGTTCATATTCTGCACTACTTTGTGTTTGTGGATTAAAGTAATCAAAATAGTTCTTCAATCTTTTGAGTTCTTGGTATGTTAAATGACCGTTTTTAACGATAAATTTAGCTCGTTTAACACCATTTCCCTGTGGGGTGGATACAAGTACCGACTGAATGTGACTTAACACGGCAGAGGGCACAGAATACGTTTTATTGTATAATTCCTGATTAGCCATTATCTCTTTCCAACAAATTTATTAACTTATCAATTGCTTGTTTATCAAATTTTTTATTGATTAAACCAGCAATCTTTTCAACTTGTTTATTTTGCACTTCTTTGTCTTCGCCTTTATTGGAAATTTCATCCTCATTTTTTTTATCCATCATTTTGTCTTCAGCAACAGCACCCTCATCAATTTGTTTGGGTTCTTCAAATGCTTTTTCAAAATGTTTCTGAACTAAATCGGCAACCTTTCTTGCCCACTCAAAATCCATTTTTTTCCTATCTTCAGGTTGACTTTCAAAATCATGCTCAGAATGCATTCTGAAATCTGATTTTAATTTATTGGGATTGCGATAATAATACTCTAAGGTTTCCATGTATTTGTCATACATTAACTTAGCTAAGTCATTTATAAATTCCTGTTGACCTTTATTATATTCTTTGCCCTCAAAAAATGGCAACAAGGTAAATCCAAAGCGACCAAGCATGTCATATCTAAAAGGCTGCGTACCAACCTTCACGTTATAATCAGTAGTATTATTTGCTTGAGTTTCTTTATCTGCGCCAGTTTCTGGAACATCATTTTTTCCAATCAAATCACCGTTTGAATCAATAACCTCAAACAATTCTTTCTTTTTTATTTTCATGTCGGCATATTTTAATATAAATACTTATCAATGCGTTAATCATCATCGCCATCTTCACTCATGCTATTAAAATATTCCGATTCCGGGTCGAATTGCTCGTCAGCTTCTGCTTCCAACGCACCTTCTTGTTCGTTAACAAAATCATCAAATGCTTCAGCCAATTTTGGAACTTCTTTAAATAAAACATCCATCGAAAACTTATCAGGAATGCCATGCTTTTTCTTGAAAGTTTCGAAATATGCACTTCTCTTTTTTGCCTGTGCTTCCAAATATAAATCTTTATCTGATTTACTTACAAGTTCGGACATTTCAAGTTCTTTCAGTTTCTTTTCCTGCTCTTCTCTTTTCCTATCAAGCTCTAATTCAATTTCACTTTTCGGAACTTGTACATCCGGTCTAACTATTTCAATGAATGTACCATTAAATGCGCCCACATGATATGAACTACCATCTTTAATTAAAACCAAATCACCCTTTTCATATTGTGAATTGATTGATTTAATACGTGGCTTATTGATTGCAGTCATTTTTTCATTAAGGAAATTCAACGCATTTTCATATATTTCAAAATATACCTTATCGTCATCATACATTTTAAAACCATCCCATACTAATCTTGGGTCATATCCGGTTTTATTCCAGAAACCAACTTCCAATTCTTCAAGATACATTGAACTATCAAAATCGTCTTCATTGAAGTTTCTCAATTCTAAATCATATGATGTGAAACTACCTTTAACGAGATTACCTTCCTTATCAAGTTTAACGAGTATTTTCTTACGTATCTCTGGGTCAAAGCCAACCAAAAGTGTTTCAACTCTCTTATTAAAAGCATCCAAATACTTTTCATAGTTATATTCACCAGTCATATTTGGATTTTCTTGTAAATCTTCATTACTGATTAGCTTACAACGTAATAAAACAGTACCATCGGCTTCTTTTTTTGCATCACCATGTGATTTCTTTGTACCAGTATTGACGTAATAAACAACACTATCCAATTCAGGTTCAGGTGGCATATAATTCGCAACTAATTTTACCTTATCTTCCGGTTTTAAACTATCTTCAGATTTCAATATAACCAGTTCATTTTTATGTTTTTGGAACAACTGTTCGGCAACTTCTTCACGCTGACGTTTAAGCAATTCCATATGTGCTTGCATACCCTTTTCCCTACCATTCTTATCGTTACCTCTTTTCATGTATGCATTAATACTCACCTTAACTTTACTCTTACTTGCAATTTTCTTTAAAGGAATTTGCATATAACGAATATTGTCACAATAGTCATAATAGTAGTCAACAAATTCTTTACCCTGACCATGAAGAATCATATTCAAACCCTTATCAATGAATTCTTCAATATATTCGGGCATTATCTTTGACTTGATTGTGTTTCCTGTCAGCTTAATCTTTTCTTTCATCTCCCCGGTTTTCTTATCCTTGGCAAGTGAAAGTGTTGCGTAGTTAATACGTGAAAGGTTAAGGCATGAAATTGATTCGCCATCATCATCCACTGACATAAATGGTGGTTTCATTTCTTCCTTATTATACTTGGCGATAAGTGCTTTAATACCCTTTTGACCATCATATTGCCACATATCCTCAATCAATCCTTCAGTTTCACCCTCAAATACGCCCTCATTGGTGATTCTAATCTTTGTTTTTTCTGGGAAGTGGAAGTTAATACCGTCAGTAACAGCAAGTAATGCAACACATCCAAATTTACTAAACCATGTTATTGCATGACGTAAATGTAGCCTACCAGTACAAGTAATACGAGCAGCACAAACGTTATCTGACCAGTTAAATGATATTGCAGAACCCAATGCACCGAACAACGAGTTGTTCAAGATTTTTATAGGTAACTGTTTTATTTTAAACATTGCAATGTTGGCAACCGTCAGTTCCTTATTTAAGTATTTGACGTGTGTTTCAGGGTCGATTTCCCTCAAAAGAGAAACCTCTTCTTTGTTCAATTCAGTGCTATTTGCCAGCTTCTTATATATGTTACGAGTGGTTGTTAAATACAAGAGCATTTTCTTTATAACACCCGTAATATCGAAGATTGGGAAAACATTGTCTGTAAGCTGAATCATAGGATAAAGAGAAGCATAGTCAATTTTTATAATTCTCTTTGTGTATCCGGTTTTATAACATCTTGCCAAGCCACCTGAAAATCTTTCAGTTTTATCGCACACCGGAATTGCTAAATCATTTTCATAACTCCATGCTGTCATAAGCAAGTTCCATATGGCTGCAGTACCCATAGTACAAACACGTTGATATGTGGTGGGAACAATTTTAGCCAACATAAATGATGATTGATTGTACAATTCATCAACCTGTTCTGTTTCCCAAAGGTCATCGAGAAGATATTGTTTTACAAGCCTTTTACCACCAATAAATGATGTCATGCCATTTGGAAGTGCTTCTTTCTTAAACCACTCATAGAAATTAGGTGTCCCATCGAGATAATTTTTTCTTGTCCTCTTATACTCATCTTCACCAAACTTATCTTTGTTTGCTTGAAGTATGTGTAATTTCTTGGTGACTTCTTGATATTCGTCAGGCACTTGAATATATTCATTCTTATCGTTTATCATGAACATTTTATTTTCATGATAATACCTACCAATTGAAAAATCTTCGCCTTTAATGTAAGTTCTGTTTGGTTTTGCAACTTTTTCGTGTTTTGCAATATATTTCAAACCAGTTGCTTTGACTTCGGTATTAACTGCTGCAGTTTTCTTTGCTGCATGTAGAATATCTATGATTGAATATCCCCACATTTCAGTTGCAGTATACTTATCAGCAGTGTTACCATATTTAACAGAAGTGTTTCCTCTTCTTTTTATTTGACTTCCTTTTTTAAGACCCATCGGAATCTTGGTCAAATCCATATTCAAAAGCTTTGCCCTGCCAAGAAGGAACTCAAAGTCAAACATTTCTGAGTTATACCCGGAAATAACCGCAGGTTTCAGATAATCAATTAAATTGAAAAAATCCTGAATTAACTTGATTTCGGCTTCATCATCGTTCAGCTTTTCAGCTTCGAGTATTGTTTCAAATCCCCTGTTATCCCTAACACCAATTAAGAAAACCCTACCAATTTGAAATCTCAATGCAGTTGTTTCAATGTCAAATGTTACTTTATGAACATTTTTATATTCTTCATATCCCTTATACAACCTTGTGCGATTAGATATGAAAAATTGCTCAGTAACCCTTGGAGCGTAAAATAAATCACGATATAAAAAGACATAATCACCCTTTTTATCTTTAATGAACCTGTCTTCATTGTCTTTAGCTTTTTCATACGGGTCAATACCGCCATCTTTCAAATAATTCATAATTGAATTATACGAATAACGGCTTGTTAACTTATAACAATAACCATCGACAAGTCTTTTTTGATTTCCAGTTTTTAATTTGGTGATTGTAACACCATATTTAACCCTTTTACTTTCTTTCATAGTATCTGACTTGCCAGCATATAATTCAATATTATGCTTCGACAAATCCTTCATATACATAAATGGTTCGTATGTTGCTTTAATAATTTTAGGTTCTTTACCCGGTTCATGAATAACACATTCCGCAACATTAGTTGTTGGGTCTGTTTCCACATTCACTAAGTACTTTAAGTCATTGTTGTATCCTTCAAGAAAGGCTTTAATTTCCCCTAAAATTTCTAATTTGTTTAACTCCATGATTTATTTTTTATGTTTTTCTTTTATTTTTTGTATTACTTCCGTTAATACCGATTCAGTTACATTTGATTTATAATCTTCATTGTCAATAACTTTGACAATTTCTTTCCGTTTGCTTTCGATTGATGAATAAACATAGTCATCAATAGTGTCCGGGAATATTGCCGGATATATGTTAACCACATCCTTTTGTCCGATACGATGCAACCTGTCACTCACTTGGTCATAGTCACCGACTGAATAAGGTAGAGTGATAATGAATAGTTTGCTTGCTGCAGTAAGTGTCAATCCATAACCACAAGTCTGAATACTACCTAAAAATACTTTTAAGTCACTTTTTGGGTCTTGGAATTTCTTAACAATATCTGCTCTTTCCTCATCTCCTTGGTCGCCAGTATGAAGTGCTGCCACGTCACCAAGTTTTTCTTTTAATTGATATAGCGCATCCTTGAAAAAATCAACTATTACCACTTTCTCACCAGTTTCAAGAATGTTTTCAACAAGTTCGATAATGTGTTTAACCTTCAATGAAGCAGTATATTGCCTTAAACGGAGCATTATTGTTAGTGGATTACGTGTCGGATGTTCAAGAAACTCATTTGCTACACCAGCTTCAATTTCATTGTAAACTGCAAACTCACGCTCATCCATTTCAAGAATTAATCGCTGATATATTTTATCTGGTAAATCAGTCAATACTTCGAACTTTCTCTTTCTATGAGTATATGGCGCAATTTTATGATAAAGTTCTTCCAATTTTTGTTCTGCACTATCTGTAATGTATCCCCAACCACCATTATAATCATACGACATACCACAATAGTATTCATAAAAATTCTTTTTTGTTGGAAAATCTGTAGGTGAAATTTGATTTAAAACTGTGTATAACTCAAATGCTCTGTTTGGTGCAGGTGTACCCGATAAGAAAATCTTACTTATCTTATCACCATTAAATATTGATTTATTGAAAGTTCTTTTAAAATTCTTATATGTATTTGCCTTGGTGTTCTTTAATTTTTGAGATTCGTCACAAATAACAGCATCGATTCTATCAATTTTTAACTTTTTCCATTTTGCCAAGAATTTCTGTTGATTACTTGAATTAAAATAGTCATAATTCACTATGACATATTTTGCATGCTCAACATCACATTTATTCTTTTTTGAATTCACAACATAATATGTGCTTTTTGTGAATTTTTCAACCTCATTGGCATAGTTGTACTTTAGTGAATTGGGTGTAATAACAATAACCTTTTCAAAACCATTCATTTCGACATAAAGTATTGAAGATAAGGTATTGTGTGTTAATATGCAATGGTCAGTAGCGTATAAATGGTCATGAGAATCAATTAAAATACATTGTGCCTCTTTTTTCCCAACATATTTTATTTCTAAAATCGCTCTATTTGGTGGATATTTTGTTGGTGCAACAAATGTTTCAATTTTTCTTTTTAATTTGAAGGGTATAAAATTGGATGGTAATTTAATATGTAATCTCCAATACATCCTTTTCTCACCATTATATTTAATCCACTTTTCATGAAGTCTACCAATACCGCCTAATGATTGTACAATAAATTGTACATCTTCAATTAACTGTCTTGATGCTAATGTTAATTCAACAATTCCATCCCTACGTGAATGTCCGTCTGTATCTAAAATGCCTTGTAACAAATCTAATCTTTGTTCGATTGAGGCAAACTTAAAGATATTTGGGATGAATTTAGAATGTGAGCCACATCCCTTCAAATTATAAAATTTTAGTGCTTGATTTATGTAATTATTTTTCCCGTCAGCAGTTAAATAATAATCCTTCTCTGATTTTCCATTAATCACCATATTATGATTAGCTGGGAGTCTTATGGCAATTTCATCAATTATTTCTTTATCGAGAGAAGAAAATCCAATACCATCCCTAACAGTAATACCGCCATCACCCAATAAACACCCTAATACATATGGGTCGATTTTTAAATCCCTTTCTTCAAATTCAACAGGCTTTATTATTGGAATATACCATTTATTATTGCCATTATCAAATTTCAAACCCCCATCCATAATTTCACGAAGAGTTTTTGTCATAAAAGGATTTTTACGCCAATTACGAACATATGTATTCACATTCCAAAGATGTTCATCACAGCATTCTACCGATGTTCCATCACTAAAACAAACCTCGTAAATATCTTTAACTCCTTGTGGATATACGCCCAAAACCTTTTTCGGCTTACCATCACTACCAATTACAAAATCATTCACTTTAACATCGCCCATTCTAATCCAACCATTTGATGTGAGTAATTTAGAGTCGAGAGGTTCTGCTTTACCCAATCCCATTTCATGTGAAATTAACGTACTTTTTGTGACATTCATGAACATAGCTGCCACAATTTGGTGCGGATATAACTTTATTCCTTCGTTAAGAAGTGCATGTAACTTATCTGAATATTGCACATAACTCTCTTCAAGTTCTTTCTTATATTGAACCCAATGTTCTTTTTTAACATTCAAATCAGCAATGAACTTACGCTTTTCCGCTTCAGCAATTTCAATTTTCTTGATTTGTGCAATAAAAACCTTGCGACTGTCTTCAGTTCCAAAATCAAAATGTATCTTATTTGAACCCTTGTATTGTTTGATTAATGCGAATAATGATGGCGTAGTAATTTCCCATGCCCTTACCATACCACTCCACTTACGAGTTTCTTCCGGTAATGCTTTAATCCTTTCAACCAACTGGTTGTTGATTGGAAAGCTTACATAATATGCCAATCTCTTCGAGATTCTTTCACAGCGTACAACAAAAACTGGTTGTTGCACACGTGGAAAATCATTTTCAGCCATATCCACCAAGTGTAACTTCTCTGTCTAATTCCTGACCACAAATATCACAAACAGTGATTTTTATAAATTGCTCTCTGTCATAATAACTTCCACCGATATAATCATCTTTTCGGCTTTTTTTACTGTGAGTGCAAACTTTTGGAAGTTCTTCCAAACATCGTTCAATTTCGACTGCAACCTTATCTCTTTTTCTATATAAGGGAGTTAATTGAATTTCTATCTCCAATTCACCTTTTTTCTGTCTCAATCGCTCAATTTTTCTTAAAAGAACCAATGCTTGACCGTTTTCCTGCTCAATAAGCTTCATATCTTTGCTGTTTATTCATGCAAAGGTACATAAAAAAAGTAAAATGTCAATGATTTTTCAGAAATAGCATATTTATTTGGATTAATGAATGATGTTATTTTTCTTTAAATTAGCATGAACAATTGTAATCCATTCAATAAACTCGTCATAGTTAAACGAATTTTTTACATAATTACATTGACTACAACAAGGAACAACATTTTCTTTTATATATCCAATATTATTATCTTTTCTATCAATTCCATTATATTGATAAGGTCCATTCGTTTTTGGTCTGTTCATAATACTTTTTGGCTTAGAGCCACAATAAAAACAGTTTGATTTAAACAAAATTTCTAATTCTTCATTTGTTAAATTAAATTCAAGTCCCTTACGTTTCGCATTTGATTTATATGAAATAATTAGTGCATTTTTATTTGCTTCACCATATTTTTTGGTATTATATGAATGAAATATTTCTTTTCTAATACATCCGCAACTTTTAGTGTGACCGTTTTTTAATTTAGAACCCTCAACAATTACTTCATTACCACAATCGCAAACACATTTATATTTTGTTCGTTTATGTAAACTTCTTGGTATGTAATCAAGAACCAAAAGTTTACCATATTTATTCCCAATTAAATTATTTCTTATATACATTTTTTGTTCCATTTAAATCCTATACAATTAAATACTTCAAATGGAACAATGAATTAAGAATAGTAACATATTTTTATTTTTAAATTATATTTTTTTGCTAAATTAATCATATGTTCACTACCTTTTGAGCGACCATCCCAAAAAGCTATCAGTGCATCAGCATATTTTGCCATTTCTTCATTGCGAATAAACCCGGCTGCTTTTCCATGTTCGTCCCACTTCGCAGGAAACCTTGCAATTTTATAGCCACGCTCCTGTGCATATTTTTCACCAAGCTTATCAGCACCCATAGCAGTACCGCTTACAATCTCAATTTCTTTTTGATTTTGTAGCATATAATCACAGACAGAGCAGAGTCTGTCGTAATCCTTGAAGGTTCTACCCCCTGCTATAATAACACGAAACATTGCATAAGAATATTATGCAAATATAGTAAAAAAAAATTAAATCACAGTAGTTTTTGTCAAACTATCTGAAATTAAGATATTTATTTGACCTTCTGTTGGTAAAGTAATTTTACCGCACCCACCGTCACCAAGAAAATCCAGCTTAAATTCACCAAGGAATCTACCTGTTTTTCTTGTATCTTTTAATTTGAATCTATATACAAGAGTATATTTAACCTCATCAGGATAATCCGGTCTGTCAGTATTAATAACAAGACTTGCCGGAACATTGGCAATACGATACAAGCCAGTATCTGCATCCATCATTGAAAATGTTACTGCAACATTTTCCAACATCGCATCTGAAACATCGTATTTCTCTCTTACTCTTTGAATGAGAGGATATTTCAATTCAGGAAGCGTACTATCCTTTTTAATAAAAAAGTTGTTAATATTGAATGTCGAATAATCCATTAACCAATTTCTCCGTTTTCTTTCTTTATTTGCAATGTTAATTCTTCCCTGTTACCGCCAATTGCCTTAACTCTTTCCTTTATTGTAACAGCAACGCCATCACCAATCAAACCAAGTGTAACCGCATCAATATATCCAAATTCATGTCCGCTTATTTCATTATAGAATCTGAAAAATACGTATGAACACAAAATAGTTGTTAGATATCTGCGCCAATTATCTTTAAACCAAAATTTCCAACTCCATTTTTTCGGTGTGTTCGGACTCGAAATGTCACGACCTGTTACTTCAATTAATCCATAAATTAAATAACCAATTACAAAGAACCAACCGTATGCAAATAGCTGTATCCAAGTAAAATCCCCAAATATTATTTTCAAAAATTCGTCCATAGCTTATTGTTTATTATAAATACTTTATCTGGTGAATTTACCACCAATCTTATGTTTTGTTGGAATTAATTTGCTAACCTGACTATAATCAAAATCAAAATTACGATTTAAATGCATTTTATATGATTCATCACCCGACTTAATAAATACCTGTTCAATCAATGGTTGATAATTGAGGTCGTCAATAATAATTGCAGTACCATCTTCCAAATAAATGGTTTTACCAATCATCATTTCCCTTAATAAAATTTCAATGAAATTAGTTTCAGTTCTATTTGTTGGGTTATTATTTACATTATTTGCCATAATTAAAATCCATTATTGTATTTGTCATAAATACCACACACGAGAACTTTACTCAATTCAGCTTTAAATTCACTCCAAGTCCCTTTGAGCAGCGTATAATTATTTTCTTCCAAACCTTGTCCCGTAAAACCATGTGTTGACATTAAATAATCCATTATACCATCATTATTATCGTTATAATCTTTACCTAAACGACCCAATTCAGTATATTGATATACAAGATTTTCACACGTATCAAAAAGGTCTTCTGCATCAGCAAAACTAAGATATTGTGCAACAATTATTTTCACATAAAACCATCTTTGTTTACACGTTTCTACAACATGACCATGATGAATATGCCACGATTGTAAAACAAATGCTTGTGCTTGTGCTTGCGACCAACCTTTAGTCATCATTAAATGAATCACCATTGATGTTGCATCCTGAGTTGCATAGTACTTAATTGCTAAATCTTTTTCTGTGTTAGTCAATCCACTCCATTTTTTAATATCAACAATATCACGAATTTCAAACTTAACAACAAGATAGTCGTTAGCGATATTAATCCCAAAATCATCCCAATGTTGAATTGATGTAATATCGGCATATCCGCTTGGAATTGTTTGACCTGACAATATGATTTTAAATGGCTCGTTACCATTTAAATCTGAAACATTCCAAGAAGCTAAATCAATACCGACTGTCTGACCACTAATTTGATATGCAAGTATTTTTTTCTTTGTGTCCATATTAGCCTATTTTTTTTGCTCTTATACTACCGTAATATATTGTACTTGTACCCGCTTGTGACCAATAATAAATGTCAAAACAATGTAATCCCGATGTTAGTTCAACATCTCTCATCATCATCGGTGTTGCATGTGCAGTACCATGTTGTATTATATCTATACCTTGTGTAACACCATCAATTTTAAATGAAACTAATGAACACCTATTTGTTGCCGAATTTTTTATTGCAGTATCAAAATCAACCTGATATCTTCCCTCAGTAAAAGTATTTGCAGTGTATCTTAAATACAATTGACATGTGGTTTGTGTTGTCGATGCAGGTGTAAAACATTCAAAATAATGATAATTTGAAGTACCACCAGTTAATAAAGAAGCTTTAACTTCTTTAGTTGTTGGATTCCAGTATAGCGTATAATCACTTGTACTACCTGAAGCTGGCTGTGTTTGAATATATAATTTTGAACCAAAATATGTGTTTCCGCTCACATTTAATGTTGATGCAGCACTAACAGCACCAAGAGAACATATTGCGCCACTTCTTATACAAGTATCGGCACATACAATTGGTGAATGCAACCAAACGCCACCGCAAATACTTGAACCAGATACTAATCCACCTGCAATTAAGTTTGCTGTGGTACTTAAACTACCCGTCATTGTATCGCCACCCACATTAACA
>Ga0116176_10002038_pt1 | contig 15467 bp, 15 predicted proteins | sample AD_STIC08_MetaG_FD_89803 | JGI IMG/M metagenome (GOLD analysis project Ga0116176, IMG submission 89803) | Active sludge microbial communities of municipal wastewater-treating anaerobic digesters from USA - AD_STIC08_MetaG | ecosystem: Engineered > Bioreactor > Anaerobic > Digestate | place: USA...
AACTCTGGTAAACTACTAGACAAGCTTCTGAATACGATAAAAGTCTCGCGATCCGACGTTTTCATTTGTAATATCTTAAAACATCGTCCGCCCGAAAATCGAGATCCACTTCCACCAGAGATGAAAGTCTGTACTCCTTATTTGAAAGCTCAATTAAAAATTATTAAACCAAAAGTGGTTATTACCCTGGGTCGTTTCGCCATGAATTATTTTTTCCCAGGGGAGTCAATCAGCAAAATTCGTGGTCAAGTCAGAAAAATTATCTGGCAGGATATCCCATTAACTATTATTCCTGTTTACCACCCTTCTGCTGGGCTTAGAAACGGAGCCATGCTCAAATCTTTACAAGAAGATTTTTTGAGTATTGGCAACTTTTTATCTGTTAACAATTAAACTATTAAACTAAAAATTATGATTAAACAAAAAACATATCAAAAACCAGCTTTTAATCCAGCTGTTCAAAAGGATTTTACTCGTCCTCTTATTAATCAAGTCTCAAGCTCCCCAAGAGGTCAAGATGCTGTCCGCATTTCCTCATTGGGAGCTTTTGGAGATGTCACCCAAAACATGTTCGTTTACGAATTTGCCCCTCGGGGTGATTTTTCTAAATCTCAAATCATCATTGTTGATTGTGGTGTTGGCTTCCCCGAGGAAGATGCTTTTGGAGTTGACCTCCAGATCCCCGATACTACTTATCTTTTAGATAAAAAAGACCGAATATTGGGTCTTTTTATCACTCATGGCCATGAAGATCACATCGGTGCCATTCGCTACGTCTTGCCGATTATTGGCAATAACGTTCCTATTTTTGCTCCAAAATTAGCCGCCGCCTTTATTGAATCTCGCCTGGCTGAAAATCAAATCAGATCTACGATTACTGTTTATAAATCCGGTGATGTCTTCAACAAGGGTCCTTTCACTATTGAACCGATTTTAGTGACTCATTCCATTCCCGACACTCATCATTTTGCCATTACCACTTCCATCGGAACTTTTTATCATGGTTCTGATTTTAAATTTGATGTTTTTCCTCTAGACAACAAACCATCAGAACTTAAAAAAATTGCCAATGCTGGTAACCGCAAAGTTATTGCTCTCATGTCTGATTCTCTTGGTTCCGATCATGAAGGCTACTCTCCCTCAGAGCGGGATATTGCTGAAAATTTTAAACATCAAATTATTGGCGCGAAAGGCCGTGTTTTTGTTACTTCAATTTCCAGTAATATCGTTCGTTGGGCTCAGGCTATCGAATATGGAAAATCAACCGGACGAAAAATTTGCGTTGTCGGCTATTCCGTTGATAAAGCTATTAATATTGCCAAAGAATTGGGATATATTAAGCTAGCTGATACTGACATTATTGCCCCTGAACGCTCTAAAAATTTCCCCGACAACAAGCTTCTATTTTTAGTCGCCGGTTTCGCTGGTCAGCCAGACTCTGCTCTCAGCAAAATGGTTATGGGTAAACATCGTGTCAAAATTAAATCTGGTGATAAGGTAATTTTTTCGTCTCCAGATTATATCCCAGGTACGACCAGTAACATTTATGAAATGATCGATATCCTTTCCAAAATGGGTGCTGATGTTGCCTACGGCGACAAAGAAGAATTACACGTTTCTGGTCATGGTTACCAAAAAGAACATGCTCTTTTAATGACTTTAACAAATCCCAAATATTTATTACCCATTGGTGGAAACTTTCGTCATATCAAGAGTTATTTTTCTATGGCTAAAACCATGGGTTTTACCGAAGATCAGTTTATTACTCCTGACTTTGATTCCGCTGTCACCTTTTATGCCAACGGCAAAATGGATACCAATTTCCACATTCCTATGCACAAAGTCTTAATTGACGGTTTGGGTATTGGCGATGTTGGAGCCACCGTCTTAAGAGACCGAAAAACCCTCGCCGAAGATGGCATGTTTAGTGTCGTTCTTATGGTCAACAAGGAAGCTGGCACTATGTTTAAGGAACCGGTTATTTTATCCCGAGGCTTTGTCTTTATGAAAGAAAACACTGATTTACTCGATTATCTTAAAGAAGAAATCATTAGAAAATTTAGTGAAATCACCAGTAAACCCGCTAACTTCGAATATATTCGCACCGAATTACAAGCCTACCTTGAGTCAATCATCAAAGAAAAAACCGGCCGCGAACCCATGGTTCTGCCTTTGATTATTGAAGTTTAATCTTTTCTGTTACACTACAATTAAGCTCGCCTTTGTCCGCGATTTATTCCGGGCAGGACGAGTTTTTTATTCAAAATTAAATCGGGGTAATCGTAATGTTAAATCATTGTGAAATCCGCAACCTCTAGTTCTTGCCAACTCGTGAATTTCTTTCTCTCTTTGAGTTATTTCCCCTAGTTTGTCCAAATCAGAACCAGAGGCTACTACCTTTGGTACTCGTCTTTGTAAATTTCTCATCAATTCTTTTATTGGACATCTTGTTAATCCCTCAGCTCTACAACTTAAACACAACTTCTCTGACATGTTCTAGATTATATAATATGATTGTTAAAATCCAAAATTATCCGTTAAAATAAGCCATGGCGAAAAATCAACTAAAAAATTTCAACACCGATTTATCAGAGTGGTTTACTGACGTTATTTTAAAAGCCGAATTAGCTGATTACGCCCCAGTCAAGGGTTGCATGATTATTCGCCCTTACGGTTACGCTCTCTGGGAAGGGATTCAGCAATTTCTTGACAAATTAATCAAAGAAAAAGGTGTTAAAAATGCCTATTTTCCTCTCTTTATTCCGATGCATTATTTGCAAAAAGAAAAAGAGCATGTCGAAGGTTTCTCTCCTCAATTAGCTGTGGTTACGGTTGGTGGTGGTGAAGAACTTGCTGAAAAACTAGCTGTCCGTCCCACTTCTGAAACTATTATGTACGATATGTACAAAAAATGGACGAGCTCTTGGCGCGAATTGCCAATTCTCATTAATCAATGGTGTAATGTTGTGCGCTGGGAAAAAAGAACCTATTTATTTTTACGTACCTCAGAATTTTTATGGCAAGAAGGTCATTGTGCTCATCTAACCCATGAAGAATCGAGTGAAATGGTTACTTGGGCGCTAAATGCTTACGAAAAAACTTACCACGAACTACTGGGCATGTATGGAATCAAGGGGAGAAAAAGCCAATCAGAAAAATTTCCCGGTGCCGGTGACACTTTTACTTTTGAATGTATGATGCCTAATGGCAAATCTCTTCAAGCCTGTACCTCTCACGACCTTGGTCAAAATTTTTCTAAATCTTTTGACTGGACCGTTCAGGATCAAAATGGTGCCAAAGTTTATCCTTGGCAAAATTCCTGGGGTCTGTCGACTCGGGCCATTGGTGGTTTAATCATGGCTCACGGTGATGAAAACGGTCTTCGTCTCCCTCCTCAAATTGCCCCCACTCAGATTGTAATTGTTCCCATTCCTGGGCATTCTTCCGCTCTTGCTAAAGCTCAAGAAGTCTATGAGGAAATCAAAAAAAATTATCGGGCCGAATTGGATATTGTTGAAGGCGAAACTGCCGGTTTCAAATTTAATAAGTGGGAGCTAAAAGGTATCCCTCTCAGAATTGAAATAGGGGATCGTGACGTTGACAGTAATTCAATCATTATTTACCGTCGGGATACGGGTGAAAAAATTAATACCAAAATTGAAAATTATCAACAAACAATTGAAGATTTATTAAAAGACATTCAAGACAGTCTTTTTAACGCCCACAAAAAATTTACCGAGGATCACACTTTTGCTGTTGATTCCTATGATGAATTTAAAAAAATTATGGAGACCTCACGTGGATTTATCAAAGCCCATTGGTGTGAAAATTCCGACTGTGAGGCCGAAATTAAAAAAGACACCAAGGCAACTACTCGCTGTTTACCACTTGATGCTCCAGAAGAAGAGGGGAAATGTATTCGCTGTGGTCAGCCCTCTCATCATCGATGGATTTTTGGATTGTCATATTAATCCATATGGATCTCTCTCCTTCTTTGTCACTAACTTCCCTCCGGCGCCGTTTAGCTCGCACCCTGCCTCCACTCATCTTTGTCAGCGGCAAGGCCTGTAGTGGCAAAAGTACCTTTTCTAAAAGACTGGAAAAGCATGGTTACCGTCATCTTTCCTTTGATGATTTTGTTCATGAGTCGGTTGTTAAAAAATTTGATGTTCGTGATAAAGGTTTGGCTTATGGTGTTTATCGCGGCCAAGCTCCATCTTCTTGGCAACAATCTTTTGAGGAAGAGGCTCACGATCTTATTCTTTCTTCTCTAAAAAAATCTCGGGTTGTAGTTGATGCCGCCATTGGTAATCCTCAAATACTAAAACGAATTTTTTCAAAAGAATTATCAGATTTTCTCTTTATTTATCTTCACCCTTTTGATCGGGAATATTATTATCGTTCTATGTTCAAGCGTTTTCAGGAGGATTATCAAAGTCGGCAACCCTCATGTTATCTTTGGGATTTTGTCACTCCGGAGATTTTAGCCGATTACCGTCTTCATCGTACCAGGAGCCTATTAACCTGGGATCTAGTAAAAAGCTACGCTGATGAAAGTATTCGCCGTTCAATCATTCGTTTATCCAAATTTCGACGTCATTATCCAGATCTCATTCTCACCGGTCATTAAAATTTTTATAAATAGTTTATACTCTATATATGCCCCGCGGTCGTAAAAAAAATAAAATCTTGCCCACTCTGAAATTAAAGCCGGATACCGTCAAATCCATCTTCTTTATCTTCTTTCTGATTTTGGCGATCCTTTCAATATTTTCATTTTTACAACAAGGCTCAATCGCTACTGATTACAATTTACTTTTAAACAAATATTTTGGTTTTGGCTCGGTTATGGTTCCTTTTTTACTGCTTCTGGTTTCCTTTCTTTTCACCAAAGTAAAATCACCTCTTCGTGAAGCTAATGTATTTTTTGGTTTTTTTATCATGTTTTTTGCTCTTGAAGGTCTTTTTAAGCAGGGGATTATTGGTAATTTTTTCTGGGAACAATTTTTAGTCTTATTTTCAGAAGTTCCCACTTTTATAATTTTTTCTTTCGCCCTAATTGTTGGCTTTGTTGTTCTTTTTGATACCAATGTTGTCCAGATTCTAAAATTTTTCGGTAAAGTTTTTAATATTATTCAAAAATATACTGTCGGCCAGGCTAGTAAGATAAAAGATAAAAAATCAAAAGCCGTTGCCAAAAATCCTCTTTTTCAATCAGAAATGACCTCTCAGTCAGAACCTGCTTTCAAGGAAAAGAATCATGAAAAATCAACCTCAAAAGAAGATTTGGGTGTTGCTGGCGTTGCTCCAGTCTTCAAGGCCGCCTCACCGCTTACTTCTTCCGGAAATCAAACCTGGGTTTATCCTTCCATGTCACTTTTTGACGACACTCCCGGAGCCAAGGCTGATCGGGGAGATGTACGTAAAAATGCTCAAATCATAGAGCAAACTCTCGATTCCTTTGGCATTACTGCTCGGGTTGCCGAGGTTAACAATAGTCCTTCGGTTACTCAGTATGCTCTTGAGGTTGCCCTGGGTACCAAATTAGCAAAAATTTTATCATTAAGTAATGATTTGGCCATGGCCTTGGCTGCTCCTGGTGGTCAAATTCGGGTTGAAGCTCCCATTCCCGGTCGATCTCTCGTCGGGATTGAGATGCCAAATCGATCTCTTGAGGTTGTTCCTATTCGAACCATTTTTGAATCTGAAGCCATGAAGAATGCTAAAAGCAAAATCAGTGTTCCCCTTGGTCTTGATGTTGCTGGTCAGCCAAAAGTTGCTGATATTTCCAAAATGCCTCACGTTTTAATCGCTGGTCAAACCGGTTCCGGAAAATCTATTTGTATAAATTCTTGGATTTCTACTCTTCTTTTTCGAGCCTCTCCGGACGAAGTTCGCTTGATCATGGTTGACCCAAAGCGCGTCGAATTATCCCAATATAATGGTATTCCCCATCTTCTTACCCCGGTTATTGTAGAGCCAGAAAAAGTAGTTTCTGCCCTAAAATGGGCTGTTAATGAAATGGAGCGTCGTTATAAACTTTTCACCGAAGTTGGAGCAAAAAACATTGAGAGTTATAATAATTTATCTGGTTTTCAAGCCATTCCTTACATTGTCATTTTTATTGACGAGTTAGCTGAAATCATGCTTTTTTCTCCGGCTGAAGTTGAGGATAATATTTGCCGTCTAGCCCAAATGGCTCGTGCTGTTGGTATTCATCTAGTTCTTGCAACTCAGCGACCTTCGGTCAATATTATTACTGGCTTAATCAAAGCCAATATTCCCACTCGTATTGCTTTTGCTGTTGCTTCCATGACTGATTCTCGGGTTGTTCTTGACACCCCGGGGGCCGAAAAATTGCTCGGTCGAGGTGACATGCTTTACATTCCTCCTGATTTAGCCAAGCCTGTTCGTGTTCAAGGTTGTTTTATCAGTGATAAGGAAGTTGGTCGCTTAATCGACTTTATCAAAACCCAGGGAACTGGAGAATACAACGATGAAATTACCCGTCAGCCAGTAAATAGCCCCAATTCCAGTAGTAAAAATATCATGATTAATGATGGAGAGGAGCGTGATTCCATGTTTAATGATGCTGTCAAACTAATCCAAGAAAGTGGAAAGGCTTCGGCCTCTCTTATGCAGCGTCGCTTAAAGCTTGGTTACGCCCGAGCTGCCCGTGTCTTGGATGAATTAGAGCAGGCGGGGATTGTTGGTCCGGTCAATGGAGCTAAGCCTCGTGAGATATTAATTCCCCACAACACTCCAGATAATAGTACTGAATAAAGATTTATGAAACGTGCTTCTTCAATTCTCGAATCTACTCGTCTCGACCGAGAATTGACTTTTGATGAAATAGCCAAAAAAACTAAAATTCCTGTCAAATACTTAATTGCCTTTGAAAATGAACAAACGGAGAATTTCCCTTCGGAGCCCTATTGTTCCTTGATCGTAAAGGATTATGCCGATTATTTGGGTTTAAATGGTGAAGATCTTCTTTCAATTTTTCGCCGTGATCATGATCGAAAAATAAATGTTTTACCTCCCCGTCGTTTTATTTTTTCTCTCACACCCCAAACCTCTTTTACTCTTTTTATGTGCTTAATCGCTCTCTTGTTTTTTGTGTATTTAACTTTTGAATATTTAAAGTTTAATCGCCCTCCTCATTTAAAAGTAGCTTGGCCAGAAAATGTTACTGAAAATACCGTTGAAATTTCCGGAGACACTGATTCCGAGTCAACTATCAAGATCAATGATTCTTTGGTTATTGTTGACCCTGATGGTCACTTCAAGAAAAATATTGAGATCTCAACCAGCGAAGCTAAAATTGTAGTTGAAGCCAAATCACCTGCCGGCAAAACTACTCGAGATGAAAAAGTTTTAAAATAGTTTATACTCTTTCTATGGATATCACCCAGATTGTTATTGTCATCACCTTGTTATCAATTTCCGCCATTATTGTTGCTGTCGGAATATATTTTATAAAGCTTATTCAAGATTTGCGTATTACCGTTTCTGAGACTAATCAGATTTTAGGTGCCGTCTCCCGACCGGTTAATTCTTTTTCTGAATTTTTAATGGGCTTTAGAAATGGTTTTTCTCTTTTCAATTCTTTCTTCAAAAAAGATAAAAAAGAATCTTAAATTTTAAAATTTAATCATTTTAAATTGATTAAAAATTTTAAATTAGAAATTAAAAATTATCATGTCGTGTGATTGTTCCAAGGATTGTCATCAAAACAGTAGTTTTATTTTTGGCATAATTATTGGCCTGATTATTGCTGCTGTTGTTGCCGTAGTTATCTACAAAAATAATCGTCAAGACGTTTTAGTAAAGCTAAAAAAACAAATCGAAAAATTCTTTTCGACTATAGGTCGACCCACCTCTGGGGAAAAAAATCCTCCAATAAAAAAAGTTAAAAAACTAAAAAAGAAAGTTGTTTCCACTCCGATGAAAAAAACTCCTGTCAAAAAAGAGGTTGTTATTCCGGAAAAACTTATCATCGCTACCATTCCAAAACCCGTTTCCAAAAAAGCCTCAAAAATGTTTAAAAAATAATTCCGTCTTCTTGCTATAATTCCTCAATGAACGCGCGAGAATTAAAGACCAAATTTATTGAGTTTTTTAAAAGTCAGGGCCATGCCGAAATTCCTAGTGCCTCGATTATTCCAGAAAATGATCCCACTACTCTTTTTATTTCCGCCGGCATGCACCCCCTTGTTCCCTATCTTTTGGGTCAACCACATCCACTAGGGAAACGTCTTACCGATGTCCAAAAATGTGTCAGAACCGGGGATATTGATGAAGTTGGTGATGAAACCCATCACACTTTTTTTGAAATGCTTGGTAATTGGTCGCTCGGAGATTATGGTAAAAAAGAAGCCATTACTTGGAGTTTTGAATTTCTAACAAAACTTTTGAATTTTAATGTTAGTCGCCTATCAGTTTCTTGTTTTGAGGGTGACCAAAACGCCCCCAAGGACGAAGAAAGCGCCAATATTTGGAAATCATTAGGTGTAAATAATATTAAGTTTTTGCCCAAAAAAGACAACTGGTGGGGCCCGGCTGGCAACATTGGTCCTTGTGGTCCCGATACGGAAATGTTTATTGATGGTGTTGAATTGTGGAACGATGTTTTTATGCAATATTACAAAGACGAAGCTGGTAATTATCAAATTGGCAAACAGTTTAACGTTGATACTGGTATGGGTGTCGAAAGAACCACTGCTTTTATAAATGGTTTTTCTGACAATTATTTGTCGTCAATTTGGCAACCAATCATCAAAAAAATCGAAGAACTTAGTAATATGGTTTATGGTGATAAATCAGATGATTTTTACATCAAAGATGGCAAACAATGTTGGGTAGACGTTCGTAAATCAATTAGAATCATCTCTGACCATATTCGTTCTGCTGTTTTTATTATTGCTGATGGGGTTGAGCCGTCAAACAAGGAAGCTGGCTATGTTCTTCGCCGTTTAATTCGTCGGGCTATTCGTCAGGGTAAAATGATTGGCATTGAAAATAATTTCTTAAAAACTGTCGCGGAGGCAGTGCTAGACAATCAAAACAATTATGCTGGTATTTATCCAGAACTTAATCAAAATAAAAATAAAATTCTCGAAACTTTGGAAGCCGAGGAAACCAAATTCCGCCGTACTCTCAACAAAGGTCTCGGTGAGATTACAAAATTAATTGAGCGCCAAAAAAGTGTTTCTGGTAAGGAAGCCTTCGATCTTTATCAATCTTTTGGCTTCCCTGTGGAAATGATTGAGGAAGAACTTACAAAAAATAATTTAACCCTCGATCTTGATGAATATAATCGCTTAAAAGCTGAACATATCAAACAATCACAGACATTATCTGCTGGGAAATTTAAATCTGGTTTGGCTGATCATTCGGAAATAATTACTAAATATCACACTGCCACTCATCTAGTCCACGCCGCCTTGAGAAAAGTATTAGGGGAGCATGTTCAACAGTCTGGTTCAAATATTACTTCTGAAAGACTTCGTTTTGATTTTTCTCACCCCGAAAAAGTCACTGAAACTCAACTTAAAGAAGTCGAAAAAATTGTTAACGAACAAATAAACGCTACACTTCCTGTTACGGTCGAGTCCATGAAATTTGTCGAAGCCCAAAAATCCGGTGCTTTAGCTTTTTTTGGAACAAAGTATCCAGAAATTGTCACTGTTTATACGGTTGGTAATTTTTCAAAAGAAGTTTGTACTGGTCCTCATGTCGACAATACCAACAAATTAGGTGTTTTTTCTATTCTCAAAGAAGAGTCAGCCGGGTCCGGTAAAAGACGGATTTATGCTATCCTTAAGTAATGGAGGCATCCTATTATTGGCTCATTTCTGTCACTACTGAAAATATTTCCGTTGCTTTAATCAAGCGTGGTGCTACTGATAGCTTAGCCGCCTTGGGTCCGGAAACTGAATGGTCTCCCGATCTCCCTGATTCCTTTCTTCATTCTGTTGACATTTCCCTCTCTGAAGCTGCCCAAAAAGCTTCTCTTCCACCGGAGGAAGAACCAGAAACAAGTGCCTTTATTCTCCCGCCAAAATGGATAGGAAATGATGGTAAAATTTTCCCGGATTATCTAAAAATTCTAGAAAATTTATGTCGTTCTTTAAAACTAAAACCACTTGGTTTTATTAGTAATGATGAAGCTTTTATTGAATCTGTTTCCAAAGAAGATTCTTTTCCCCCCAGTTTTATTTTGGTCTATCTAGGCCAAAGAGAATTTTCCGTTTCCTTGGTGTACCTCGGAGAAGTAAAAAAACGTTTTCATCAAACACTCGAAAATGAGTTTACCCCTCAGGATTTAGAGTCGGCCCTTGTTACCATTCGTCTTGATTCCGCCCTTCCTCCCCGAGTTTTAGTTTTTGGCCACCTCTTTCCTTCGCTCATTGATGATCTAAAAAATTATTCCTGGGTTGGTAAAAAGAATGTCGAAACCTTCTTGCATTTACCCGATGTTGAGGCTTATCACCCTGAGGAATTATTTAATATTTATTGCAAGACTGTTTCTTCCCAGCTGGGAGGCAATCCATCTTCGGTCCCAAAAAACTTAGTTGAGAATCAGGAAGTTGTTGAAGATAATTCTCCGAAAGATTTACCCATCGAAGAAATCTCCCCCTCCGAACTTGGTTTTACTGAAATCACCGATTCCGATTCCCTTGTAATCGAAGATTCCCTCCCACCTCCACCCCAAAAAGAAGTAATTCCTCGCCCAAAACTTACTCTTCCCAAAATTAATCTCCCCAAATTATCTTTACCTCATTTTCATTTTAACCCTTGGTTAATTATCCTTTTAGCTTTATCACCTCTTCTGCTTTTAATACCATATTTTCTGATTAAAGCCGAGATTACTATGTTTTTTAATCCTACCCCCATTAGTCGCGATTTTAATTTAACTCTCGATACCAATGCTACGGCTGTTAGCAATAGCACGATTCCTGTCTTAAAAAAAACCTTTGATCTAAATTTTACTGATTCTGTTCCGGCAACCGGCAATAAAGAAACTGGGGACAAATCAAAAGGGGAGGTAACTATTTTTAATTCCAAAGATGCGATTCAAAATATTCCCAAAAGTACGGTATTAACTACTTCAAAAGGTCAGAAATATGAACTCTTAACTTCAGTCCAAGTTCCCGCCTCTTCCTACAATTTAGGCAGTGGAACTATCACAATGGGTCAGGTCAAAGCCAATATTATTGCGAGCGACATTGGTCCAGAATATGATCAAAACAAAGACACTGTTCTCAATTTCAAAGATAATTCGAATTTACTAGCCAAAGTAAACGATTCTCTCGGTGGTGGTAATCGTCGTCAAGTAAAAGTTGTTTCTATCGAAGATAAAAACAAATTAAATCTTCAAGTTACTGAATCCTTAAAAAATAAAATCAGCGAAAAAATTTCCAACGAATCTTCCCTTGAAGGTCTTCTCCCGGGTACCGCTAGCACTGACAAAAAACGTTTGGAATATAATCGCGAGGTCGGCGAAGAAGCCGAGACTCTTTCTGTCAATGTTTTTTCGACCTTGACCCTTTTCCAAATCGAAACTTCCAAAAAAGACGAAATTGTCAAAACTCTTTTTTCAAACGATGAAATCTATCAACGCTCAATTGTTTCCATCTCAGATTTATCTTTCTCCTATGTAACCTCAAATGCTGATTCTCAAAAATCAACAGGGAAACTAACTATTTCCGGTCGGGCTCTCCCTAAAATTGATACTGACTCTCTTAAAAAACGTCTTGCCGGCCAAAGTTTTACTAATGCTAAAAATATTCTGATAAAGGAACCGGGAGTTTATAATTATTCTTTTGAAATTATTCCTCGTCTTTTTTATTTCATCAATCGTCTTCCTCCGGCCATTGACAAACTTACCATTATTCAGAAATTTTAATGTCCTATATTTACGTCAAAACCCTGCCTAAACCTCATCGGGAGAAAAAACGTCTTTCTCCTCAGCACAAAAAAATATTTGCTTCAATCTTTTTATTTTCCGGGTTAATTCTTTTCTTCTCTGTTCTTTTCCCAATTCTTCAATTTCAAATTGAATATGCCACAAAATTTAATCAGGTTTTAAACCCTCTTTCTTCTCAGTATTACAATCGTTCCGGTTCGGTCTTGGGTGATCTGAGCTCTTCTGATTATACTCAGCTTAGTAGCTGGTTTGTCAGCGATACTGGCTCTACCGTTCTCTCTTCTCTTCCTGAATCTTCTTCTGGAAATTATTTCTTGTCTATTCCATCATTAAAAATCGATAAAGCTACTGTGATTGTCGGTTCTTCTGATTTGAAAAAAAGTCTTATTCAATATCCTCAAACCGCCCTTCCTGGTCAGCTTGGTAGTCCAGTTATTTTTGGACATTCAGTTTTACCGCAATTTTTTAACCCTAAATCTTACCTAACAATTTTTTCCACTCTTTATAAATTAAAGCCAGGCGACGATATTATTATCGATTACGACCATATTCGCTATCGATATATAATTGAAGAAATGTTTGAAGTTCAACCTACCGACCTTTCGGTTTTAGAACAACGCTTTGACGGCCGATATCTAACAGTAATTACCTGTTCTCCTCCGGGAACTTACCTTCGTCGTTTAGTAATTAAGGCCAGAATTACCGACTTATGAACTATTTAGCGATTGATTTTGGTACCAAAAGAATTGGCCTGGCTTATTCCCAAGACAGTATCATTTCGACTCTTCCGGCGATTAAAAACGATCCTGAATTGATAAAAAATATCAAGAAAGTAATTAACGAATATCATATCGACAAAATTTATGTCGGCATTTCCGAAGGAGTCTTTGGAGAAACCACTCAAAAATTTGTGACCTATCTTGGCTCCATGATAAGATTACCTATCGATACAGTTGAGGAAGCTGTTAGCACCATCGAAGCAGATACTATTTTTAAAAAAAATAAAAAATCTGCCAAATCATATCATCAGCTAATTGACTCAATTTCTGCAGCTGTTATTCTCAATCGAGTTATTGGTTAATTTAAAAAATGATTAAAAATCTTATTTCTCCAATTCAAGCCTGGCTTTTATCACAAGGCCGTTGTGTTGGTTGTGGTGAAGAATTAAATAAAGGTAAATCTCTTGATGTTCGCGGCCTTGAGACTGTTACTTGCCGTTGTGGTCGTATCTTCATTCATGACTCAAAGAAGAAATCTTATCGCCGGGCCCTCTTTAACGAAATTTAATGAAAAAGATTTTTCTTATTTTTCCGTTCTTAATTCTTGCTTTAATTTTTATCGGTATGTATTTTCTGTCTCTTCCACCGAGTCAGGATTCGTCCAAAAAAGTTTTTGTTATTAATCAAGGTGAAGATTTATTAACCATTGGCTCTCGGCTTCAAAAATACAACTTTGTCAAAAACAAATATGTTTTTGCCCTTTACAGCTATCTATTAGGCCTTAATAAAAAGATTCAGGCCGGTACCTTTTATCTGACCACCTCAGCCGATTTGTCTACTTTAATCAAAAAACTGGCGAGTGGCGGTAGCCATGATTATTGGCTAAAAATAATTCCTGGTACTCGACTGGAAGAGTTTTCTCCCAGTCCCGAGTTTACTTTAGCCGCCACCAATCTCGAGGGTCAACTTTTTCCTGATAGTTATTTGATTCCTGAGGGTTACTCTCCCGAACAAATACTTGACATAATATCCACTAATTTCAATAAAAAATTAGCCGAATCAAAAACAAATTCTACTTTATCTCTTTCCGATAATCAGGCCTTAATTCTTGCCTCTATCCTCGAACGTGAAGCGAGAACGATCGAATCCAAAAAAATGGTTGCCGGAGTTTTGCTTAATCGTTTAAAAATCAACATGCCTCTTCAGGTTGATGCTAGTGTTCAGTATGCTCGCGACAGCCTTTTTAAAACTGAAAAATATTGGCAACCAATTTCAAAATCAGACCTTACATTAAATTCTCCCTACAACACATATAAAAATCGCGGTCTTCCTCCTTCTCCGATTTGTAACCCCGGCCTGGAATCACTTATCGCCGCCTATCATCCCATTTCTTCCGAATATCTTTTTTATATAACTGGCAATGATTATCAAATGCATTATGCCAAAACTCTTGATGAACACAATACTAACGTGGCAAAATATCTGAAGTGAGAAATTCAAAACTAATAAAAAGAAATGTCCTTTTTGATAAATACAATAAAAAATTTATTGTCGACGACTTAGAATTATCGGATGGTACTACAAATTTTTGGGCTTACCTCACTTCTCCTCCCGGGTCTATTATTGTTGCCATAGACAAAGACAAGAATTTAATTTTAGTCCATCAATACCGTTATACTCTAAAAGATTTCACATTTGAAAATCCCGCTGGAACAGTTGATGAATATGAGGATTTTTTAGAAACCGCCCAAAGAGAATTACTAGAAGAAACAGGGTATAAATCCGATAGTTTTGTTAATCTGGGTGTTTATAATGATCTTCCAAACGAGACAAATCATTCTTGTCATATATTTTTGGCCACAAATTGCCAATATGTTTCATCTCCAACTCTTGATCCTTTTTCCGAAAAATATTATGAAATGACCACCGAGCTTCATCCATTTATTGATATTTTTAAATCTCTTGGCAATAAATCCTCACTAATAAGGAGTTCTGAACATGCCGCCGCAATTTTTCTTGCCCATCGCTATCTCTCTGAACACAACCTACTCTGATTCTTTGTTTACCAGATTATTCAATATCACCCACCTTCTCTTCTTTTCTTTCATGGGAATTTCATCTTTATATAATTTTGCCGAAACCGTACCGCGTCTTGGGGAATATTTGTTTATGTAGGCAATTTCAAAATCAACTTTTTTACAGACATCAACTGTGTTTTGAAAAGCAGCCTCATCTTCACCGGGAAATCCAATAATAATATCGGTCGAAAACCTTACCTCAGGAATCTTTTTTTTAATTCTTGCAACCAAATCCAGATATTCTTTTTTGGTATAACCCCGGTTCATATTTTTTAACACCCCATCATCTCCGGATTGAAAGGGGAGATGGAGCAAACGATCAATATTTGTATATTTGGCAATAGTCTCAATCAATTCATCGGAAAAATCCCAAGGGTTACTGCTGACAAAAGATATTTTCTTTAACTTCTTTTTTGCCACTTCTTCGAGTAATTTCGGAAACAGACTTCTGATTCTTTTTTTACCCATAGAAACGGAGCTTTCTTCATTAAAATCTGCTCCATAGGAATTAACATTCTGCCCTATCAACACTATTTCCTCGTATCCTTTTTCGATGGTCGTGTCGACTTCTTTTAAGATATCATCCATCTTTCGTGATATTTCCTTACCTCTCGAGTAGGGGACAATGCAATATGAACAGAAATTGTTACAACCAGAACTTATCGTAATCAGCGCCGCTTTCTTTTTGTCTCGCAAAGGTTCTAGGTCAAAACTTATTTTTTTTATCGGCAACATTTC
>Ga0116176_10002048_pt1 | contig 15428 bp, 12 predicted proteins | sample AD_STIC08_MetaG_FD_89803 | JGI IMG/M metagenome (GOLD analysis project Ga0116176, IMG submission 89803) | Active sludge microbial communities of municipal wastewater-treating anaerobic digesters from USA - AD_STIC08_MetaG | ecosystem: Engineered > Bioreactor > Anaerobic > Digestate | place: USA...
CGGATCAGTGTGGAAACAACGCCGGGAGGCTCCGTTCTCCACTGGAATCTCGGCTTCGACGGCGCAGATGTTATTCTCAAACCGAACAGCGAAACGCCGCTGGAGGATATTCTTTTGCTCGTGGGAGACGACCCGTGGGAGCTCCTCGCGACGTACGCCGGGGAGGTGCAAGCGATCCACAACCCGCAGTTCCCCGCGGCGCCGCCGGTTTCATGGTGCAGCTGGTATGCCTACCGCCTCGGCGTGTCGGAGGAGCGCATCCTCGAAAACGCACGGATCGCCGCCGAACGCCTCAAGCCCCTGGGCCTTCGCATCATGGAGCTCGACCTCGGCTGGGAGGCGGGCAACCTGCCCAGCACCTTCGAGGAAAACGAACGGTTCCCCCACGGGCTCAAGTGGCTTTCCGAAGAGCTTGCGAAGCTCGGTTTCGACATGGGCGTCTGGAAAGCTCCCTTCACCATCAGCGAGTTCGACCCGATGGCGAAGGAGCATCCGGAATACCTGATTCAGGGGGAGGACGGCAAACCCGCGCCCTACTGGGACTGGTTCTGGGAGCCGCACGGCAAGGTGTTCATCCTCGACCTGACACACCCCGGTGCGCAGGCATGGTTGCGGGAGAAGATGACCAGCCTCGCTGAGCGGGGCGTGAAGTATCTGAAATCGGACTTTATCGGCTGCGTGGCGGGTGATGCCGCCAAACGTCGCTACAACCCGGAGATTGCCGCGGGAGGTGGCCTCGAAGCTGCCCGCATCGGCGCCCGTATCATCAAAGAGTGCCTCCCCGCCGCGCTGCAACTGAATTGCGGCGGTCCGGAGATGCCGGGAACCGGCCACTGGCCACTCCTCTACACGGTTCAGGACACTGGCAACACCGGCTTCATCGGCCATGCCTTCCAGCGGGATAACTACCAGGCAGCAGCGTGCCACCTGTTCAAGAACTACCGTTGGGGCATCCTCCAGCCGTCGTGCCTCTGCGTCGGCGCGCCGGGCACGCTGGACGACGCGCGGCTCCGCGCCACCATCGCCTTCCTCACCGGCGGGCAGGTGGATATCTCCGATACCCTTACCACGCTTCCAGAAGACCGCTGGGCGGTGTTGACCGCCACGTTGCCGCCGCTCGGAATCACAGCAAAGGCGGTGGACCTGTTCGAACCGGTCTACGCCGTGCCATTCGATTACGAAGCCGTCTGCCGCGGCGAGGCGGGCGGCCAGACGCCGCCGAAGGAGCACCCGCCGGGTTCTGTCTGGCATCTGCACGTGAAAACCGAGTGGGACGAGTGGGACCTTGTCGGCGTCTTCTGCTACTCCCCCGGTGCATCCGCAGAAAAACCGGAAATGGACCGCTTCGCCATCCCGTTTCCGATGCTGGGCCTCCCTCCGGAGAGCACGCGCTGGGGGTACGAGTTCTGGTCGGGGCAATTCATCGGCTCCGTGCCGGGCAGACGCACCAACACCCGCGGCTACGTTCACCCCGGCGACTACCAGGATCTCACCGTCGGCGATGCGCCGGGCGTGCTCGATATCGCGTTCTTCGGGCCGTGCGTGAAGCTCCTTGCACTGCGAGCACAACGACCGCATCCGTGGGTCGTCGGGACCAGCTTCCATCAGAGCTGCGGCGCGGAACTGCGCAATGTCGCGTGGGACGACGCAACCGGCGTGCTGAGCGGCGAAATACACCGTCCGGTCGGTGAAACCGGCTTCGTGGTGCTCAGCGCCGCCGGAAGGACCGCCGTAACGAGTCAGGTGGACGGTGTGCACGCGCCCTGCCGCACCGGCGCGAACGGGAGCCTCATCCTGCCGGTCACCATGAAGGCCGACCGCGCCGAGTGGCAGGTGAGGTTCGGGTAGATTCCGTGGAGTGCGGCGGCTGGCCGCCGCTCATGTTGCGTCCGGCAGGCGACGGGTGGTAGTTCGATAATCGTCGGTCGGTTCTGGATTCCCGCCTGCGCGGGAATGACGGCACGTTTCGGTCCGTGAAAACCCGGTTGGGCAAATTCATCAGTTGGCCTCGGATCGGTTGTTCTTTGTGGCAGACGTCGCCCCGATAACCCGTCATTCCCGCGCAGGCGGGAACCCAGACACCCTACAAAGTCTCAAAATCTCTGCACCATTGGAGGTCAGGACATGCACTTCCCTGACTGGCAACGCGAGAAATGGACCGAGCACGCGGACAACCCGCTCGTCACGCCGGAGAACGTGAAACAACCGGACGAATACGGTGTGCTCGGTGACCCGCAGGTCATCCTGCCGGGCGAGTTCGACGACCACTGGCACATGTTCATCATCGGCCACGCGCATTTCTACCGCCTTGACTCGAACGACGGCGTGCACTGGCACCTCGTCTACGACCACATGTGGACCGCGGGGCCGCCCTGTGTCACCTGTGACGGCGAGAAATGGATCGCGCTCTATTCCCTGCACGGCTGGCCCGACCCATCGGCGCCGGGGAAATGGAAGCTGGACTGGCGGCGCGAATCGGTGATCGCCGCCCGCACCTCCACCGACCTCGTGCACTGGTCGGAGCCGGTGGAGGTCGTCGCGCCGGTGCTGGACTGGGAGCGGGAAGGCGAGCGGATTCAGGTACGCAACCCCAATCTCGTGATGCTGCCGGACGGCAGGTTCCGGCTCTACTACTGCGGCGGAACGGTGATGATGCACGACATGGGCTTCGAGGAGCCGAAGTACATCGGGTTTGCCGAAGCAGACACCGCGCTGGGGCCGTACGCAAAGCGCGACACACCCGTTCTCGGCCCCGCTCCCGAGATCTGGTACCGCAACCACGGTGCCGGCGCCATCAAGGTGTTTCGGTTCGGCGATGCCTTCCTCGCGCTGGAGAACGGCATCTACATTGACGCGCAAAACAAGACGCAATCGGCCATCAACCTGCTGATGTCCACGGACGGTATCACATGGGAGGACGCGCCGTTCAACCCGATTGTCGTGCCGTCGGGCAGAGGCTGGAACAGGTCGCACATCTACCAGCTCGATTTGCGGTGGTACGAGGGCAAGCTCTGGCTCTTCTACAACGCCCGCGACGGGTGGAGCCCGGCGCGGGAGTTCATCGGCCTGTCCACGCTGGAGTGGAGCGGTACCCGGCCCGAGAAGATGTGGCGGTTGAGGTGAACCGGGTGAGGCGAAGGGAGCCGCTCCACCTGGAGTTTCTGCGGTGCCGGGCAACCTCCGAAGTCCCGCGCAATGTGCCGCGAGGAAGCCCCGGCGCGATCCCTGCCCCCGGTGAGCATGCAGGGGTATCTTTCGTAGGGCTGTTGTTTCCCCGGAATTATTAACAAGGACAACCACCATGCCATTCAAAACACGCGCCGTCGTTGCACTGTCGCCGGAGAAGGTCGTCCTGCGTGAGGTTACCGTCCCGGACCCCGCGCCGGGGGAGGTCGTAGTTCGCGCGGAGTATTCTTCCATCAGCACCGGAACGGAGCGATGGGTGATCACCGGCCAGTTCCACGCCCCCGGAGCGAAACCAATGCCGCACCCCATGGTTCCCGGGTACCAGAAGGCAGGTGTGATCGAAGCGCTTGGCGCGGAGGTAACCGGCCTGCACGTAGGCCAGCGTGTGTTTGCGACGACCTCCCGCATGGCGGACGACGAGGTTCTTCCCGGATGGGGCGGCCACATTGAGCACTCCATACTGCCTCAGCGTGAGGTCATCCCGCTGCCGGAGGGGCTCGACCCGGTGAAAGCCTCCGCTCTGGTGCTCACGCAGGTCGGCTACAACGGCGGATTTCGTCCCCCGGTGAAGCCGGGCATGTCCGCTCTGGTCATCGGAGACGGGCTGGTCGGCCAGTGGCTTGCGCAGGCGCTACGGCATCGCGGCGCCCGGGTGGTGCTGGCGGGGCGAAGGGCGGACAGGCTCGCGATCGCGGCGAAGTGGTCGGCCGATGTGACCACAAACGTCCGAGAGACGCCCCTTGAGGAGGTGGCAAAACGTGAAGCGCCGGCCGGGTTCGATATCGTGGCGGATTCCGTGGGCACGCGCGCCAGCCTGGAGCAGGTCATCCCGCTGGCGCACCACGAAAGCCACCTCGTGCTGAACGGCTACTACCGCGAGGGCGAGAATCTGCTGGATATCCAGCTCCTTCACGGCCGGGAGATCACCACTCACGCACCCGCCGGGTGGACGCGGGACCGGCTCATTGCGACGCTTGATCTGGTGGCAAAGGACGCAATGCACGTCCGCGAACTGATGACGCACATCATGCCGGTGGAAGAGGCTTCCGAGGCGTACGATCTCGTTCTGCGCAAACCATCGGAGTTTCTGGGAATCTGCCTGAAGTGGCAGTGAGGAGGAGGAAGGGATGCCGAACACCATGCGCGCGTTGCAGATAGTCGCGCCGAACGATGCCCGCGTTGTTACGGTGGATATTCCGCGGATCGGCGCCGGCGAAGTGCTGGTCAGGATAAGGGCGGCCACCGTCTGCTCGCACTGGGACCTCAGCATGCTTGGCGGATGGGACATTTTCGAGCGCCCGGGGTTCCCGAAGTACCCGATATCGCCCGGCTGGCCCGGGCATGAGGTGGCGGGGGAAGTGGTTGCCATCGGCGAAGGGGTGGGGAACTTTGCCGCCGGCGACCATGTGGCGGCGTGGAGTTCGCGCCATTCCCAGCAGGAGGGGAGACTCGGGTATTACGCCGAATATGCGGCAATTCCGGCTGAAGACCTTCTTGCCGTTCCGGAATCCATGCCCTTCGAAGAAGCGGCGATCCTCGAGATGGCGATGTGCGTGGCCGCATCCATTCGGCAGGCGGGAGACCTATCGGGTAAGAACGTCGCGGTCGGGGGCGCGGGCGCGGCCGGCCTGCTCGCCCTGCAGATGGCGCGGTCGCTCGGCGCAAGGCGGGTGGATGTCTTCGACCCGATTGCCCCGCGACGTGACCTCGCGCTCTGTCTGGGGGCGAATTCCGCGATGGACCCCGCTGGCGATGAGGCGAAGGCGCTCTCTCCGCGCACATATGAAGTCGCGTTCGAATGCGCGGGAGCCGCTGCGTCGGCGCAGAACCTCATGCGCGTGACATCAGGCTCCGTGCACCTGTTTGGCGTGGTGCACGGAGAGATTCGGTTCACGATGGACCACTGGAGTCGTGACGTGCATCTATTCGGTTACCCGGGGCATTCGCGCGAATCGGCGGAACTGGCGCTGGCGCTGATGGCGTGCGGAGCGGTGAAGGTGAGGCCAATCATCGGTGTCACGGCAGGGTTCGACAATTACCTCGACGGCATCGCGAAGCTGAGAACCGGGGAAGCCGCCAAGATGTGCGTGGTGCCGTAGCGGAAAGGAACACGGATGGCACAGGAACTGCGTATCCCTCTGGACGCGGGGATGCTGCGTGAGGAAATCAGAACACTGCGCGAGCAGGGCGGCGACGGCGGGGTGCTGGACGAAATCGAACAGAAACTCGCCGCACTGCCGGACGATGCCCCACATGATGAACTGGACGCGCTCTACCGGCGTCTGGAAGCGGTGGAACCGGATTCGGAGCTCGAAGCGCGCGAACCGACTGACCTCAAATTGATTCGCCGCCTGCGCCCGGATGGGCCGCGCCGGATGCGGCTGGGATGTTCCGACGAAGCACTTTTGGACCGCATGCTCGGCGCGTGGCTGGCGCGGGCGGCCGGCTGCACTCTCGGAAAACCGGTGGAAGGATGGACGAGGCGGGACATACGCGCGCTCCTTGAGCATGTCGGCGAGTATCCCCTCCGGCGCTATTTCCCGCCGGTCGGGCACGAATGGACGGGCAGGCGGTACCACGGCTGGCAGCAGGATTGCCTGCGAGGAAACATTCGGTACATGGCGCGCGATGACGACATGGACTACACGCTGCTCGGTCTTGTCATCATGGAGGCACACGGCCCGGACTTCACCACGCGCAATGTGGCGGACGAATGGCTCAACACCCTGCCCTACCACCGCGTGTACACCGCGGAAACCGTGGCGTACCGAAATCTGGTTCTCGGCATCCAGCCGCCCGCTACGGCCACCGTGCGCAACCCGTACCGCGAATGGATCGGCGCGCAGATTCGTGCGGATTTCTGGGGCTATGCTGCCGCGGGATTGCCGGAGCTTGCCGCCGAACTTGCCTGGCGCGACGCAGTCCTGAGCCACACGCGCAACGGCGTATACGGCGAAATGTGGATGGCCGCCACCATCGCCGCGGCGTTCACCGTGGATGACGCCGAACAGGCAATCCGCATCGGGTTGAGCGAAATCCCCGCCGATTGCCGACTTGCGCAGGCGTTGAATGAGACCATCTCGTGGTGCAAACAGGACGGCGACCTCGAAACGACGCTGGACCGGATACAGGCGGAGTTCGGCCACTACCACCCGGTGCATACGATCAACAACGCCGCGCTTGTGGTTGCCGGGCTGATGTACGGTCACAATTCCCTCGGCGCGACAATCAGCAGCGCCGTTACGGGCGGATGGGATACCGACTGCAACGGTGCTTCCGCCGGATCCGTGTTTGGCGCGATGTATGGCGCCAACGTCCTGCCGTACGAGTGGGTCGGATGTCTGAACGACACGCTTCACAGCGCGCTCTCCGGCATCGCCCAGGGGACGCCGCACCGCTTCACCGATCTGGCACAGCGCACACTTGTTCAACACAAACAGCTTGCTGCACGCCTGGAGTAATCATGAGCCGGAACACGATGTACGCACTGCTTGCCATGCTGGGAATTGCGGCCGGAACGCTCGTCTGGCGGCAGTGGTCCTACAAACGGGCAACGGGAACCCAGCAGGCTCTGACATGCATTCTGGAGCAGACGGACGAGAACCCGGGGGAGCGCATCCGCCTTCTCGACAGCATCATGGCGGCTCACCCGGACGACGCAACCATCCGCCGTGTTGCCATTTACCAGAAGCTCCGGGCGCACGTGGAACTCAGGAGCGACTCCGCGACGGCGGTTCGCGCCATCAACGATTTCCTGAGCACCGACACCTCTGGCGCGGCATTCAACTTCGCGTCGTCGGTGTACGCCGATCTCGCGATCAACGCCCCTGAAGGGCTTCGGTACGCCCACCGGGCTCTCGCGGAAGTGCGCGAGGTCAAACGCCCCAGGGATATGAGCGAGATTCAGTGGGCTCAACAGCGCCGGATGATGGTGGGTGAATGCCACCACATCCTCGGCCGGTTGTACGCCTTGAGCGGGCAATCGCGTCCCGCGCTGGCGGCGCTGAGGGCAGCCGCGGACAGTGTCCCCGATTCGCCGGTAATTTTGCTGCGCATGGCGGAAATCCACGAAAGAACGGGGCAACTCGACTCCGCCCTTGCGTCGTACATGCAGGCGCTCCGTTTGAGCCATGCCGATACGACGGCGCTCGCGGGGTTTGCCCGCCTGTACCCCGCCGTCCACGGGCCTGCGGTTGACCCCGCCACGGTGCTCGATACCCTTGTGACGCATGCCCGGGCGAAACGCAAGGCGGACCTGCTCGCGCAACGCATTTCCCGGCCCGCCGCGCCATTCGATCTCACCACGCTGGCGGGCCGGCAGTACCGGCTAAGCGACTTCCGGGGCAAAACCCTGGTGCTTTACTTCTGGGCGACCTGGTGCGGGCCCTGCAAGCGGCAACTGCCCGCTATTCAGGAGGCGCACACACGGCTCAAGTCGCACAAGGACATTGAACTGCTTACCGTCAGCTTCGACCAGCACTTTGAAGTGGTGCCGCCCTTCCTTGCGCGGAAACGGTACGATTTCCCCGTGGTGCCGGGGGACGAGAGCCTGTACAAGTCCTATCTGCTGGAGGGCCTCCCCACATGTGCCGTGGTGGATTCCACCGGCACGATCCGGTTCAAGCGCCTCGGAAACAGCGACGCGGGGGACTTTATGGAGGAGCTTGGCTGGCAGCTTGAGGCGGTGACCGGCAAACCTGTCTGGTGAAGGCCGAGACACAACGCGAAGTCATTCCCGCGTGCTCGCCAGAGCACGACGCGCAGGCGGGAATCCAGTCCGCTGTCCGAAGGCGAACCCGGCGGGACGAGCTCTGGAATGCGCAAGCTGGCCTGCGCTTTAGAAACGGCGGTTTGCGACCGCAACCCAAGCGCGAGGTCCCTCGGGTCGCGTCGAAGCGGCCCGAAAACCTCCCACTGGGCATCACCTCGCTCCAGATAGAACTGCGCAGCCGTCATTCCCGCGAAGGCGGGAATCCAGCGACGCTCCCGCCGCCAAATTCAGCGGCTGCGTGTGTGTCCCCGGCAAGGCGGTTCGTTGATAACCCGGATCGCAGGACTCATTCAGCGTCATTGAAGGTGTTGGCGCTGTCTTATGGATTCCCGCCTTCGCGGGAATGACGGGCGAACGGGCGCGGAATAACGCATTCCCGGTTCCGCACCGGAGTGCACACCGGGGCGCTTTGTTGCCGGAAAGCGCAGCGGATTTCCCTCAGAATGACAGCTGTCGCACTTCTCTAACCGGAAGCAACCGTCATTCTGAACGAAGTGAAGAATCTCTTTTCCCCTCCGCACGGGCGTCCGTCGCCCGCCCGCAAATGCCACCCACTGGTGGTACATTCTGTGAAGAAGTATTGCCAGGAATTCGGCGCGGGCGGTCATCGAGTGACGGCCGCCTTGGGGGCGGTGGTTGTATCGAGATGACCGTTCAATACTGATCGCGGAAACTGCCTACTATGCCGCGCGTGCTCATCATCAGCTACTACTTCCCACCCGCGGGTGGCCCCGGCGTGCAGCGCATCATGGGGCTCGTGCGGCACCTGCCGTCGTTCGGGTGGGAACCGGTTGTCCTGACCGTGAAAGGCGGGACATTCTTCAACCGCGACGAGGAATCCCTCGCCCGCGTTCCGGCTTCCGTGCCGGTGTACCGCACGAAAGCATTTGAGCCGTTTGCGCTCTACAACCGGCTCCGTGGCAAACCGGCGGACGAGGCGCTGCCCATCGGCGGCGTCGGGCAGGGCGGGGGCGGGGTCGCGGCTCGTCTTTCTCAGTGGGTTCGGGCGAACCTGTTCGTGCCGGACGCCCGCATCGGTTGGATACCCTCTGCCGTGTCGGCTGCAAAACGCCTCGTGAGGCATGAACGCATCGACGCGATCATCACCTCCAGCCCGCCGCAAACGGTGCACCTGATCGGCCGCAGGGCGGCCCTGGCCACCGGGCTACCATGGATTGCCGACTTTCGCGACCCGTGGACGCAGATTTATTACAACTCCGAGTTGCCGCGCTGCGGGCTGGCGAAGCGGCTGGACCTGCGGCTCGAGCAATCAGTGGTGCGGTCTGCTTCCGAACTTGTGATGATCAACGAAATGGTGCGCGAGTCGCTGGGACCTTTGGCCTCCCGCGGACACATCATTCCCAACGGATACGAGGAGGAGGATTTCGCGGGCGAACTGGCTCCCACAACGGAGCGGTTTGAGCTTGTCTACAGCGGCAACATCATTCCTCTGCACGCCCCGGGCCCTTTCTTTGAGGCGATGTGTTCTCTCAGGGACGAGAACCCCGAGTTCCGGGCTGCCGCGAAGCTCGTGTTCGTGGGCACCGTCCATCCCGCCGTCAGGGAGCAGATCGAACGTGTCGGGCTTGCCGGCGTTACCGAGTTCACCGGGTTTGTGTCGCACGCCGAAGCCGTGCGGCGCCTTCGGATGGCAACGGTGGCGCTGTTCATCGGCCCGGCGAACCTGTTGACCTCCAAAATCTTCGAGTACCTTGCCGCCGGTCGCCCCATGCTTGCGCTCGCACCGCCCGGTGGGGATGTGGACCGGCTGATTCAAAGCGTGGGCCGGGAACCGGTTGTTCCGGCGGAGGACGTTGCGGCGATCCGGGCCGAACTGGCGCGGCTGTTTGGTCTCTGGAAACAGAACTCGCTGCCTGTGCGCGCACCGATGGAGGGAGTGGAGCATCTCTCCCGCAGAAGCCAGACCGAACAGATCGCACACTTGCTCAACCGCGCCTGCGGCATTTCCGGCACAGAGTAATCCCACCGCGGTTTCCGTTCATTTCCCGGCGTTTGCCTTGCCGTACGAAATGTGGTACCCTTCACGTGCTCAATTCGTACCTTTCAACCGCTTCGAGTTGCTTGTCACGCGATCACGGAGTTCCGCCATACCTTCCAAGGAGGGGGACATGCTGGAAACTGTTGACCTGTCAAAAGAACTCGACAAAGCGACGTACGACGAATGGTTTCCGAAGCTGCAGGACAACCTCCGGGTTCTGCAGCGGGAAGCATTCGAAGCCGGGATGACAACGCTCATCGTGCTCGAGGGATGGGATGCCGCGGGCAAAGGCGACGCGGTGATGAAACTGGTTGACAAACTGGATCCCCGAGGGTTCAGGGTAGACCCCCCGGCGCCTCCGAGCGAAGATGAAAAGATGCGTCCCTTCCTCTGGCGGTTCTGGGTCAAACTCCCTCCCTATGGCGCGATCGGGATCTTCGATCGCTCGTGGTACGGCCGTGTGACTGTCGAGCGCATGGAAGGAATGCTGCAGCCGCGGCAATGGCAACAGGCATATCAGGAGATCAATCAGTTCGAGCGGCAACTCTCCGACGACGGGCAGGTGATCATCAAACTGTTCCTGCACATCAGTAAAAAGGAACAGGCAAAACGCTTCAAGCAGATGGAGAAGGATCCCGCCGAGTCGTGGAAAGTGACCAAAGAAGACTGGAAACATCACAAGCAGTACGAGGATTACCTGCGCGTGAACGAGGAAATGCTTGAGCGCACGAGCTCCAGTTATGCGCCGTGGACCATCGTCGAAGCGACGGATCGGCGGTATCGCCGCGTGAAAATCTTCCAGACCGTCATTCAGGCCATGCAGGCGGGTCTGGAAAGGAAGAAATTCCTGGACGCGCGGAGAGCGGAAGAGAAAGAAGCGTTCAAGAAAGGCCTCAAGAACGGCAACGAGCAGGTCCTTCCGCTGGATGTAATGCCTTCCATCCTGGACCGGGTGGATACCTCGCTCACCTACGATCCCGAAGCCTACAAGAAGGACCTCGCCAAGCTCCAGGTGCGGATGCGCGAGCTCGAGTTCGAGTGCTTCAAACACCGTCTCCCCGTCGTGATCGGCTACGAAGGGTGGGACGCCGCGGGCAAGGGCGGCAACATCAAACGGGTGACACAGACGCTCGATCCTCGCGGATACAACGTCGTGCCGATCGCCGCGCCGAAGGGCGATGAAGCAACTCACCACTACCTCTGGCGCTTCTGGCGACACATTCCAAAAGCCGGCCACATCACCATCTTCGACCGCACGTGGTACGGGCGTGTTCTCGTCGAACGAGTTGAGGGCTTCACCGCGAAAAGCGACTGGTCGAGAGCCTTTCAGGAGATCAATGAATTCGAACAGAGCCTAGTGAACTGGGGCGCCGTGGTGCTGAAATTCTGGATTCACATCAGCAAGGAAGAGCAGCTCCGCCGCTTCGAAGAACGCCAGGTGACCGAATACAAGCAGTACAAAATCACGGAAGAAGACTGGCGCAACCGCGAAAAATGGGATGCCTACAAAACGGCTCTCACCGATGTGTTCGAGCGCACCAGCACCAGCTACGCGCCGTGGACGATTGTGGAGGGCAACGACAAGCTCTACGCGCGCATCAAAACGCTCAAAACCATTATCGGAGCCATCGAAGGGAAAATCGGCGGCAAGAAATAAACCCGTGGACGCGGTCCGATTGCATTTCTGAGGGGGCGCCCGCAAAGGCGCCCCTTCGGTGTCTGGCGCGGTGGCAGAAGACGCGGTTGACAAATAAGTGACGATTGTGTATTCATTAGTGTACATGATCGGAGGCCGACGGTGAAATTCATCAGTGTGCGCGATTTGCGCGGGAAATCAGCGGAAGTATGGAGAGCCTTGCCCGCCGAACGGGAAATGGTAGTCACCAGCAATGGCCGTCCCGTTGCCATTCTTGCCTCGGTGAACGATTCCAACGTTGAGGAGTCGCTGTCCGCCTTCCGCAGAGCGCGTGCAGTCGAGGCAGTAGCCACTTTGCAGAAAGCCTCCGTGGCGAAAGGCCTCGACGGAATCCCGTCAGGCGAAATCGATGCCGAGATCAAAGCGGCCCGCCGAAAGCACGCCGGGTGAAGATCGTCCTTGACACGAACGTACTCGTGGCGGGCCTTCTCTCTCCTTCCGGTGCGCCCGGCGAGATCGTGCGTATGGTCTCCTCCGGCGAGCTGAGGCTCTGTCTTGACGCCCGGGTTCTCACGGAATATGCGGAAGTCCTGCGTCGGCCGAGATTCGGGTTCCCAGAAGAGCCGGTGGCGATTCTTCTGGATTTCATCGCACGTTCCGGCGAAACGGTTGCGTCTTCTCCCCTGCCCAAGTCCTTGCCGGACCCGGACGACGAGGCGTTTCTTCAGGTTGCCGTCGCCGGCGGGGTGGAATACCTCATCACTGGCAACCTCGGGCATTTCCCCGCGGCCTTGCGATGCGGGGTCAAGGTGGTTTCGCCAGGGGAGTTTTTGTCCATCTTTGTAATGCGGCAGACGCGCAGTTGAGGCCGATCGCGTTCCGCTTCCCCTCCGGAGAGGACACCCCATGCGCACACATCTCATCGCCAATAAGCAAGATCGCCTCTGGCAGGGCATACCGGGAATCGAGCGTGCCGCCAACGGCCGCCTCTGGGCCGCGCTCTACACCGGCGGGCCGAAAGAACCTGACCCCGACAATCACGTCCTGCTCACGACAAGCGCCGATGATGGGCGTACGTGGAGCAGCCCTCGAATCGCAGTGAGGCCGCCGGGACCGATGCGCGCGTACGACCCGACCCTGTGGCATGATCCCGATGGCCGATTATGGCTTATCTACAACCTCGGCGACCTCGAAAATGGCGTGTTCCCCTTCGCCGCCATCACGACCGACGACTCCTCCGCGGCAGATCCGGTCTGGAGCGCCGAACGGCGGTGGAACCTCGGTGTCGGCTACATCATCCGCATGAACAAACCGACGGTGCTCTCCACCGGGGAATGGGTGTTGCCGGTTTCGTTCGCGCGGGAGGTTCCCGACAAATGGTTTGCCAGGGAGACGCTCCGGCAGGGTGTCGCCATCTCCACCGACAAAGGGGAGAGCTGGAAGCTTTACGGCGAGGTCGAGGCGCCGAATTGGGCGCTGGAAACCATGATCGTGGAACGGCGCGACGGAGTTCTGTGGATGCTGATCCGCACCGGCTCCGACCGCCTCTGGCAGAGCTTCTCACACGACCGCGGGCGCACGTGGTCCCCGGGAGAGCGTTCCCGGATCGTGAACCCCGGCACGCGGTTCTTCATCCGCCGCCTGCAATCGGGCCGCCTGCTGCTCATCAACACCCCTGTTCCGAATGCCCGCACCACCATGGTCGCCACCGTCAGCGACGTGGACTCGGACAGCGGCTTCCCGCAGACCGGCGGGCTCATGCTGGACGCGCGCGAGAAGGTCTCCTACCCCGACGCCGTGCAGGCTCCGGACGGCACCATCTACGCGGTGCACGACTGCGACCGCTACGGTCCGGGCGAGGTTATCCTGAACGTGTTCACTGAGGAAGAGGTCCTGGCCGCGCAACGGGGCGGTTGACGCGGGAAGCGGGGAACTAAGTTGCTGTGCGTACAGGTTCGTTGGAGTACCAAACGAATCCGCTAACCGCGCCGGAAAGGGAACACACCATGCAGGCCACTGCTGATCTCATGAAGGAGCACCGCGGTATCGAGCTGATGCTTCGCGTGCTGGGCGCCATCTCGGCGCGTGCCAGGGCCGGGGAAGCACTCGACACGGGCGAACTCGACGGCATTCTGGAGTTCCTCACCGTTTTCGCGGACAAATGCCACCACGGCAAGGAAGAGGACATCCTGTTCCCCGCGCTTGAAGCGGTCGGCATCCCGCGCAACCACGGCCCCATCGGCGTGATGCTGCTCGAGCACACCGAAGGCCGCGCCATCATGAAGCGCCTGAACGACGCCGTTGCGGAGTACAAAGCGGGCGACAAAACTGCCGCGAACAGAATCGCGTCAGCGGGAGACGACTACGCCGCGCTCCTCTCGCAGCACATCCAGAAGGAAGACAAAGTCCTTTATCCCATGGGCGATGCTCGCCTCACGCCGGAAAAGGACGCCGAACTCGTCGCGGCGTTCGAGGAAATCGAGCGCGACCGGATCGGCCCCGGCAGGCATGAGGAATTCCACGCCATGCTGCACAGGTTGGAAGCCAAATACCTGAAGGGGTGAGGACCTTTCTCCCTTTCACCCCGTCGCGCGCCGTTCGTGTGCGATGCGCCGGTCGTTGAGCCTGCTCCCATGGACGGGAGTTTCGTAGGGGCCGGGTTACCCGGCCCGGTGCCCGCGTGCTTCTGTGTGCTGCCACGGGCGCGGAGACCGCGCCCCTTGTATCTTGGTAGTGTTCTGGTGAGGGTGTTTTCGGGGTTCGGTAGATCGCTCGCCCCTGGGTCGTGAAGACCGTTAGTAGTAGGATCGCCGAACCTCTGGTGGGGTCGTAGTTCGAACAGTTACATGAGCCGTTGAGCTCGCATCACAAGGATGAAAAGGCGCCATGGAATGCTTTGTTGGGATCGATACCTCTCAGGAACGGCTGGACGTGTATGTGGAGCCCACACAGGAGCAGTTCAGCCACAGAAACGACGATACGGGTATCGCAGAGTTGGTGAAGCGTCTGAAGGCACTCAGCCCCACACTGGTAGTCATCGAAGCGACAGGGAAGCTCGAGATTCCCTTCATGAACGGAGCCTTGGAGGCTTGCCTTCCTGTCGTCGTCACGAACCCGCAGCGCATCCGTGACTTCGCTCGATCGGTTGGTCAGTCCGCCAAGACCGACACACTGGATGCCCGGATCATCGCCCAGTTTGCGGAAAAGGTCCGACCGGAGCTCAAGAGCCTGCCGGACCATGATCAACAGAAGCTTGTCGAGCTCGTGGTGAGACGGGATCAGATCGTTGCGATGCTTGCCGCGGAAACGCATCGTCTGCACCGTGTCAGTCCGTTCATGCGCACAGAGATCCAGCAGGATGTGGCCTATCTCATGTCACGCCTGAACGAGATCAGCGAGCGGGTGCAGCAGCTGGTCAGAAACCATCCTGTCTGGAAGGAGCGCCGGAGACTTCTTGAGTCGGTACCGGGCGTCGGTCCCGCTACCAGCGCCTGTATCCTGGCGTGTCTTCCTGAACTGGGTCGCTGCTCCAACCGCCAGATCGCTGCGCTTGTAGGTGTGGCGCCGTTCAACGCGGACAGCGGAACAAGAAAGGGACAACGGTTCATCCGCGGAGGCAGGAGCCGTGTTCGCAAAGCGCTCTACATGGCCACATTGGTCGCCTTGCGCTACAACCCTGTCCTCACCGCGTTTTACACCCGCCTGATCACTGCTGGCAAACGGAAGAAAGTCGCCCTGGTCGCATGCATGAGAAAGCTCGTCGTCATCCTCAACACCATGATCCGACACCAACAACCGTGGAGGACCCAAACTGCTATGCAAACTTGACAACCAAG
>Ga0116176_10002073_pt1 | contig 15350 bp, 13 predicted proteins | sample AD_STIC08_MetaG_FD_89803 | JGI IMG/M metagenome (GOLD analysis project Ga0116176, IMG submission 89803) | Active sludge microbial communities of municipal wastewater-treating anaerobic digesters from USA - AD_STIC08_MetaG | ecosystem: Engineered > Bioreactor > Anaerobic > Digestate | place: USA...
CCTTTTGGAGCAGCGCCTCCCTCTGTGCATGGACCCTGCGGAGTTCATCCTGATCCTGCCCAAAGGCAAAAACAGCCACCAGTACAAAACTTAAAAGCATTGTGAATTTTTTCATACTCGTTTCGTGTTAGTTAATAATAGTTTAATTAAAAAATTTGTCTTGTTTTGTGTTGAAAAAAATTATCTATTCATAGGCAAAAAATTTGGTGAATAATGAGTTTAGTTCAAGCCCTAAAAATAACAATTAAACCTAACTGTAGAAATTCAAATGTAAATTTTATTGCACTTTGGCTTTAGACTCTGCATAATACAAAGCCCATAACGCTATTATTCAGAAAATTAATAATTAATAAAAAGTTATAATTATTCAGGATGAAAATGGGAAAAAACTATATTGGCCTTGTGAGGTGATATTATTTTTATTAGTTCGCTTAGACTTGCATGAACTATTCTATCATAACTTTTAAAGTTAGCATACAAAACCTCAATCGTTTTTGGGCCAATGCCGGAGATATCTTCTAGCACTGAACTTTTTACTTCTTTTTCCCTTTTTTTGCGGTGAAAACCCAATCCAAACCTATGTGCCTCATTTCTGGCGTTTTGTATTACCTTAAGAGATTCAGATGTTTTATTAAGGTAAAGAGGGAGGGGTTCGTCAGGAAAAAAAATCTCTTCCAGCCGCTCAGCTATTCCAATTAAACGCACCTCATCTTGAATTCCCAGTTTTTTTATGCTTTTTAAAGCCGAATGGAGCTGTCCCTTGCCCCCATCAATTATTATCAATTGAGGCAAAGGCTCCTGATGTTCCAAAATTCGATTGTATCTTCTGTACACAACCTCTTCCATGGAAGCGTAATCGTCGGGCCCTACTACAGATTTTATATTGTAATGTCGGTACTCTTTCTTTGAGGGGAGCGCATTTCGAAAGACAATGCATACGGCCACCGGGTTTGTACCCTGGAGGTTCGAGTTATCGAAGCATTCAATGTGCTTGGGAAAAACGGGAAGTTTTAAATCGTTTTTTAAGGCCGAAAGAATCCTATGTGTCTTACCTTTTTGGATACCATTATTTAACCTGCTCAACTTATCTGCAACGTAAGCCTTTGAGTTTCTTTTAGACAAATCGATAAGCTTTGCCTTGTCCCCTCTAACCGGGATGCTGTACTTGCATCCCTCAATGGTAAAATCGGGCATTAGTGAGACCACTATTTCCTTTGATTTACTGCTAAAACGCCGGCGTATTTCGGAAATAGCAAATCCCAACAGTTCATCATCGGTTTCGTTGATTATTTTCTTGATTTCTAAGTTATATAGCTGAACCACAGCGCCTTTAATAATCTTTAGATAGTTTACACAGGCGAAACTTACTTCACTAGCAATGGAAAAAACATCCAAATCGTTGAGTCTGGGGTTAACTATGGTGGATTTGGCCTGGTATCGCTTGAGAATATCCAACTTATCTTTAAACATTTGTGCCTGCTCAAACTTAAACTCTTTGGCACTTTTTTTCATCTGTTCTTTTAATACCTGGCTGATTTTATTGACATTGCCATTTAATATCTCTATTATTGATTCAATATTCTTATTATAATCCTCTTCAGTTTGATTATTTATACATGGTGCCAGGCAGTTGCCTATTTGATACTCGAGGCATGATTTAAAGCGTCCGGATTTGATGTTTTCTTGAGTAAGTGAAAGGTTACAATTACGTAACGGGTATATGGATCGAATAAGATCGAGCACTGTTTTCATCAGCACTACTGAAGTATATGGTCCAAAATATCGGCTTCCGTCGTTAATAATTCTTCGGGTGGTAAAGACTCTTGGAAAGGGTTCGTTTTTAATGCAGATCCAGGGATAGGTTTTATCGTCTTTCAGCATTACATTATACCTTGGCTTCAACTTCTTAATTAAATTGTTTTCTAATAGCAAGGCATCATTCTCTGTGTCAACAAGTATATATTTTATATCGGCTACGCGCAACACCATTACCCTCAATTTTGCATTGGCGTAATTTTTTTTATTGAAATACGACGATACTCTTTTTTTTAAATCTTTGGCCTTTCCGACATAAATAACCTCGCCCTGAGCATTTACGAATTGATAAACGCCGGGTTTATTGGGTAGCTCTCCTAATATATGCTGAACTGGCCGATGCATAAAATAGTTATAAATATAACAGACCGGTTAAACTTAAGTTTATTAAAAAACGCCATGAAGTAACAACTCAGAAGTTAACAAATAAGGGTACATTTTTGAAATTAATCCCGTCAAACAGCCCGTTGTGATTGATCTTTAACTTGGGTATAACGGTAAGTCCCATAAACGAAAGGGTCATGAAAGGCGCACTTAAACTACATCCGGATCTTTTTACCAGATGATTTAGGGCAGAGTAATCTGCGCTCATCTTCATTCCTTCAGCATCACCCATCAAACCAAAATAATTCAAAGGGATGCCGTTTGTTTCGCCTCTGTTTGTAAAACAGATTCCTCCTCTTTGCTCTACTATCCAGTTCACAGCGTCTACGATATCCTGGTCATTACCCCCAATGCTAATTAAATGATGGCTATCGTGAGCTATGCTGGCAGCCATTGCTCCCTGTTTAAGATTAAATCCTTTTATAAAGCCTACCACAGGTTTTTCTTCTGAATATCTATCGAGTAATACTATTTTTAATAAATCATTCTCGGGCTGTGCAATTATTTCGCTTTCTGCCGGAGCAGGTGTTTCCATGATTAGCCAATCGGTTATCAAATCGCCATCAATGGCCTGAATCACATTAATTCTGTTCCCGGAACTAATTACTTTTAAATCCTCTTTTACTATGGGTTTTTCCCTAAAAGCATAGCGGGGTTTGATCGTTTCCGGTATTATATTTTTGGTTTTTAATTCTTCTACCATTGATCTGCCTTCTATGTATGTGTCTAAAACTTTAAAATGGGTTAAATCTTCAACTATTACAAAATCGGCTGAGTCATTTACTTGCAACATACCCAATGGCAAATTGTAATGCTTAATGGGATTTATTGATGCTGCTTTAATAACATTGAATAGGTTATATCCAAGGCCTATGGCTCTATCTACCATCCTATTGATATGTCCTTTTTCTAAATAGTCGGGATGACAATCGTCAGTACAAAACATAACCGACTGTGGATAATTTTCAATAAGCGGGATAAGATTATCGAAATTTTTTGCTGCACTTCCCTCTCGAATAAGTATTTTCATTCCCAGCGCTATCTTTTCTTCTGCTTCGAGCAACGTACTACATTCGTGATCGGTTGTTATACCTTTATCTATATACTTCTTCAATCCTTCTCCCGACAGGCCTGGTGCGTGACCATCTACAGGTTTGTTAATTTTTATGGCTGCGTTTATTTTTTTTTGTACTTCCGGATCATCATAAATAACGCCGGGAAAATTCATCATTTCTGCAAGAAACAGAAAATCATTCTTGCTTAACAAATCTTCTACATCTTTGGAATTGATTACCGCCCCGCTTTTTTCCTGTGGCGACGCAGGAACGCACGAAGGAACTCCAAAGAAAAATTTAAGCGGAGACTGTTTGGCATCGTTTAGCATATAATTTATACCATCAATACCTGCCACATTAGCCACCTCGTGAGGATCACACATTACAGCAATGGTTCCATGCGCTAATGCCATTTTAGCGAATTGACTTGGGATTAGCATAGAGCTTTCGATGTGTATATGCGAATCGACAAAACCTGGGAGAATAAATGGTTGAGTAATGGACGAATCATGCTCGATGGCTGTTATTTTCCCATTGTCAATAATTATTCTTCCTCCCTCAATGGTTTTTTTTAAAGGGTCAACCACTACACCTTTTATAATAAACTGTTCCTTGTTCATATTTAATATTGTTTGACTACCACTTTTTAAAAATTATGCGCATTGAGTCTAGATGTATAGATTTCCTGTCGCAAGGTAATAATAATATAGATTAAGCGATATCGATTAAATATTCATTAAGACGATATTGTGTTTCACGTGAAACATCTTTTTACTTAAACTTTTTGTTTCACGTGGAACTTTATCTGCCAAGATATGTTAAAAGGATATTTATGTCGTTGGGCGAAACACCAGGAATTCTTCGTGCCTGTCCAATGGTCTCCGGTTTTATTTTTTCTAATTTTTGCCTTGCTTCTGTGCTTATGGAATTTATTAGGTTATAATTAAAAGTACCATTAATTTTTATGTGGTCCAATCTATTAATTTTATCTGCTATTAGAGTTTCTCTTTCGATATATCCCTCATATTTTATTTTTATCTCAACTGATTCTAAAATATCGTTTCCTAAACTTTTCATTGAATTAATATAATCGCTCACTTTTTGATTATCAATTTTAATTTCGTTTAAGAAAATTTCTGGTCTTATAATTATCTCTTTCAATTTTTTTGATTGTTTAATTGGCTGAGATTTTATACTTGTGAGATAGGTGTTAATCTCTTTTGGTTTTATACTTGTTTTAATTATATAATTTAATAGATCATTTACCAATTTACTTTTATTTAAATAAACATTATATCTTTCTTGCGTTACAAGCCCAATATTTTTTCCTATTTCAGTTAAACGTTCATCAGCGTTATCCTGCCTGAGCAATACTCTGTGTTCTGATCTACTTGTAAACATTCGATAGGGTTCATCCACTCCTTTGGTTATTAAGTCGTCTGTTAGAACTCCTATATATGCCTGTTTCCTATTTAAAGAAAATAGTGGTTTCCCATTTAATTTGTTGTGCGCATTTATTCCTGCCATTAAGCCTTGGGCTGCAGCCTCTTCGTATCCTGTCGTTCCGTTTATCTGACCAGCAAAGTATAAATTGTTAATTAATTTTGTCTCTAAACTTGGTTTTAACTGTGTCGGATCAAAATAATCATACTCTATTGCATATCCGGGCCGTAAAATATGAACATTTTCAAAGCCACTGACTGCTTTTAGTGCTTTATACTGTATGTCTGCCGGTAATGATGAACTAAAACCGTTTAAATACATTTCATAAGTATCCTCTCCTTCCGGTTCGAGAAAAAGGTGATGCGAATCCTTTTCAGCAAATGTTCTTAATTTGTCTTCTATGCTGGGACAATATCGTGGTCCTATTCCCTTAATTTTTCCTTTTAGCAATGGACTAAAATCAAAACCGGTTTTTAGAATTTCATGTACTTTTTTATCAGTATTAGCTATAAAACAACTTTTCTGTTTTAAATTATTCTTTTCTGTGGTCAGGTACGAAAAAAATTTTATTTCTTCATCACTTTTTTGCTCCAATAGTTTACTATAATCAACAGTTCGGCCATCAATTCTAATTGGTGTTCCTGTTTTCATCCTGCCATTATTAAAACCTAAAGTTTTTAGCTGCTCTGTTATTCCTATTGAATTTTGTTCACCCATTCTTCCGCCTTCAAAACTGACTTCGCCGACATGAATTAAGCCAGAGAGGAATGTTCCATTGGTTAGAATTACTGATTTTGAATATATTTCAATACCTAACTTAGTTCTTACGCCTACTACCCTCTTTCCTTTAAATAAGAGAGATGTCACATTATCCTGCCATAAACTTAAGTTACTTATTTTTTCTATTTCATCACGCCATACTTTTGTAAAAATAAATCTATCGCATTGAGCCCTGGGACTCCACATTGCTGGCCCTTTTGATTTATTTAACATTCGAAACTGAATAGTTGATTTATCTGTAACTAAAGCAGACAAACCTCCTAAAGCATCTATCTCCCTCAATATTTGTCCTTTAGCAATTCCACCCATAGCAGGATTGCAACTCAACTGAGCTAATTTGGTAAGGTCCATGGAAATAAGTAAAACCTTTGAACCCATATTAGCAGCAGCAGCAGCGGCCTCACATCCTGCATGTCCTCCACCAACAACTATTATATCATATTCCTGTAACATTTTCGTGTAAAAGTTTCAAATACTTATCCTCTGCTTCTCTCATTACTTTCCTCTGTGCTCTGGTTTTGTCATTATAACCTAATAAATGTAAAACACCATGTATTATTACTCTTTCTAACTCATTTTTGAAGGTTTGATTAAAAATTTTGGAATTACATTTTACAACGCTTAATGCGATATAAAGTTCTGCTTCAATAGATTTTTCCTGTGAATAGGAAAAAGTTATTATATCAGTTGGGTAATTATGTTTTAGAAATTCAGAGTTGATTCTAACTATTTCTTCTTCTGAACAAAAAATTATGGATAAATTTTCTACTTGATATCCATGTAATAATATGACTTTTTCAATCCATTTTTTTATTACTTTTATTTCCCTTAAACGAAATTCAATATTTGAATTATAAAAATTAATCGGCACAGTTTATTCTACAATTTTAAAAATGAGTTCTACCTGTGATCCATTATCATTAAAAACTATTTCATCTGCAAGGTTTCGCATAAGAAAAACACCTCGTCCTGATACATTTTCTAAATTTTCCGGTTTAGTTGGATCTGGTATATTATGATAATTGAATCCAGGTCCTTCATCTTTAATAAAAATATGTATCGTTGATTTTTGTAATAGAAATGAAATATGAACTAACTTTTCCTTATCAAATTTGTTTCCATGAACAATAGAATTATTTACAGCTTCTATCGTTGCTATTAATACTTTGCCATATAAATCTGCTGATAGATTACACTGATCGGATATCTCATCAACTAATTTTTCTACCTGACTTATATTATCGAGTTTTGATTCAATACTAATTCTTTTTTCCATGTACAAAGTATATGAAATTCACGCTTGTTATACTGTATTTTAGTTATAATGTTTCGATTTTAAAAATTTATTGTTTTTTAAAATAAAGAATTTATGGTAAAATCCAATGTTTTGGATTTTGAATTATGTTTTCTTGCCAAATTTGTAAATTTATTATTCCCTGTTTACTACCTTTCTCTGTATAAGCCTCCCCTATGACCTGCGAAGTTTTTACGTTATCTCCTACCTTAACTTTGACCTTTACTAAATTTGAATAAACAGAAAGATAATCACCATGTCTTATAATAACTGCAATATTGGACCCCGGAATACTTACAACTTTCGTTACTTCTCCTTCAAAAATTGATTTAACTTCTGAATTTGGTTCGGTACCAATATCAATTCCATTGTTACGAATTTTAACCTCTTTTAAAACCGGGTGAAAATGTTCGCCAAATTCGCTAATTATTATACCTGACGTTGTTGGCCAAGGCATTTTTCCTTTATTGCCTTTAAATCCATCAGTAATTCGTATGTAACGAGCATCTCTTACTCTATTTAATTCTGACGTTTTTCTTGCCTCTTCGGCTATTAAATCTTTTATTATCTTTTCGATTGCCTCCATAGATTTTTTTCTTTCTTCTATTTCTTTTCTTAGCTTTTTCTCTTCCTTTTGAAGAGATTTTACATTTTGCGTATAGAAGTTTTCTTCTTTTTTTAATTTAGACACTTCAAAACCTTTTTCAATTTTTAATTCTTTGATTTTTTCCTGTTGTTGTGTAAGTGATATAATTTCGCTTTCTAAAATTTTTTGTGTAGCAACAATTTCCTTTCCTTGAGTTTCTCTGAATTTTAAAAGTTGCTGATAAAATTTATTTCTTTTATAGGCCTGATTGAAATCGTCTGAAGAAAAAATAAATAGTAAAATATGCATCTGCGATTTATTCCGCCAAGCAAATTGAATAAGTTTTGCATATTCTTTTTTTAGATTTAAAACATCTTTTTGTAATCCACTTATAATTAGTTCCTTGTCTTCAATTTCTTCGTTGATTAATTTCATTTGCTTATCATAATCTGAAATTAGATTTTTCCTCAAATCCAATTGTTTTTTTAAGGTATTCAGTTGACTAATATTTTCTGCTCTTTTCTTCTGGGTTTCAGTTAATCTGTTATTAGTTAATTCAATTTCCTGCTCTGTTTTTTTTCTTTTTTCCTCCAATTCCTGAATAGTTTGCGAAAAGCAAGGAATATTAATAATTAAAAGGGTTAATATTATTAAGTTTTTATGTATTGATTTTATGGCCATGAATAATAAATTATTTAAATAATTTCCCTGTTTTTATTTTCTCTTCAAGAGCTTTACCTGATCCTCCCATTTCTTTGGCTTTAATCCAGTAAATAAAAGCGCCATCAGGATTTCCAACCATGTATAAAGCATCTCCATAATGCTCATAAATAACTGCACTATTGGTTATATCTTTTGAAACAGCACTTTTTAAAATATCTTTTGCTTCTGAATATCTCTTTAATTTGTATAAAACCCAACCCTTTGTATCTAAATATGTGCTATTATCCGGTTCCAATTCAACAGCTTTATTGCTCATATTTAAAGCTAAATCTAATTTTTTTCCTTTTACCGATAAATAATAGCTGTAGTTATTGAGTATTCGGGTGTTGTTTTTATTATACCTTAAACTTTTTTTGTAGCACTTGAAGGCTTTATTTTCATTTTTATTCTGATAATAAAAATCTCCTAGTGTGCCGTAAATATCTGATAAATCATTTACGTCAGTTATTCTTTTTGTTGCTTCTTTTAAAACTACTATTGACTGACTTAAATTTCCTAATTCATTATTTGTTAAAGCATTAATAATATAAAAATTTTGCATTTGGGGAAATAGTTTAATGGCAATTTCAGACAATTCAATAACTTTTGCATAATTTTTTAAAGAATATTCAAAAGAAATTAATTTTTCATGGCGAGATGGATTCATCTCATCCATTAATAAAAGTTTATTTAAATAAAATCTTGATTGCTCTAAATCAGCTCTTCTATAAAAATGTTCTAAAGCTAATTCAGATACAGCGATGGATGATTTATATTGTTCTGTAAGGCTGTAAATTAGACTATCGATAGTATTTGGATAATTATTGTATAAATATCTCTCAAAAAGAATTGGGTAAAAAAGTTGTACCTTATCTAAATCTGAAATGACTTGACAGTTAAAAATTTTAATTAGTGTATTTAGAGATTCTTTAAATAATCCGAATTCAAATTGTTTTCTATAAAGTTCTATTAAGGGAAATGTTAAATCAGGTGAAAGCTGTATGGCTTCATTTAGTCTTTCAAAACCTAAACTGTCATTACCTAAGTTAAAGAAAACGTTACTTTCATATATTAGGTATAAAGGGTTGTCCGGTGCAAAATTTTTGAGATTGGTAATTTCTTCCTGGGCTTTATCCAATTTATTTATTGCGATATAAATTTGAGCTAATGTTTCTGATACCTTTGGTATAAAAGTATTTTCTGATTTTATTTTATTTAATACCTCAATTGCTTCATCATTTTTGTTATTCTCGTTCAATAAAATGGCATAGTTTATTGCATAGTTTAGATTTTCCGGCTTTTTTTCTATTAAATATTTTTGATTATCCAACGCTGCGTCCAGTCTTCCGGTTGATAATAGAAGAATACCAAGAAAATTTCTATAATATATATTTGTGCTATCTAAATCGATTGCCCGATTTAAATACAATATTGATTCATCGTAATTATTAATAGCAGACAGGCACAGGGCTATTTCATAATACGCTGCACTATTTGAATTGTCAAATTGTAAAGATTTTTTTAAATATTCTATTGCCTGTTCGGGTCTATTGTAAATTCTATTTAAAATTCCTTCATAGTAATAATAGTAAGGGCCAACAGTTTTTAAATAGTTACTTTTAATACTATTTTTAGTAACCTGACAACTTATACAAAATTTTACTAACAAGAAAATGTATAAATATGCTTTTTTTTTCATTTGCTAAAAGTATCTAAGAACTTCCGGTATGACCAAATCCTCCATCTCCCCTTTTGGTTATATTTAATTCATCAACCTCATGCCATTCAATCGATTCATGTTTTGCAATAATCATTTGGCAAATTCTTTCGCCATCAATAATTTCAACATTTGTATTGCTGAGATTAATTAAAATCACTCCGATCTCTCCTCTATAGTCTGCATCAATAGTTCCGGGAGTATTTAGTACGGTTATACCTTTTTTTAAAGCCAATCCACTTCGGGGTCGTATTTGGGCTTCGTAACCCTTTGGCAATTCTATATATATACCTGTTGGCACTAAAGTTCTTTGAAGCGGTTCGAGAATAATTGACTCATCAATATTTGCTCTTAAATCTAATCCGGCACTTAATTCAGTAGTATACTGAGGTAAGCCGTGTTTTGATCTGTTTAAAATTTTTATCCGCATGCTATACTTTTTTCTTTAAAACCTTCGGTAAAATCTTCTCATTATTCAAAAAGAATAATATAAATAACCCTATTAAAACAATCCGTAAAAGATACTTGTAAAAAATCGATGTAATGGGTGTAAAAAAGCATATAATGAATATTAAAAGTGCTAACCCTATGTAGATTAATATTTTCTTTCCTTCATATGGTATTGGGAAATGCCTATTTCCTCCTATAAGGCATAAAATGCACATTAAACTATAGCAAGCCAAACGAGCAACAGCAGCGCCATAAAAACCTATTTTGGGAATGAGTATTATATTCATTAAAATAGTTACTGCAGCTCCGGCAAAAGTATAATAAATACCGTACCATGTTTTATTTGTAACCTTATACCAGATACTTAAATTGAAAAAAATTCCATATAATAGATTTGCCATCAATAAAATTGGTACAACGTCTAAGCCCTCCCTGAAATTTCTTCCCACTAAATATTTGAAAATATCTGTAAATAATGCTACTCCAAGAAAAATTAGTAAAGTAAAGGCTACGAAATATTTTAACATATTGGCATAAATTTCAGGAGAATCTTTTCTATCAACATTGGCGAAAAAGAAAGGCTCCGCTGCATATCTGTACATTTGAATAAAAAGCACCATAAGCACTGCCAACTTTACATTGGAACCATATATACCTAATTGATATAATGGATTACTCTCTTCCGGAACCAAATATTTTATAAATATTCTGTCAAATGTTTCATTTGTTGTTCCCCCCAATCCACTTATCAATAGTGGCAAAGAATATATAATCAATGGTTTTAATTTTTCAAATTTTAAAAAGGGAGGGAATCCATTTACAAAAAACAATAGAAGTAACGTTGTTACTACACTGCTTATAACATTGCTTATGAAAACATATGTTATTCCCAGGTTTTGAGCACCGGGAAAATATTCATTAAAAAAGGAGTATTTCGGTAAAATGGTAAGGAAAAAAAGGTTGAGTAAAACATTTACCAATACACTGATAATTTTTATAACAGAAAATGTTAAAGCTTTATTTTGCAGACGTAACCTGGCAAAAGGGATTGCGCAGAATGCATCTAATCCTACGATTACGCTTATTAATATTAGATATTCCGGATTATTGCTATAACCTAAAGCATTAACAATATGTTTTGCAAACAAGGAGATAATTACAATGAATATAGTACTTGTAGTAAGCAAACTATAAAAGCTGTAGAATAAACTGTTCGATCATCTTTTTCTTTTCCTGCAAAACGGAAATAACCTGTTTCCATACCAAATGTTAGAAATACCAAAAGGAAGCCTATGTATGCATACATCTCTGTAACAATACCATATTCTTCAGGAAGGAAAACCCTTGTATAAAGTGGTACTAAGAAATAGTTTAGCAATCGCGGAACGACGCTACTCAGACCGTAAATTGCTGTTTGACCTGCTAGTTTTTTTAGATAATGCATTAATTATTCCTAATCTTTTAAGGCGTTTTTCTTTACTGTAATAAAGGCATCTTTAGTAACATCGGGAACTTAAATAATTTAACAAAAATAGGTATTATAGTTCTCTATAATATTGGTTATAGCTAATTTTACCAATTATTTTAAATTTTAATATCATGAAAAAATTACGCTATTGTTTTCTATTATTCTTCTCTGGTTTTCTTTTATTCGCATGTAGCAGTAGCCATGAAAAAGTGTCTAAAGAAAATGCAGAAGAGCCTATTGTCCTCATAGAAACCAGCTACGGGACTATTAAAATAAAACTATATAACGAAACACCCATACATAGGGATAATTTTATAAAACTCGCAAATTCGGGTATATATAATGGCACTATTTTTCATAGGGTTATTAATAATTTTATGATCCAGGGAGGCGATCCAGCTACCAAACCGCAATTTGATTCGAAAAATGATTCTACTTTGCTTAACTATACCTTACAGGCTGAGTTTCGTCCGAATCTGTTTCATAAAAAGGGAGCCTTAGCAGCTGCTCGTATGGGGGATAATGTTAATCCGGAAAAGAATTCGTCGGGTACGCAATTTTATATTGTACAGGGTAAGATTTTTACTAATGAAGAATTATCAGTTCTTGCCAAGAGGAAAAATGATAATTTGAAAAATCAGATTTTATACTCTTTGATTATAGAAAAATCTGATGGGTTAACTGCAAATGGCATTGAACCCAACTATTCAGATTTGGCTAATAGTTTACAAGATACTTTGGAATTTATACTTTCCAATAAACCAAACTACAATTTTTCGGACGATCAAATAGCCGCCTACACTACCGTAGGAGGGACTCCACATCTTGATGGAGATTATACAGTTTTTGGAGAAGTAATAGAAGGTCTTGAAGTTATTGATAAAATTGCGGCGGTTAAAACCGGAGCGTTTGACAGGCCAGTTGAAGATATACCGATGAAAGTCACTATTGTAACAAAATAATAATTTGTACAAATTTTTTATGTTAGATAAGATTAGGGGTTACCGAAAAGAGGCAGAAAACTTTTTTTCGAACAGCATAAAGGAAATTGAGGATTTTCGAGTTAAAATGCTTGGTAAAAAAGGGTTGGTTACTCAATTGTTTGTTGATTTTCAGACAATTCCCAATGACCAAAAGCGTGATGTAGGTAAACAAATCAATGATCTTAAAAATTTTGTTTACGAAAAAATTAATACGCTGAAGAGTAAATCGAGTCAAAGTTCAAATCAGGAAAAAAAATTTGATTCTTTCCTTCCCGGTTATCCGTACTCTTTAGGTTCGTTACATCCCATTACACTTGTAAACAATCAACTATTTGATATATTTAGTAAATTAGGTTTTAGCGTTGCATACGGGCCTGAAATTGAAGATGATTGGCATGTTTTCAGCGCTTTGAATTTCCCTTTGAACCATCCTGCAAGGGATATGCAGGATACATTTTTTATAACTAAAGACCCTGACATTATTCTTCGAACCCATACATCTTCTGTGCAGGTCAGGGTGATGGAAAGTCAAAAACCGCCCATAAGAGTAATATGTCCCGGGCGAGTATTCAGGAACGAAGCCATTTCAGCTCGTGCACACTGTATTTTTCATCAGGTTGAGGGTTTATACATTGATAAAAATGTATCCTTTGCTGATCTTAGGCAAACTCTTATCTTCTTTGCCCAGGAGATGTTTGGCAAGGATGTCAAAACCCGCTTCCGCCCATCTTTTTTTCCTTTTACTGAACCATCGGCAGAAATGGATGTAAGCTGTAATCTTTGTGGCGGTAAAGGGTGTGAAGTATGCAAGCACACCGGCTGGCTGGAGATTTTAGGTTGTGGTATGGTAGATCCCAGCGTATTGGAATACAGCGGTATTGATAGTAATATTTATACCGGTTTTGCTTTTGGAATGGGTATTGAACGAATGGCCATGCTTAAGTACCAAGTAAGGGACCTTCGTTACTATTTTCAAAACGATGTTCGATTTTTAAATCAGTTTAGCTCTGCTCTTTAGTTCTTAAATTTATAAATATTAAACGTTTTTATTCTTTTAACGTTTATTATATTCAGTACAAACTAATAATCCTCTTGCCATGACAGGAGCTGACGATTGTAATTTTTGTATTTCAAATCCAAACTCTATTTTAACACGTTAACCGAAGAGGATAATACCTTTCTAAATTCTCATAAATCCATAGAGAATTTTTCTAAGGGTCACATTGTATATTATGAGGGTAGCAGAATTAATGGTGTTTTCTATGTATGCAAAGGTGTACTGAAAATATATAAGACCGGTAGCGATGGTAAAGAGCAAATAGTAACTTTTGCAAAACCCGGTAGTATCATTGGCTACCGATCGGTTTTAAGTAATGAACCTGCCTGTACCACAGCTCAAGTTATTGAACCAACCCAAATTTGCTTTATTCCATCTTCGGTAATCTTTCATTTTGTACGAACCAACGGTGAGTTCTCTCTTGCACTAATGAAAATGATTTGCAAAGAGTTGGATCAAGCCAATGTATTTATTAAGGATATAGCGCAAAAAAATGTTCGTGAACGTCTTGTTGAAATTTTACTGATGCTGGAAGAAACGTTTGGCACTTCACCCGAAGGGTACTTAAATATTATTTTAACCCGGGAAGAGTTGGCAAATATTGTTGGCACAGCAACTGAATCGGCTATCAGACTTCTTTCTGAATTAAAGTCAGAAGGTTATATTTCATTGGTTGGTAAGCGAATAAAATTGGAAAATAAGAATATGCTAAAAAAAATAGCTAAGTCATTCTTTTGAAAAATTGGCTAAAATAAGCTTCCCTGCCTTGCACTCCTATCTATTCCTAAATGATTTAAAGCTAATACTGTTATTTCTCGTCCTCGGGGAGTTCTATTTATAAAACCTTCCTTTATTAAAAAAGGTTCGTAAACCTCTTCAATGGTCCCACTATCCTCTCCTACTGCAGTTGCAATAGTATTTAAACCCACCGGGCCTCCATTGAATTTATTTATTATTGTTAATAGTATTCTGTTATCCATTTCATCCAACCCTCTCTTGTCAATACTCAAAGCGTCGAGAGCAGTGGTAGTAATTGCCATATCAATTGTTCCATCGCCTTTTACCTGAGCAAAATCCCTTACCCTCCTTAAAAGCGCATTTGCAATTCTTGGTGTTCCTCTGCTTCTTAAGGCTATTTCTTTGGCAGCATCTTGTGAAATTTCTATGTTTAAAATGGTTGCTGACCTTTTAACAATTTTTTCAATAACATTGGAATCGTAATACTCTAAATGGGTTTTTATTCCAAATCTTGCACGTAATGGGCTCGTAAGCAAACCGCTTCGTGTGGTTGCACCAATAAGTGTAAATGGGTTTAAGGTAATCTGAATACTTCGCGCACTTGGGCCTTTATCAATAAGTATATCTATTTTATAATCTTCCATTGCTGAGTAGAGGTACTCCTCTACTATAGGGCTTAATCTATGTATTTCGTCAATGAATAATACATCTCCCGATTCTAAATTTGTGAGTAAGCCAGCTAAATCGGCAGGTTTATCAAGTACTGGTCCGCTCGTTACCTTTAAATTTACTTCTAATTCGTTGGAAATAATATTTGCCAGGGTGGTTTTTCCCAAACCCGGAGGTCCTTGCAAAAGAACATGATCTAAAGCTTCTCC
>Ga0116176_10002087_pt1 | contig 15288 bp, 16 predicted proteins | sample AD_STIC08_MetaG_FD_89803 | JGI IMG/M metagenome (GOLD analysis project Ga0116176, IMG submission 89803) | Active sludge microbial communities of municipal wastewater-treating anaerobic digesters from USA - AD_STIC08_MetaG | ecosystem: Engineered > Bioreactor > Anaerobic > Digestate | place: USA...
CCTTCGCTTAAAAATTTCCTGTTGCTGATATTAGCCGTGTTGTTTGTTCAGTTGGTTTATGGCGGGTTTATGGCCGGGTTAAGAGCAGGGATAACGGCACCTACCTGGCCGGATATCAACGGGCAATTGCTGCCTGCTTCTTATAATGAACTGACTCCCTTTACCCGAAACCTGGTGGCTAACCCCATCATGATTCATTTTATACACAGAGGAACCGCTTACCTGCTTACCCTCTTAATTGCAATCTGGTGGTACAAGGCAAGACCGGTAAACAGCAGTCCATTATTTTCCAAATTGAGAACGTCACTAATGCTATTGGTTTTGCTGCAGGTACTCCTGGGTGTTTTAACGGTGCTGAATGCAACGCATCCCAACAGGCTGGTATTGCTGGGCGTTTCTCACCAGGCTGTCGCCATGTTGCTGCTGATGGTTATCGTATCCCTGGTTTTTGTTGTACGAAAAAGACAATAAGAACCGCCTGCTTCCTGTTTATTAAAGTAGTAATTTTAATAAACGTCCGTTTTTATGAAGCAGGTACTGAGAAATATTTACTATTCATTTCCTGTTCAGCTTTTTATTCTTCACTTCCGTAAAGTGCAGGTATTGCTGCTTTTCTGGTACCTGCTGGGCAGCACCATCAACAGCGGCTTCATGAAAACATACGGCGCCGACGGGTTGTTTTTTTCACCCGAATACCTGGGCAATGTAAATATCTGGAGCGGCGCTATCGTGGGTGTGGCATTGGGTGTTTTCATCATGAGCTGGAACATAACCACGTTTATCCTGCACAGCAAACGGTGCCGGTTCCTGGCTACCACCACCCAGCCCTTTGTAAAATACTGCATCAATAATGCGGTGCTGCCGCTCCTGTTCATCGGTTTTTATTTTTATAAACTCTATGTGTTTGATAAAAGCAAAGAGTTGATGAGTTCCGGCGAAATATTGATCCTGCTTGCAGGTATACTGGGCGGCTTCATCCTCTTGCTCACCGTTTCTTTCATCTATTTTTTTGGGGCCGAGCGAACCATTCAGCGAACCATTACCCCCATCATTGAAATGGATCAACATTTCAACCAGAGTTATATGCCCGATCATTCGGGCCTGGATAATTTTGGACTGAAAGTAACTTCTTACCTGGGAAAAGGATTCCGTTTCCGCAACACAAGAAATGTAGCGCATTATAACCGGGAGTTCCTGGATCTTGTATTTACCCGTCATCATTTTTCCGGCATCATCAGCATTGCGCTGGCCTTTGTTTTTTTAATTGTAGTGGGATTTTTTATGGACAGCCCGGTATTCCAGGTTCCTGCAGCGGCCAGTATATTGATCTTTTTTGCGGCCATGACAGCCGTGATAGGGGCGCTTTCCTATTTCCTGCAAAGCTGGAGCCTGCTGGTCTTTATCCTGCTGCTTTTATTTGCCAACATCCTGTACCAGAACGAGATCATCGACACCCGTAACAAAGCGTATGGATTGAATTATACCAATAAAGAGGAGCGGCCCGGGTATGATAAGGAATCTTTGCAAAAACTTTGTTCTCCCGAAAAAATTTCGGCCGACAAAGCTCACATGATCTCCATCCTGGAGAACTGGAAGAAAAAACAAAAAGAAGAAAAACCGGTAATGGTATTTATTAATGTAAGCGGTGGCGGTTTGCGCAGCGGTACATTTGTGATGAATACCCTGCAACACCTGGATAGTATGACGCAGGGCAAACTCCTGGATCATACTATGCTTATTAGCGGCGCCAGCGGCGGGATGCTGGCTGCCACCTACTACAGGGAGTTATACCGTCATCAACGGAAAGGCGATTCCATGAACCTGTACGATCCGGCGTACACAGATAATATTGCCAACGATCTTTTAAATCCTCTTTTCTCTTCCATGGTGGCCAGGGATATTTTTTCGCCTGCACAGAAATTTACCGTGGGTGATTTTAAATATGTAAAGGACCGGGGTTATGCATTTGAGCAAAAACTGAATAAGAATTGCGGCAACATCATTAACTGCCAGTTAAAAGATTATTATGAAGAAGAAAGAACTGCAACCATTCCGCTTATGATCTTTAACTCAACCATTACCCGGGATGGACGGCGCATGATGATCTGCACACAACCCATCAGCTTTATGATGAAGCCGGCGCAGGCTGCGGGAGATAGAGAAGCAAGTCCCGACGGGGTTGATTTCAAAGCGATGTTCGCCAAACAGGATCCGATGAACATTCGCTTACTTACTGCCCTGCGCATGAATGCAACCTTTCCATACGTATTACCCAATGTATGGCTGCCCAGCAGCCCGGTTATTGATGTGATGGATGCAGGATTGCGGGATAACTTCGGACAGGAAACCACGTTGCGGTTCATTGAAACATTTAAAGACTGGCTGAAGGAAAACACCAGGGCTGTACTGGTTGTTCAAATGCGTGACCGGATGCTTGACAACTGGCAGGAACCTTTTGAAACCGGTTCCATCACCGATTTTATCATTAAGCCAGCCACCATGCTGCAGCATAACTGGCAAAAACTGCAGGATTATTCAGCCACCGATCAGTACAGTTATTTAAGCGCTGAAAGAGACATCAACCTGCATCGCATCACGTTTATGTATGTACCGCAGTCGAATGATAAAGGCGCTGCACTTAATTTTCATTTAACTGCCACAGAGAAAAGGGATGTAAAAGCGTCGTTTCATAATTCTTTCAACCAGGCATCGCTGAAAAAGGTGGTGGAGATGCTGAAATAAAAATATCAGGGCATTAATAACCTGAAAGCTTTCTCAATAATTTCTATTTCAAAAAATAAAGAAGTGGGTGCAGGGTCTCCATCAATATGCAGTGGTGCTTCCTGTGGATTTTTTATACGTAGTTTCTTTGCCTGGAAATAATGAATATCGTTGCGGTGATATTTCTTATCCTCGTACATACGAACCTGGCCATTGCGTATCTGTTTCAATACCGTCCAGATCATACGCAGCTTACTCATTTTATGCACCACTACAATATCCAGCAGCCCGTCGTGCAGGCTGGCCTGTGGGGCAATGGTGAAATTATTGCCAAACTGGTTGCTGTTGGCAATGCTGATAAAGAAAGCCTCGGTATTTATAACAGTGCCATCCATTTCTATTTCGAAAGGATAGGGCTTTGCCGAAAAGAAATTTTTAGTGGATTGCTTGACATAGGTTGCCAATCCTCTTTTTTGCTGTTTTGCAAAGTCATGCGCTACCTGCGCATCAAAGCCCAGGCCGCAGAGCATACAACTGAATTTTTTATTGATGTAGAATCCATCAACATACTCAAACCTTCCATTGAAGATGATCTCCAATGCCCGGTCGATACGTTTGGGGATCTTTGCAGCAAAAGCCAGCCCATTCCCGCTGCCCATGGGAATGATGCCGATATTGACTGAAATACCCTGCAATGAACCGGCAATTTGATTAACGGTACCATCGCCTCCACAAACAATTACATCGGTTATTTTTTCGGCAGCTATTTTTTCGATAAGGTAAACATACTCTCCTGCTGCATTGGTATGAAGTATCTCAAAGGGAATTTCTTTCTCCGCCGTTCTTTTTTTGATCGTTTCCAGCAGCAATACTTTCCCACCTGTTCCGGAAATGGGGTTGATAAAGTAAATGAATTTTCTGTTCATACAGTGATCAGTTGGCGGCTAAATTACCTAAATACTTCCGTTATCACCACCTGATCAAAGCACCGGCCCAGGTAAAGCCACTGCCGAATGCAGCAAGACAAACCAGGTCGCCATCTTTTATTTTTCCCTGCTCCCATGCTTCGCAGAGTGCAATGGGAACGGATGCGGCTGTTGTGTTGCCGTACTTCTGAATATTATTATGAACCTTATCGTCGCTTAAATGCAATTTCTGTTGTACAAATTGGGCAATGCGCAGGTTTGCCTGGTGCGGAATAAGCATATCAATATCGGCAGTGGTCAACCCGTTTTGCGCCAGCGATTCCTCCACCACTTCAGGAAGTTTGATGACGGCCTTTTTAAAAACAGCCGGTCCATCCATATAAGGAAAGTTCTGTGCTTCATCGATCATGGCATGGCTCATGAACATTTGCCCGATCTCGGCAGCGTCAAATTTTGCATGCGACTCCGGTGTCCAGTGATTGGCATGTGTTCCGGGATTGTACATGGCAAGGATCTCAGCACTTTCACCATCGCTGTGCAGATGTGTACTTAAAATCCCCTGGCCTTCTTTGCTTGTTGGCTGCAGAACCACGGCTCCTGCGCCATCACCAAAGATCACACTTACGTTTCTTCCTCTGGTGCTGAAATCGAGACCGAATGAATGTTTTTCACTTCCAATAACCAGGATGTTCTTGTACATGCCGGTTTTAATGAACTGGTCGGCAACGGACAAGGCATACACAAAACCGCTGCATTGGTTGCGTACATCCAAAGCACCGATCTCTTTCATCTTTAATGCCCGTTGAACCAACACGCCGCATCCGGGGAAATAATAATCGGGACTTAGCGTGGCAAACACAATGAAGTCGATATCCTGCGGGGTGATGCCTGCCCTTTCAATGGCGATCTTAGCTGCTTCCACACCCATGGTGGTGGTTGTTTCGCCCAGCCGGTCGGCATAGCGCCGTTCTTTGATACCTGTACGTTCCTGGATCCATTCGTCGGAAGTATCCATGTACTTTTTCAGGTCTTCGTTAGTAAAAACATTTTTGGGAACATAATAGCCAATACCGGCGATCTTACTTCGTTGCATGCAATCGGTTGTTTAGAACCGGCAATTTACAAAATTGCAAAGATTTGCAACTGTTTCATTTGCAACCAACGGCATTCATGTTTGGAAGAAAGAAAAACGGTTAATTCGCCTTCACCATGTCTTTCAGGCAAAAGTCTTCATCCAGCATGGGATGAACCCGGCTTTTGTAGTGAAAGTCAACCGAATTACGCAGGGCCTCGCTGTTCAATATCATTTTACTGGTGAAATGTTCTACCAGCGGAAGTAAAGAAAGCCGGTCGTCTTTAAGCCGCAGTTCGGCTATATAAACCCTGGAGTTAAGATTCACATTCAGAAACTGTCTTCCACCAACGGTAGACATAAAGGCCGTGCCGGCAACAGAATCTGATTTAAAAATATTGTAACGGCGCAGGGCATTCAGTCCGCCGGTAAATGAGATGTCGTATTCTGTTTCACTTCTTTTGCCCAGGTACAGGTGCACTACGTCCTGCCTGCTGCTTCCCTGTTTGGTAACAAGGGCCGTCCATTTTCCCAATAAAGCCTCCTCTACATAAATACCGGGTTGTTCATCTAACGTGTAAGGAGAGCTGTAGGGGCAGGAACAGAGTACAACAGGCAAAAGAAAGAGTAACGATATTTCGAATACTTTTCTCATTTCAATGCATAAAATTAATTACGAATCCTTAAAAATACAATAGTAAAAGTCCCTGCAGTAAAGGGTTCATATACGTAGCAAAGATGCTTTTTATTTACCCGCTGCTGCCTTTTGGGTTCCTGTTTGTCACCAGTTCAGTTTCAGGACTATTGCCGTTGCTTTTTACGTATTCTTCGTTGGCCAAAAGAAAATTGCTGCAATTATCGCCATCGCAACAGGGCAGTGCATTTGTCTTGCACCTGGGGCATTGGTAGTGCCCGTGTACATGAACCAGTACAACATTTTCCCCGCAGAAGATACATTTTGTCTGCATCAGTAATTTTTTATCAGCGTTCCCAGCCAGCCACCCAGTTCCATACTCCAGGCAATGCCCAGGTGAACCAACAAGCCGCCCCAGATACTTTTTGTATTATAACTTACAATGCCCAGCAATAATCCTCCCCAAAAACTGCTTATGGCCTCACCCATCGGTTTTCCAAAATGGATGGTACAATAAAAACAGGCTACGGGAACAATGCAATGCCGGCCGCATATTTTCCATAAAGCAAGAATGAGAAAGCCACGAAAGAAAAATTCGATGCTTATAAAATCAAAACCATAGCACAACTCAAATAAAACATATCTCCAGCCCTTTGAAGATAAACTTAATTGTTCAATAACTTTTGCCCGGGGATACATTTCCAGAAAATCTTTTTGGGTGCTGGCCAGGGCTATAAGCGGAAGCATGACCAATAATAAAATGAGATAAGGTTTAATATCCGGCATGGCCCTGCTTCCATAAAAGGGCTGATCTTTCCTGTCTTTATAATACCAGGTAAGCCATACCGGGATGAGTACCACAAAAACCCTTACGACCCAGTTGCTGCAGTATACCCAGTACCTGCGTTCATCATCTGTTAATGAGTTGCTGATCAGCGATTGATGGAAATTAAAATTCACTCTTAGTGCAAAGAAGGCCGGCGCCAGTAAAAGAACGAACCAGAACCAGTTGCTTTTGTAGTAAAAACAGTCTTTATAAAACAACGGTTGCAGAAAAAAGGCAAGCGCAAAAGGAATAAAATATAAAAGATAGTAACCGGCAAAATTACCCAGATTGGATGAATGCCCCGCTGCATACCGTGTTTCTAATGCATGCCCGTAGTTGAGCCAGGTAAGAACAGTAAGCAGCAGCAGCACAACAAGGAAATAAAGAAAACGGAAGCCGTTGCGGTAATAGTCTCCGATATATTTAAAAACAGCAAACAAGTTTTTAATAAAGATAGCAGATACCGGATATAAAAAACACAGCCCCTGTTTTGCAGGAGCTGTGTTGTTAAAGATGCCGGTTTAATTATTTATAACCTTCCCATTTACGCTCGGCTATATTGAAGAGCCAGTAAATACCGTTTGCATAAGCAAAGTTGAAAGAAGATTCCACCACGGCATCGGAAGGCAGTTTGAGCCGCTGTGCCAGGAACCCTGTTTTGATATTATACAATTCGATCAGTTTGCTGTCTGTGTTCAGTACACCGATCTCTGCCCCGGCAACGCCGTTGTAAATAATACTGGTATTATTGTACCCTTCCGGGCCGGTTTGTTCATCATCCTCCGTTTCTTTCTTTTCTTCAATGCCCTGCGATTTTGTACGACCCCAGTGCAGGGTGATCTTGCTGTTCTCTTTTTCTTTTGCATCAGCCGCATTGTATGCCACAATATCAAAGCCGTTTAAGAAGAGCACTTCTTTTGTAAGTGGATTGAATATGCCCACGCTTTGGTCGTTGGGCTGGTTTGTTCCTTCAAATTCAATATTATATTCAGCCGGAATACCTGTTTTGGCGTCAAGGGTATAATTGAACCAGCCATTGCTTCCATAACCATTGCCGGATATTTTTTTGCTTACGGTATTGTACCAAAGTCCCCGGGTATCTACCTGGGTGGTAAGGTCATCGGCTGAAACCCTTTTACCCGTTGCATTAAATACAGCGTGGGGATACTCTGCATTGCCGGCAAAGGAAGCATAGTATTGCTTTTTAAGCGGATGCCATGCCACCGAGGCCCCCCTGGTTCCGGGCATATCATCATCAACCGTTTTAGGCATTTTAAGTTCCATTACTTTTTTCAGGGAGCGGCCGCCTACCTGTGCATGCAACAGCATCGTGCCACACATCAGCATAAGGATCAGCAAAAGGGTCTTTTTCATTTTGTAAATTTTGCTGCAAGGAACGAAAAAGCGCCAGCGGTTGCAATACCGTGTGGAGGGTATTTTCAGTGATCCCCTTTCATGGGAGAATTAAGTGTATTCCAGAGAAGATCTTTTAATTCCTGCAGGCCCTGGCCGGTAACAGAAGAAATAAATATATGTGGAATTTTAGCAGGCAGTTCTTTTTTAATGGCGGTTTTCAGCTCATCATCCAGCATATCGCTTTTGCTGATGGCGATCACAAAGTCTTTCTGCAGCATTTCCGGATTGTATTGTTCCAGTTCGTTGTGCAGTATCTCAAATTCCTGTTTGTGGTTTTTGCTGTCGGCAGGGATCAGGAATAATAAAATTGAGTTGCGTTCGATATGACGCAGAAAACGATGGCCAAGTCCCTTTCCTTCTGCAGCACCTTCAATGATGCCCGGCAGGTCGGCAATGCAAAAGCTTTTTCCATCCCGGTATTCTACCATTCCCAGTTGCGGAACCAGTGTGGTGAATGCATAATCGGCGATCTTTGGTTTTGCAGCCGTGATGCTTGAAAGCAGGGTTGATTTGCCGGCATTGGGAAAACCTACGAGCCCTACATCGGCGAGTACTTTCAGTTCAAGGATCTTCCATCCTTCTACACCAGGCTCACCGGGTTGTGCATATTCAGGCGCCTGGTTGGTGGCGGTTTTAAAGTTGCTGTTGCCCAATCCGCCCCTGCCGCCTTTCAGTAAAATAACTTCCTGTCCATCTTCCAATATCTCCACTTCTTTTTCGCCGGTCTCTTCATCACGGGCAATGGTACCCAGCGGCACTTCTATAATAATGTCTTTACCAAACCTGCCGGTTGAATTGTTCTTGCTTCCGTTCTCACCATTCTCGGCAAGGATATTTTTGTAATATCGCAGGTGGAGCAGGGTCCATAACTGCGAATTGCCTTTTAAAATGATATGTGCGCCCCGGCCGCCATCACCGCCATCCGGGCCACCCTTAGCGGTTAATTTATTGCGCATAAAGTGTTTGCTTCCTGCACCCCCGTGGCCGCTGCGGCAAAAGATCCTGATCTGGTCAACAAAATTTGATTTTTCCATCTGGCCGCAAAGGTCTGTAAAATTTAAGGATTAATGGCCTGTTAACTTCATTTATGATTTTATGCAACGGTCTGCATCCAAATCATAGTACATTTGTAACAGATAAAATGAATATAAAATGATCAGACTGTTTTTAATTCCTGCCATTGTAATACTCAGTTGCGGTTCGGTAAAGAAAAATCAATCTGTTGCCGGAAAAGATACGTTGAATGAAACCGTACTGAGCGAAAAGGCAGGCAAAGACTCCATTCCTCCCTGCATACGAAAAAAGATCGATTCCTTTAAACTGATGCAAAAGCATGAGCAGCCGCAACGGGTAACGGAATACAGCTACAAAGGAAAAAAAGTTTATTATATCACCATGCCCTGCTGCGATTTTTTTAACGAGGTATACGATGATAAATGCAATATGCTGGGCTCTCCTGATGGTGGCTTTACCGGAAAAGGAGATGGAAGGATCCCCGATTTTCATACCGAGGCTAAAAATGAAAAGCTGATCTGGAAGACGAAAGACTGATCATTTATTCTCATTCCAGGTTTTATAAGAAGCAGGTTGTGTTTTTCTGTCGGCGGGTATTTCCCTTAAAGGTTCACATTCTTTCCAGGTTTCAAATAATTGTTTTGGTAATTGCTGATACAAAGAAGTTCCTTCTGTTTTCCATTTGATCATTTCATCGGTAACTTCTTTTATTTTTTTTGCCGGATTGCCAACGATCAAACTGCGGCTTTCAAAAACGGCATCCGCTTTAATAAAACTTAAAGCGCCAACGATACACTCATCGCCCAGCACTACATTATCCATTAATACAGCATTCATTCCCACCAGGCAGTTCTTTCCAATGGTTGCACCGTGAATGATGGCGCCGTGGCCGATATGAGCCCCTTCTTTCAACAAGACCGTTATACCGGGAAACATGTGAATGGTGCAATTCTCCTGCATGTTGCAGCCGTCTTCAATGATGATCTGTCCCCAATCGCCACGGATAGCAGCGCCAGGACCTACATAGCAACCCTTGCCAATAATAACATTGCCTGTTACTGTAGCCTGCGGATGAATAAAAGACGATTCGTGTATTACCGGTATAAAATCGTTGAATTGATAGATCATAAATGTGATTTATTCCGGTTGGGGTTGGGCCACTAATTTCTTATCGGTTCTGAAACAGGTTCCTTTGAATATCGCTACCACATGATCTTTCTGGTTGCTGATGGAGATGTGATAAAGGCCGGTGCTTTTGCCATTGTGTATTTCTTTTGCTTCGGCTGTTAATACATCGCCTACATGAACCGGCTTTAAAAAATTGATAGCCGTATCCAAAGCAACAGACAAAACATTGCGGTTGTTGCAGGCAAAAGCAAAGGCACTGTCGGCCAGAGAGAATGCAATGCCGCCATGTACAATGCCAAAGCCATTGATCATTTCTTCCCGAACAGTCATTTTAATTTTGCTGTATCCTTCTCTTACTTCCAATACCTCAACACCCAGCCATTGGCTGAAGAGATCGTTCTTCATCATATGGGCTACTACTTCGTTGGCAAGAGTATCTTTGTGCATAGTTGACAAGGTGATAGGTTAACAGGGTAGAAAACTGCATTTAACTCTCCTTACTCTTTTTGTCAAGATAGGTGATATAACCGTTTAGCAATTTTTCAACCTCTGATATTTTACTTCTAAAAGAGATTAATATATCATCTTCAATATAAGAGCAATCAAAAGCATCTACCAGGTGGTTCAATGATTCGCTTAGCGATCCCCGGGCAATTATGCAAAACCTTAGCCTGTCGGGATAGGTCCTTCTGCCATGCCCTTCAGCAATCTGGGTATTTACCGATCTAGAACTTCTGATCAGTTGGTCCGTGAGTCGGTATTTTTCTTCTGCAGGAAATCTCTTTACAAGATGAAATATGTCCTGTTTAAATAACCTTGCTTTTTTCCACACTTCGAGGTCTTCAAAACTCTGGTACGACATGATTTTATAATTTAACCGGAAATGATCTTGCTTTCCAACCTGTTAACTTTTCAACCTGATCACTTCCCTTTAAAAGCTGGATTTCTCTTTTCTAAAAACGAATTGATTCCTTCCTGGTAATCCTCGGTGGCCGCCGCCTTTTGCTGGTATTTATCTTCCATTAATAACTGGTCTTCCCAGGTGCTGTGGAAAGATTTATTCAATACATGTTTTGTATAAGCCAGTCCCTTGGTTGGCATTTGCGAAAGCGTACCGGCGATCTTCCTGCTTTCTTCTTCAAATTTATCATCGTCAAAAACTTTATAAATCATGCCAAGCCTTTCTGCTTCTGCAGCGCTTGCCTTATCGCCGGTCATCATCAGGGCGCTTGCCTTCTGCCAGCCGATAAGCCTGGGTAATGTAAAAGTTCCGCCGCTGTCCGGTATCAACCCGATCTTACTGAATGCCTGGATAAAGGATGCCGATGCTGAAGCAACCACCACATCACAGCACAAAGCGATATTGGCGCCGGCACCCGCCGCCACACCATTGACGGCGGCCACCACGGGCTTGGGAAGATTTCTTATCCGCCTTACAATGGGGTTATAATGTTCAGACAGGATCTGGCTTATTTCAATTTTGTTTTCGCCCACCAGTTCACTGATGTCCTGCCCGGCACAAAAAGCCTTACCGGCACCGGTGATATACACACAACGTACTTCATGCAGCGAAGCGGCTTCGTCTAATTTTGCCTGCATCAACAAGGCCATTTCCCGGTTAAAGGAATTGAATTTTTCCGGGCGGTTGAGTGTTAGGTAAGCAACACCGTTCTTTATTTCAAATAAAATAGATGACATCAACAATACGGTTTTAAATGGTTCAGTTAAACATCAAAACTTTTCACTTCTTTATGGCCCAGCAGGAATTGGTTCACGAGGTCGTAGTTACGGTCGGGGGAACTGATGCGGTACAGGTAGATGGCATCATTGTTTTCTTTGATGGCTTTCATACAGCGGAAAGAAAGATCATGTAGTTTGAAAAAATCTTCCAGCTCCGGCTGAAAATTCTTTCCCGATTCCACCGTGCGGATCTTGTAATCTTTTACCCGGTGCAGTTTATTGATAAAACGCTGAACGGGCTCCAGCACAAACAAAGCGATCACCACCATGCCCGATACCACGATGGCAAGCGGGTAATTGTGATAGCCGATGGCCATGCCCAGTGCCGCCGTTATCCAGATGAGGGCAGCAGTGGTGAGCCCATTTACCGAAATGCCTTCTTTAAAGATCACACCGGCTCCAATAAAACCGATGCCGGTAACAATATTACTGGCTATCCGGTCGGCACTGCCTTCTGCCGCCACTTCTTTGGAAAGAATGGTATATAAACAGGAGCCTACACAAATAAGGATCATGGTTCTGAACCCGGCGGGCTTACTGCGGAATTCCCTCTCCAGGCCGATGATGGCGCCGATCACAAAGGCAATGGAAACCTGGGCAGCTTCTTCAAAATAAACGGAGATATCCATAAAAGCAAGTTGAACAGCAATAAAGTTAAGAAGATTAATGACACTTGAAATAGGAATGAGTTATTTATATTCCCATCTTCATGCAGGTATTACAAGCAGGCAAGGATTGCTTATCTTTTTTCCAATACCTGCATCACAAAATCTTTTTTTCGCTGCGATACCGGGATGGAAAGTCCGCCCTCCAGTACCAGGGCGCCGCCATGTGTTTTATCAAACGACTTTATTTTATCCGGGTTGGCCAGGAAGGAATGATGTGTTCGTAAAAAACCAAGCGGCTCCAGGATTTCTTCGTACTCTTTTAAATTCTTTGATACCAGGATAGGCCCGCCATTCTGAAGATAAAAACGGGTATACGTACCTTCGGCCTCGCAATACAAAACATCGGTTACTTTTATGAACCAGGTATTGTCTATGTCTTTCAAAACAATTTTGCGCTCTTTATTCTGTACACCCGAAAGCTGCTGCAACAATACCTGAACCTGTTGCTGCAGGTTGCTGTTGCGGATATTCAGGATTGCTTTTTGTATGCTTTTCTGTAACCCATCCGGATCAACAGGTTTAAGCAGGTAATCAATGGCGCTGAATTTAAATGCTTCAATGGCATATTGATTATAAGCGGTGACAAAGATGAGTTGAAAATCGGGATTGTATACCTGGTTCAGCAGGTCGAAGCCGCTGCCGTCGTCCATTTCCACATCCAGCAGCAGAATATCCGGCCGGAAAGACCTGATTGTTGCCAGCCCTGACTGAACGCCATCGGCTTCCTCCACTTCTGTTATTTCGGGACAAAAATGCTGCAGCAGAGACCGGAGGGTTGCACGCTGGCCGGGTTCATTATCGGTAATAAGTAATTTCATGAATGGCTGTTGCCTGCAAGGTATTGTTATTTCATATTGTGTTTATAAAGCAGCGGTAAATAAATCTTTACGGTCACACCTTTTCCATCGGTATTATTATCAATAGAAAAGCCAGCCCTTGTTTTTAAGCGGATGTTCAGCAAATAGATCCTGTCTTTAATGATCTGGCTGGCCCTTGAAATGTGCTCACTGCTCTCTTTGGCAACATTGCTGAGCCCTTTTCCATTATCTATGATATTTATAAACAGGTTCTCTGCTTCTTTTCTAAAGATCACCGATACCTGGCCGGGGTGATCGATACCGGTAAACCCATGCTCAATACTGTTTTCAACAAAGGGTTGTAAGATCATGGATGGTATCAGTACCTCATCCGGCTCCAGGTCTGCAGCAACCGATACCTCGTAATTGAATTTTTGCGGGAAACGCATTTTTTGCAACTCCAGGTATTCTTTCAAAAAATCAGTTTCCTGTTCAATGGTCACGTATTCCTTGTACGTGCTTTCCAGCGTTTCCCGCATGATGTGTGAGAACTTGGAAAGATTACTGGCCATCGATTTGCCGTCATTACCCTGCAGGGCAAAAGCCTGTAAAGAAGAAAGCGCATTGAAGAAGAAATGAGGATTCATTCTTGCCCTGTTCAGCCGTTGCTCGGCTTCCATTATCTTCTGTTTGCTCTTTAGCGATTGCTGACGAATGAAGAATGCCAATGCGATCAAGCCAAGCAGGCCGGCAATGGCAAGCAGCAGGTAAATTCTTTTTTGCTGCGCCAGTTCTGTAATTGTTCTTTCGTTCTTTGCCTGGCTGTATTTTCTTTCCAGTTCGGCTACCTGCGTTGCTTTCTCCACGTTGCGTATACTGTCGGTAATGGCCCTGCTCATTTCCTTGTACTCAAAGGCTTTTTTGTAATCACCTGTTTCTTCGCCAATTCTTGCCAACAGCAGGTCGTATACTTCGGCTATATATGCCGGGTTGCCTGCCAGCGTACGGTAATACAAAGAGGAGTCTGCAAACCTTTTTGCCTCCGCATATTCTTTCATCTCAATAAGTATATCCGCCTTATCGTAATAGTTTGTACCCAGGTTATCGTGGCTGCTCCTATCTGTATAATAGAATGAACTATCCAGCAACTCCAGCGCTTTTTTAAATTCTTTTCTTTCATAGGCAATTCCCTCCAGGTTGCTGAAAGCGGCCGCTATAGAACTCTTCCTGTTTATTTTTTTTGCGATGGCAAGTTGCTGGTAACTGAATATCTCAGAACTATCAAGGCTTGACCTTGTTTTGGTGTCCTGGAAATGCCAGAGATATCTTTTGGATAATTTAAATAACAGGTCGGCCTTTTTTTGAGGATTCTCTATTTTATCAAGAAAGGGAATGGCCCTCCGGGCATATAGAATACCTTTTTCTGCCTGGCCGGTCTGGTTAAATAGTTGTGCGATCATAGTGTAGGTAACGCCTATCTCATGCGGGTTGCCGCCCATTTCTGCGGCCCGCAATAATTTAAAGGTATACTCCTGTGCTTTTGCAAAATCGGCCCTGGTATAATACAATTGCGCCCAGTACTTGTAGGTGGTCAGCAGGATGCTGTCGCCGCAACCCGATTGCAGGTATAATTTTTCAGCTTTTTGAAAATACATGTCGGCGGTATCAAAACGCTGCTCTTCTAAATAGTAAATGGCCATCCATTCATAACTGTTGGCTATGCAGATCGTGTTGGCTGAAGACCGCAGCTTATCAATATAGGGTTTAATGGCAGTATCCGCCGATTCCCATTCGGCCTTCAGAACAGGATATTCAGGGCAATTACATTTTTGAGAGAAAGAAGCGTTGACAGAAGTAAATAAAGCTGCAGTTAAAATAAACCGGAAATAGATTAACAGACTTCTCATAAAGGGGGTATGACCTTCTAAATGTAAGTCAACAAATTCATCTCTTTATGCGAACAGGCTTATTTATTTTGGCCTTGCTATACAGCTCCGGCAGATATTGGCCGGGCAAGCGCACTTGATGTTTTATTTCAGGCAACTATTCATTCTGCCAAGAGAAGAAGAATAAAAACAGTATCATACAATTAAATGACCGTATCATAAATGATTCCGGCAGGACCTGGATAAACGAAATAATATACTGCCGGTGTTTCTAAGTTAAACAGCACCCTGAATTTTCAGGGTGCTGTTTGTTTTATATGAGACGAGAATGTTGTTGTTTATTATTCCGCTATGATCTTCCTGATCCGGTGGTTGGCAAAATCAGCAACATATAGGAACCCGTTTGTAAAGTCCCCGCATAGCGCTATGGGAGTATCAAACAGGGCTGCTGATCCAACGC
>Ga0116176_10002089_pt1 | contig 15276 bp, 15 predicted proteins | sample AD_STIC08_MetaG_FD_89803 | JGI IMG/M metagenome (GOLD analysis project Ga0116176, IMG submission 89803) | Active sludge microbial communities of municipal wastewater-treating anaerobic digesters from USA - AD_STIC08_MetaG | ecosystem: Engineered > Bioreactor > Anaerobic > Digestate | place: USA...
CAGGGCAGCGCCCTTGTTGCCGCGTTCTTCCTTGTCGACCTGAACTACGATTTCCTGACCTTCGCGAAGGAATTCCTTCATGCTGGCCTTGTTCGGGTCGATACCCGGAACGAAGTAGTCGCGCGAGATCTCTTTCAGCGACAGGAAGCCGTGACGGCCGCCGCCGTATTCGACGAATGCGGCTTCGAGCGATGGCTCGAGACGCACAATGCGGCCTTTGTAGATATTGGATTTTTTCTGTTCTTTCGACGGTTGCTCGATATCGATATCGTAAAGCGTTTGGCCGTCCACAATCGCAACCCGCAGCTCTTCAGCCTGCGTGGCGTTAATCAACATTCTTTTCATTGTTATTCCTCACACGCTCTACCGCGAGGAACGCCGGGGTCCTTCACCTATTCCGGGGCACGCGCACGCGCATGCTCGCCTGGTTGGAACTTCCAGCGCTTCAAACCTTGGGCGTACCCACGGGAGCGCTTATACATTTGTTTCGAAAGGGGCCGAAAAGCGCCGAGCGTTTTCCGGTCTGACCGATGCTTAACACATCGAGCGATATCCATCCGACCATCGAACCGGCTAACATGGTCACTCCCTTGGAGTGTGGTAGCGGTCTTTCAGGAATCACTGGTGCTCAGCTTTCGGCCGACATTCCAGCGAAATCAGGACGTTATCTCGCGAACTCAGTGTAACAGACGAATATGACTATGACGACCCCGCCCAAAAAGTCCGGCCCGAATACGGCCGTGAGATCGGTAGAAGTGCCCGAAGATCGCGATAACCAGCGTCTGGACAACTTTTTATCGAGCCAGATCAAGGGCGTACCCAAGAGCCTCATTTACAAGCTGGTGCGCAGCGGCCAGGTCCGGATCAACGGCAAGCGCGCCAAACCCGACGCCAGGGTTTTTGTCGGGGACGAGGTCAGGATTCCTCCAGTAAGGCTCGAAGTCGAGGGCGAAGTCAGGCCCGCGCCGAAATCTTTGCTCGAGCGCCTGGCCGCCAGCATCATTTATGAAGACAAGCTGTTTTTGGCCCTCAACAAGCCCAGCGGTATCGCGGCCCATGGTGGCAGTGGCGTCAGTCATGGGGTCATCGAGGGCTTGAGGGCGTTAAGACCTGACGAACCGTTTGAATTGGTACATCGTCTTGACCGTGATACCAGCGGCGTACTCATCATCGCCAAAAAACGCTCGGCCTTGCTCGAATTGCAGGCCTTGATGCGCGAAGGCGAGGACGAGGAAGCTCCAAACAAGAAATACCTCACCTTATTGGTAGGCAAAATGCCGTCCGGCACCATGACGGTGGATGCTCCGCTTCAGCGTTCGGTCTTGCAGGGTGGCGAGCGAATGGTGCGCGTGCATCCGGAAGGCAAGGCGTCGGTCAGCCATTTTAAATTGCTGGAACGCCGCGCCGGCTGCAGTTTTTGCGAAGTCACCATCGAAACCGGCCGAACCCATCAAATCCGGGTTCATGCCAAGCATCTGGGTCACCCGGTCGCGGGCGATGAAAAATACGGAGATAAAGAAGCGAATAAGCGATTGTCGGAACAAGCCGGTCTCAGGCGTCTGTTTCTTCATGCCGCTTCGATGGAGTTTGCCTTGGACGGCGGGGCGAAGCCGTATTTGATCAATGCGCCGCTGGCGGATGATCTGAAAGAAGTGTTGGATAGATTGAAATAATGCGATGTCCCGTCCCGGGTCCCGATATCAAAAAGAATATTTTTACTCGGTCTTGATCCTTAATTCATTCCGGATCAAATGAAGCCATGCCCGGGCTACGAATTCGCCATTTTACCTGCCGGCCTGCGATCCAATTTGTCGAGTAAAACATCGGCTGCCGTTTTCAGTGACATGAAAAACAGGATTGAAAAAGTCGAGCCGCCGATCATCCCGAAAATAATCGTCAGATGCATCGGTAGTATCCGCAAATAGGGCAGGAACATCAGCGTGCCAAGATTGGGTTTTCCAAGCGCATCGGAAGCCATTTGTTGGCGACAGGTTTTGCGTTGTGCGAATGTGTAGGAAAGCCCGCAAACAATAATCCAGAACCCATCCTGAAGCGAATCAAGTTTTGCCATGCCCAATAAAAAAACCAAATAGCCAAAATGGAAAAAACCGTAGTGCAGCACGAAAAATGAGGCCGTCGAGCGTTTGCCTTTTTCGTTTTCGGGAACCGGCTGGTCATTGCTGGTGAAGCCTTCGGTGCTGAAGTTCTTCAATGCCAGCATTCTTTTTCTGGCATACCAGCCGATGATGATGCTCTGTATCCAGTAAGGCCAGAGTACGAACGCCAGTGGCCATTTCAGGATCAATGCCGTCACCAGCGTCAGTCCATTTGAAATAAGAAGCCCCGTCGTTGCAGAGGCCTCCGGTTTTTTCACGGTGTTCAACATGCCGGGAACTATTGTTCCATGCAGCCGAGTGCTATGCAGGGATTCGGCGTATCTTCCATGTAGATCGCTTTTATCGAAACCGTTTTGATTACGGGCGGCTGATCTTGGTAGCCGTCACCTTTCAGTTTACTGACTTGCGAAACGCTTTTGCCGGTTAGCCGGTTTGTACTGACCTTGAACGAATCATGGGCATTGGTGCGACTGTACTGCATAACATCGTCGCCGATTAGTTGCATGCGCTTTTTCGTTTTGTCAAAACGATAACGATACAGGGCGTTAATCGCCGTTGTTCCGCCGGTAAGGTCTTCCAAGACGAGAACACCTTTCTTGAAGCTGAGCGATGCAGCGCCCAATGGAAAAGTTTCCAGTTCGACCTGTCCGATCGGTTCATGTCCCAAGTCGAACTCATCGACGTAACCGGCCATCACGATCAATACCCGTTTTTCTTCCGAGGCGGCTACAAAGGCCACGTCATTGAGTCCATCACCTGTGAAGTCGCCATCGAGCCGCACCTCGATTTCAGTATTGTCGGGGCTGTTGTTCTTTAATATATCGTTATCCGGACGCGGAACCTGGGTCTTGACCGTAGTGGCTGCCAGCGCTGAATTTATGGAAATCAGCATGAAAAACGAGACGCAGATTCGAATAAGCATGGTCAGGGCCTCAAATGAGCAGCCAATACTTTAGCCCAATTAGGATTTCAAGTGTGCGCAGGTTAAAATCACCGTCATATAGTTGTGTTACACCAAGGACGTGTTGATGTGCCCTAGTAAAACCCCGGACGGGGAAGAGCGCGGTTGGATTATTCCCATCGGCGGCGCTGAAGAAAAAGAAAATAATCCTCGGATTCTCGAACGTTTCGTAAAACTTTGTGGCGGCAGTGCGGCAGATATCGTCGTGATTCCGACCGCCAGCCGTCTGCTCGATACCGGCGAGCGCTACGAAAAAATATTCGGCGATTTGGGAGTTTCGAAAGTGGAGTCGATTAACTTCGACACTCGACGTGATTGCTCCGAACCCAATCGTCTCGAACGCATAAAACAGGCCACCGGAATTTTTATCACCGGCGGAAACCAGCTGCGCCTGACGACATTGATTGGCGGAACACCGGTCGCAAAATTGATCCGTACGCAAAACGCCGAGGGCGTGCATGTCGCCGGCACCAGTGCAGGTGCCAGCGTGATCAGCGAACACATGATCGCCTTCGGTGAAGAAGGTTCTTCACCGATAGCCGGCTCGGTTCGTCTTGCCCCCGGGTTTGGTTTGACGAACCGCTTCATCATAGACCAGCATTTCCGCCAACGTGATCGTCTGGGGCGCTTGGTGACTGCGCTTGCCTACAATCCATTTGCGATTGGTCTGGGCTTGGACGAAGACACCGCCGCATTCATCAGCCCGGACAATACCGTCGAGGTGGAAGGCAGCGGCGGCATTACCGTGGTTGATGCTGCCAACCTTTCGTTTTCTTCGATGGATCAGGTCAACGAAGGCGAGCCGGTTTGCCTGCTGGGCCTGACCGTGCACATACTGGTTGCAGGTGCCACTTTTAATTTACATACTCGAAAAGCGACTGCCGGAAATTTAATTACCCCTTTAACCTAGGATTTTGCCATGCGTATTCTCGAGCGTAATGTTTTTGTCGGACCGTCCTTGTATGCGCATTTTCCAGTCATAAAGCTGGAGCTTGACCTTGGTGAAATGGAAAAATGGCCAACGGCCAAACTTGGTAATGAATTTGTCGACGGGCTGGTTGCTGCCTTGCCGGGGTTGATCGAACACGGTTGTTCGTATCGTCAACCTGGCGGGTTTATCCGTCGCATGAAAGAAGACGAAGGCACCTGGCTCGGCCACGTGTTGGAACACGTTGCCATCGAGCTGCAAAACATGGCGGGTGAGGATGTTACTTTCGGAAAAACCCGTAGTACCGAGAAACCGGGTGTTTACACGGTTGTTTATGAATACGCACAAAAAGACGAGGGTATTGCGGCCGGTGAGCTGGCGCTGAAATTGCTGACGTCTTTATTGCCTGCCGCTTTGCAAACCAGCGGCTTGTTGCCGGAAGATTGGGATTGGCCTAGCGCCCGTGATGAGTTTATCCGTTTTGCACAACGCCGCGCATTGGGCCCATCCACGGCCTCGCTGGTAAAGGCCGCAGAAGAAAGAAATATCCCCTGGTTGCGTTTGAACGAGCAATCGCTGGTGCAATTGGGGCATGGAAAATATCAGCAACGCATCCAGGCAACAATTACGGGCAAAACCCCGCATATCGCAGTTGAACTTGCGAGCGACAAGGAAGAAACCAATAAGATTCTCGGTTCACTCGGTTTGCCGGTGCCGCGTCAGGAATTGGTGCAAACCGAATCCCTTGCGATTCGTGCTGCACGACGCATTGGTTTTCTGTCGTCACCAAGCCATACAACGGTAACCATGGTCGAGGTATTTCGATTCGACTCATGAATGATGATGAAGTGGCCGAAGGTTTTGCGAAAGCAAAAGAACATTCCCGTTCGGTGATCGTCGAAACTTTCATGGAAGGTGACGACCATCGTTTGCTGGTGGTGAATGGCGAACTTGTAGCTGCGACACGTCGTACACCGGGGCACGTAGTTGGCAACGGCGTGCATACCATTTCGCAATTGGTGGATGTAGTAAATCTCGATCCGCGCCGAGGTGTTGGTCACGAAAAAGTCCTGACGCGTCTCGAACTTGATGCGCAGGCGAGCATGATGATGACGCGTGTCGGTTACACGGCTAACTCCGTGCCGAAAGATGGCGAAACGGTTTATCTGCGTTCAACTGCCAATCTTTCTACCGGCGGTACGGCTACGGATGTTACTGACATCATTCACCCGGATAATCGCGATATGGCCGTGCGTGCGATACGCGCCATCGGTCTTGATGTCGGCGGCGTCGATTTCCTGATTACCAATATTGCCGAAAGCTATCGCAATATCGGCGGCGGCATTTGTGAAGTGAATGCGGCGCCGGGGTTCCGTATGCATGTTGCACCCAGCGAAGGCACTCCGCGAGACGTAGCGGGCCCCGTGATTGACATGTTGTTTCCGCAAGGTTCGAACGCACGCGTGCCGATTGCCGCCGTTACCGGAACCAACGGTAAAACCACCACCGCCCGCATGCTCGCACACATCACGAAGATGGCCGGTTATACGCCGGGCCTCACGACAACGGATGGCGTTTATATCGACGGACAGCGCACAGTCGAAGGCGATATGACTGGTCCGGTTTCTGCCCGCATGGTGCTGTCCGATCCGCAAATCGATATCGCCGTTCTGGAAACCGCACGTGGCGGTCTCGTACGTGCCGGTATGGGTGTCAGCGAAGTCAATGTGGGCGCAGTGTTGAATGTGCAATCCGATCATCTCGGCATGAAGGGCATCGATACACTCGAGCAACTGGCCGAAGTCAAACGCATCGTTGTCGAAGTCGCGAAAGACTGCGCTGTGTTGAACGCCGATGATCCGAATGTCTTGAAGATGTCGGGCTATACCGATGCAAAAATGATTTGCTATGTCACTTTGAATCCATCGCATGGTCTGGTGCGCGAACATATTCGTGCCGGCGGTCGTGCCTGTGCGCTGGAAGATGGCGTCAACGGCCAGATGATTACGCTATACGACAAGGGAAGCCATATTCCATTGTTGTGGACGCACCTGATTCCCGCGACGCTTGAAGGCCGCGCCTTGCACAACGTGCAAAACGCGATGTTTGCTGCCGCGATGGCGTTTTCGCTGGGCATCAAACTCGATGCGATTCGCCAGGGTTTGCGTACGTTTGATACTACTTTCTTCCAGGCACCAGGCCGGATGAATGTGTTCAACGAACATCCGTTCAAGGTGTTATTCGACTATGGCCATAACGCGCATGCCGTTTCGGTGATGGCGGATTTGGCGCAGCGTCTGGATGTGACTGGTCGTCGCATTGTCGTGCTGGCCGGACCGGGTGATCGTCGTAACGAAGATCTGGTCGCGATTGCCGATGCGGTTGCAGGACGTTTCGACCATTACATCTGCCGCCGCGATGACGGCTTGCGTGGCCGCGATGGTGATGAAGTGCCTCGTATTCAGGCACGAGCCTTGAAAGACAAGGGTGTGCCGGATTCTGCGATCTCGATAATTCCCGACGAGCAGGAAGCGATCGATGCTGCCTTGCGTATGGGCCAGCCGGGCGATTTGATGCTGATTTTCGCCGATGCCCTCGTGCGCTCGTGGAAACAAATCATCAAGTTTCGCCCCGAAGGTGCTGCGCCTGAACGCGTTCCCGTTGCTGCAGTGCCAGTATCGGAAACCATTGCGGAAGATAATTCATTCGCGATGATGGAAGGCATTTCGCGTGATGAGCGAGGCATTTTCATCTCCCGTGAGTCCGACGACTAATCCATGTCCAATAACGAGCATGAAAAGCCTGTGCAAGGCTTCGAGGATTCTCGTCGCCTGACGGGGCCGAATCTGTATTTGCCCGGCTGTGGCGTGGCCCTGGAAACGCTGGGTGGAGAAATTCCTTCCGAACATGCATTGAAGTCATGGAAGGCATTGGTCTTGCAGGCATATACCCGCTTGCATTGGGCGTTGCCTGAGTTTGTCATTCGCAAGCACAAGACGGGTGCCAGTCTGGCATTTTCCGCGCCTGCCGATTTGCTTTACACGGGAACGGAAATCAATGAATGGGCCTGGTTGAAAGCGGTTGGCGGTTTGCAGGAAATATATTCGCCGGCGGCACCAAGTTTGATCCATGACGAGGCCGCGTTCCATACCTTGAAAAAAATGTCGGATGCCGAAAGCAATCCGCGACTGATTGCGTTGATTAAAGCCGTCGATGAAAAAAATCTTCCAACATTCTATGACGACGAGTTTTTCTCGATTGGCGAAGGGCAGGGTAGTCAAACTTGGCTGATGGAGCATCTGCCAGAACTCGATACGATTGACTGGGATAAATCATCGCGAATTCCGATCGCATTGATTACCGGTTCCAACGGCAAGACGACGACTACGCGCCTCGTTGCCGCGATGTGCCGCGAACAAGGTTGGCATACCGGCCATAACTGCACCGATGGCCTGTTTCTGGATGGTGTTTGCTACGAAGAGGGCGATTACTCAGGTCCAATGGGTGCGCGTTCCATTCTTCGCAACACGCAAGTGCAGGCCGGCATTCTGGAGACCGCCCGCGGCGGCATTTTAAGGCGGGGTTTGGCGGTGCAGCATGCCAATGTGGCTGCGGTGACCAATATTAGTGCAGATCATTTTGGCGAATACGGCATTCATGATTTGTCGGGATTGGCGGACGTCAAACTGGTGGTTGCTCGCGCTCTGGATTCCGATGGCGTTCTGGTGCTGAACGCCGATGATGTCGTGTTGATGCAAAAGGCAGATCAATTCAAATGCCGGCATGCGTATTTTTCGATGCAGGCAAATAATCCGTATGTTGAAGTATTGAAAAAACGCGGTGGCATTTTTTGCGTGCTGATCAACGAACATCTTTATCTGAATGACATTGCTCTTGGTGCCATTGGCGACATGCCTCTGAGCATGGGTGGTACCGCGAAATACAATATTGAAAATCTGGCCTCTGCAGCGTGCATTGCGTTTGGACTTGGCATTGGTGTGGATGCAATAAGAGCAACGATTCGGCGGTTTGGTGCTATCAACAGTGACAACCCCGGGCGTTTGCAACGCTGGCAAGTTGGTAGCGCGGCCGTAATGATCGATTACGCGCACAATCCGGAAGGTTTGCATGGGTTTCTCGCGATCGTTAAAAATCAGCAGTCAGAGGGACGACTGGCACTCTTATTGGGGCAGGCAGGCAATCGCGAGGACGACGATATTCGCGAACTTGCAAAAGTCGCCGCCAGTTTCAATCCGGATTTAATCGTGTTGAAAGACATTGACGGCTTTATTCGTGGCCGTGAACCGGGTGAAGTCGCAGGAATTTTGCAAAGCGCCTTGGCAGAGCACGGAATCCCGGCAAGTCGCATCGTTACGCAACTTGATGAAGTGGACGCAGTGCGAACCATTCTGCATTGGGCTCAGGCCGGTGACATATTGGCGCTTCCAATTCATTCCACGAAAGGCCGGTCCGAAGTGGAGGCATTGATGCGGAATTTGACTGAAATATCATGGCAAGCAGGCGACCCATTGCCTGCCAGATTGGAGAAAGTGGAATGAAAATCAAGTTGTCGGCAATCCTTTTTTCGCTGCTTTTGATGGCAAGCCCTGTGATGGCTGCCGATACCATGCTGATCGTGGTGCGACATGCCGAGAAATCGACGGACGACCCCAAAGACCCCAGCCTCAGCGAACAGGGTAATGCCCGCGCTAGGAAGCTTGCGGAGGTACTCAAGAACTCCGGCGTAAAGGCGGTTTACACGACGCAATATAAACGTACACAGCAAACAGGCTTGCCGACAGCCTCGCTGGCAGGGTTACAACTCGATGTCAGACCTGCCACCAAGGAAAACTCCGGCACTTATACTGCCGACTTGTTGAAAGAAATAAAAAAGAAACACGGCGGTCAAACCGTATTGATTGTCGGTCACAGCAATACCGTGCCTGAGATCGTCAAGTACGCCGCCGGTCTTGATGTCGCACCGATGGGTGAGAACGAATTTGATCGTATTTACCTGATCACCTTAGGCAAGGAGCCGCGATTGGTTTCGGTCAGTTACAACCCTTAAGTAATGTGGTGAGGCAGGTGGCTTGATCCATCCGGTGCTGATTTTCATAGCGCTTCGAGCAAACGCATCACAGGGTACTTGTTGAATTCCTCGTCCCAGGATGTGTGCAGTCGGTAGAAAAAATTCAATCTGGCTTGTGGATCTTTTGCAAACTCCGCGTCTTCGGCCACTTTCTTTTTGAATGCTGCAGCCAATGCAGGATCTTTTGCCATCATTTCACGGGCGATTTCTTCGGCAACATAATCTTCCATATACTCTTTTTGTTCGAAAGAGTTATTGAAGAAACCCCAGCCCAGGAGCGAATCCGGAGCTTTGGCTTCGAATAAAGCCATTATCAGTTTGGACTTGGCCTGGTTTAAAGGTATATACAGGCTGCCGGATTTGATATCGGTGGGTTCGGCTTTCCATTCGCCGGTAACCGTCAGGCGCTGATGGCTTTCAACCGATTGCGAGGCCTGTTTCGCGGTATCGGCCCGAAATGTTTCCGTGTTTGCCTTGGCGATAGTCTTGTCAAGCGTGCTGAATTCAATACCGTGTTGCTTCAGTTTTGCCGATATGAGGGCGGCGTAGGCGGGCGGCACGATATAGGCAGCGGGCATCGTTTCGCTTTGGCCGGCGATAATGTCGTCTTTCAGCGGCAACTTCCACAGTTGCGGCTTGCTTTCATCGTAATGCGTCATGAGTTGACCCGACACATCCGATAGCGTTCGAGAATATTCGTAACCGAGGAAATTGATGGTGCGCACCTTGTCGGTGACGGTGTAGTCCAAGGTTTCTTTCTGGCCGATTTTTGCTCGTGAACGCGCGTCTGCCTGTTCTGCGATAGTTTGCCACTCTCTGCCATGCTCTGCAGTAAGGCGCAGCATTGAATTGATGGTGTCGCGCGTAATGCGCACACGGGTCGGATAATCTTTCCAGGAATGGGTTTCGACCAGCATGCCGAAGCGATTACGCAAATAGAAATAGCCGGTTGAAAAACGCGGCGGTGCAACGCCATCGGTAAATCCGGAACTTGGGTCATCATTTATGTTGAATGAAGGATAGAAACCGAGAGGCAGTGAGCCTTTTGATTCAAGTTCGGCCAACACACCGTTCTTCAATGCAAGGCCGGCTCGTCGCAATTCGGAATCGCCGCCATTGACTGGCTCGATTTGTATCGAGACATCGTGCCGGAATTTCGCACCGTCGGTGACGTGTAAATCGATATAGACGATCGGATCCCACTCGTTGACCAGCCGAAGCATGGATTGCATTTCGGGACTATCGGCTTTTACGTAATCGCGGTTCAAATTGAAATTCTGTGCCGTCGTTCGCCAACCCATTTGCTCAGGCCCACGTTGATTCGGGCGATTCCAGGCGGCGAACCGCTCATGCCCGTCAATATTGAAAACGGGTATGAAAACAAGAACCTGTTGCTTGAGCCAGCTTTTGTCCTCGGGAGCATCCAGTGCTTCGCGCAATGCCAGAAAGCCGGCATCCTTTCCGTCGATTTCACCCGCATGGATACCACCCTGGATCAGAAGTGCCGGTATTTTTTTAGCCTTCGCATCCTCTGCATTCAGGACGCCACTGCGTGATGCAAGCAAGGCGAGCATTGGACGATTTTCCGGAGTGCGACCAAATTCCATGCAACGTACTGCTTTTGGATAGGCCTTCTGGAAGTCATTGCATAGTTGAATGACTTCATCATAGCGCCCGGTTTCGACGAAGCCGGATTTTTCCGCCGTTGTCTGCAATGGAGCTGTTGCCGATTGCACAAGGGCAGGTAGCAGAATGCAAAGACCCAATAAGGTATTACGCAGCATGATAATCATCCAAATCGTTTTCCGGATGATGCCTGAAATCCCCCTGTTTCAACAGGCCATGGAATCAGCGCGCAATCAGCGTGGTTTCAATGCCTGCGAGTTCGGGGCTTTCCAGAGTTGTCAGCGGTGCGCCTACAAGCTGCGGTGCGCGCCCCAATAACTCCGGCAAGCGATTCAATCTGGGAATGTTGTCATACTGCAATAGCTCCCAATGACCAAAAGAAAACGGCGAGAAGTGCAGTAAATCGCAAATATGGCTTCCGATTCTCGCCATCAAGCTTGGAACGCGAATGCAGCGTGCCGGTTCGGCAGCATGCGCCATGCGCATGGCTTGCATGTATGTGGCGATATCGCGCAGCTGAAGCCCGCCAAGATCAAACTCGCGTTGGTCGGGCCGTGCAGTCGCCGCAATCGGGAATTCAACCAGATTTGCCAACGCTTCACCCAAATCTTTGACATCAAGTGCGGCAATTTTTCCGTTTGCTTTATCTGGCAATAAATGTACGGGCAGGTGCGACAGTTTGCGAATCCAGCTGGCACCAAATCCGCCGCTACCGTCCAGCAACGATGGCCTTACGAGGCAATAATCGGCACCGCTCATTCCCAGTAACTGTTCGGCCTTGAATTTGCTTCTCAGAAAACCGCTACGATGATCGTGATTCAGCCCAAGTGCCGAGACATGGATCAGGCGAATATTTTTTTGTTTACAAGCTTGAGCCAGAGCCATGGGAGCATGTAAGTGGACGGCCTCGTAAGTTTCTTTGGCTCGTTCCCGCAAAATGCCGACGCAGTTAATGACGGCGTCCACGTCTTCAAGCGTGGTTCGCCATTGCTCGGCGTAAGGCATTTGTTCGAAGCGAACCTGACGACGCTCGCAGCTGTTCGCGGTTTCCGCCAGCCGTCTGCCAACGCGTTTTGGATGTCGGCTACCGACGATGACCTGGTAATTCTGTTTCAGTAAAGCGGCGACTGCATGACGGCCGATAAAGCCGGCACCCCCCAAGACCATGACTTTCATGACTTTTTCCATGTCAGGCTCACTTTTCTGTCTGGCTGAATTATTCAGACATTTCTGTCTTGACAGAAATATATGTCGAAACTAGAATGAATGCAAGTGCTTGGGAGCAATAAATGGAAAATGTTGCCGAATACGTTGTGGATACGCTGAGTCCAATTCGCCGGCGCTTTGTGATGCACTGGGGCGAAATGGGGTCACGCTGGGGAGTTAACCGCACGGTAGCTCAAATTCATGCGCTGCTGTTTTTGTCGGGTCGGCCGATGCATGCCGAAGAAATTGCCGAAATCCTGCAAGTGGCCCGATCCAACGTCAGCAACAGCATCAAGGAATTGCAAAACCTCAATCTTGTTCGCGTCATACATATCTTTGCCGACCGTCGTGATCACTTCGAGACCTCGAAAGACGTATGGGAATTGATGCGCACGGTAGTACGCGAACGAAAAGCACGTGAATTCGATCCCACCCTCGGCATATTGAAAGATTGTATGGCCGACCCAGCCTATGCGACTGAGGATAAGGACACCCGCAAGCGTATCGAAGATACTTACGGCCTGATGGTGGCGATGTCATCCTGGGGCGAAGAGATGCTGAGGCTGGAACCTGCCACCTTGATGAAAGTCATGAAGCTGGGCAGCAAGATTCAAAAACTGATCCGTGATGGTACGAAATGAATATCGCTTACCCACTGCGCATCTACTACGATGCCTCATGTCCGTTGTGCCGCACCGAAATGCATACTTTGAAGCGTTACGATATCAAGCAGCGACTTGAGCTCGTGGATTGTTCGCCGGAAGATTTCAGTGATGAATTTTCCGTCAATGCCGGGTATCAAAGAGCGGAAATGATGAAACTGATTCATGCCCGTGATGCTCAAGGTCAATGGTTGATAGGTGTGGCAGTATTCGAGGCAGCTTATGGTACTACCGGCATCATCGGGATGGAAAAAATCTGGGCCAATCGGTTCTTGAGGCCTTTATGGGATCGAATTTATCCCTGGATTGCAGACAATAGAATGTTCTTGTCTAAACTGGGGCTTACAAAAATGTTTGGCGTAATCGTAAATCGTGCGGCCAAAAAAGCAGCGGCTAAATCTCAGGCGTGCGCAAATGACATGTGTGAGCTATAAATTCGGTTTTTATCTTCTTAAGAATACTCAAATAATCCAGCGTCTCTGGTATAAAAAATCATAATCAGCACGACAGCTTTCGACGACGTGCGCAGCATCGCCGCCCAATGCAGTATCGCGTGTATGCCAGGTTTCAAAACCTGTTGATGCTTCAACGGCTGCATACCAATAAGGTGCCCAGACGCCATCACTTTCGCGGCGACCGGCAGGCCAGTGCAGCATTCGATTGGTAAATTCGATGCTCAGGTATTTGCATAAGGCCCTGAGGTATTTCTCGGGCGAACGCAAAAAATCGCCTGCATCGATAATGGGCGCCGCGGTACCAGTCGCTTCTATTATCTCGTCATGCAGTTTTCGTTGCTGCGGTATGCCGATATCTTCGGGGGTGACAGTGGCCCGGCTTTTGACATAAGACGCCACCACTTCCGATGGATCACGAATCAATAAGATATTGGTCAGTTTCGGAATCCAGTCGCGCTCGTAATGTGGCAACAAATGGTGCGTCATATGTTTCTGATACCAGATTTCACGTGTGCCGGGGGCATTGCCCAATAAATCAGAAATCACTTTTTTATAATCTGATTCACCTGCGGCAATAACTTGATCGCGTCCGGGATGATCCAGTTTGGTATCGGATAAAAAGGCGGCATACAAGGGTTCATCGGATACTGCGCAATCACCGCGGTTTTCCCAAGCGCGCATCATGGCGGTCGAAATATTTCTCGGGCCACTCCACATTGCAATTCGCAGAGGAGTGCTCATGTGTTTGCTTCGCCGCGCTGTGAAATATCGCGCTTTACCAGGCCTTGATACAGCAACTGCAGTTTTTCCACCATCGGACCACGGCCATCACGAATCAAGCGGCCATCAATGGTGTGAACCGGAGCAACGCCGGCAAAGGTGCCGGTCACGAAGGCTTCTTCCGCACTATAAACTTCGGTCAGGCTGAAGTTTTTTTCGTAGGCAGGGATGCCGGCTTCACGGCAGACCTTCAATACGTTCGCCCGTGTGATGCCCGACAAGCAATAATCACCGCTGGATGTCCAGACCTCGCCTTTTCTGACGATAAAGAAATGGGTGGAGTTACAGGTAGCGACAAATCCGTGCGGATCCAGCATCAGGGCTTCGTCGGCGCCTGCTTCTGTAGCCTGGATGCAGGCCGTGATGCAATTGAGTTTGCTGTGTGAATTCAGTTTCGGATCCTGCACGTCGGGTGCACCGCGGCGTACATGCACGGTGAAAAGTTTCAAACCTTTATGGTGCACTTCGGGACGTGGCGTCTTGAACTCCGGAATGATCACGATGGTGGCAGAACCTATCGTGGCACGTGGATCCTGATACGGCGTACGCTTCACGCCTCGGGTTACCATTAGGCGCATATGTGCACCGTCGCGCATATCGTTCGCAGACAGTGTCGAGTAGATAGCTTCGGTCAACGCATTGCGATCAAGACCGACATTCATTGCAATCGCTTTTGCACCTTCGTACAGGCGATCAAGGTGCTGGTCCAGAAAAGCAGGATGGCCATCATGGATACGCATGCCCTCCCAGACGCCATCGCCCAGAACGAATCCGCTATCGAATACTGAAACGACCGCTTCCTTGCGCGGCTTTAATTCTCCGTTGACGTAAATCAGGATGTTTTCGTTGCGTTCGTCGTCGTTGAATTCGTGAATACTGTTCGCCATGATTGCTCCGGAATTTATTCCACTTGCATCTGTTCAAATTCGTCGTCGGGCAGACCGAAGAATGCCCAGAACGGACTTTTTTGCTCGCTCCAGCTGGACGAGGCTTCCTCGAGAATCTCGATCAGTGTCTTGAAGTCTTCTTCATGGGCGTTGCGATAACGATCGGCGTTTGCGAAACAGATGATGAAGGCGTCCGAAGCCAGCCAGCTCAAGTCGCCCAGATAATCGGCCAGTGCATCCCAGTTGCTGCCAAAGCCGGGAGGGAAATTCAGGCCGTGAGCCAGCGCCTGCATAAGCAAGGATTTACTTTGGCAATGCTGCAAATCGATAAAACAATAAAATGCGTCATTCTGCTGGGAAGCCATTTCGATGGCTTCCAGATCGGATCCGGTTACGAAAAATACGCCTGCGTTTTCAGCTTGTGTCAGCAGTTCTTCCAGAGGTATTTCGTTCATGGCTGTACCTCGAATTCACGAAAACTGTCGTAGTGGTCGTCGGTGTAATAATAAATTTCGACCGGTTTGCCACCGGTGATAATGCGCCGGGCGCCGCGGTGACTTAATCC
>Ga0116176_10002093_pt1 | contig 15272 bp, 16 predicted proteins | sample AD_STIC08_MetaG_FD_89803 | JGI IMG/M metagenome (GOLD analysis project Ga0116176, IMG submission 89803) | Active sludge microbial communities of municipal wastewater-treating anaerobic digesters from USA - AD_STIC08_MetaG | ecosystem: Engineered > Bioreactor > Anaerobic > Digestate | place: USA...
ATTGTGATATTACAGAATTATATGTATCTATTTCTCTGCTAATTAAATAATGTATATAAAAAATATTATCTTCGACAGTTGTTTTATTAAATGTTGAATATAATGTAGAATTTTCTGGAATAGTAATAATAGTTTGATTATTATTTATTTCAACTATAATTTTATCACTATCTCTTAAATCATCAGGCGATACAAGAGAATTTAAAATGTCATAATAATTTTCAACAATAGAAGGTTCACTTGTTATTTTTATAGCAAAAAAGGAAGCAAAATCATCTGGCTTTATTTTTTTTATAACAGAATTAATAGTTGCTTTTAAAGAATTATCTTGTTGTTTTGTAAAACTAAATATTTCATTATAATTAAAATAATAATTTTCTTTTGTAAAAAAATGCATATACAAAATAAAATTATCATAAGTTGGCGATAAAATATTATTTTCAACACAAATATAATAATCATCATTAATTTTTCTTATAAAAAAATCATTTGAAGAATTATCTACAATAGAAGTAGGAAAATTTGCATTATGAAAATTATAAGTTTCCTCATAATTATTTGTAAATCTATAAACTTCTTTTGTAGTAATAAAAAATTCATAAGTTATATTTATACTATTATTTTTATATCTAACACATTTTTTCGGAAGTTTTGCATATTTTTTTGTATCTAATAATCCATCAAATTTTAAATCTTCAAAATTTAAAATATAATTTGTATAAAAAGTTTCATATAGGTCCAATCTAATATTATCTTCTAATTCTTGCCTTGTATTAAAATCTAAATAATTAGCCTTTTTTAAAACATAAGTAAAAACATCGTTTGAATGTAAAAGTTTTTCTTCGCCATTAACAATCCCAGTAGGAAATTGTTTTAATCCAAAACTTATACTATTTTGGATATTAGATAAATCTTGTAAAATTATTTTATAATCTTCTTCTTGTTTTTTTCTATAAAAATTTGAAACAGACAAAGTTTTTTGTTTTTGAACTAAACTCATAATTAAATCTAACGCATTTTCTTTGTCTTTTCCACCTTCTGCTTTTGTTTCATTTACAAATAAAACTGGATACCTAATATTTTGTATAATAAAATCTTTTGTAGTGTTTATTGCATAAGAATTTATATTATCCAACTTTCCTAAACTTTTTCTATAAAAAATAATAAATTCTTCATCTTTTTTAGGAATTTTGTTATTTGTATATCCAGATAAACCAAAAACAATGGCATAAGTGTTTGTGTTTTTCTTATAAACTACGTATGGATAAACTTCTATATTAGAATAATCGCTTGAATTATAATCTTCTATTATAAAATTATCAACTTTTTTCATTGAAATATAACTGCCATTTATTTTTTTATAAACTCTAAAACTTGATAATTGCACGGTATCATCTAAAATTAGTTCAATTTCTTCTGCTTCAATTCCTTGTGCAATATAAGTTTGACTATAAGTTGTCCCAGAAAACATTTTTAATTTTGTATTCAATTTATTCTTAAAAACAATGTCATTATAAGAACTATAATTTCCATTAATATTCAATATTATCGTGTTTGATATATAATCAAATTCATTATTTGAAGTTTGTTTAATAAATTCAAAGTTGCTTGTGGTATTATTAACATTTATTCCTTGTAGTGAAAAAAATGATGGAAGTTCAAAATATTCTATATTTTTTAAACTATCAGTGAAACAAAAAGAAACATCAACTACCGCTGGCTCTGTTCCATTTATAGGATAACCAATTAAATTTAAAATTTGATATGCTGCATCTTCATTTGTAACTGTAGAAGGAAACAAATTATTTATAGATATTTCAAGTTTATCTCCAAAACTTTGTAAAAGGTTTATTAAAATATTTGAATACAAAGTTGTAAAACTACTATTTAAAAAATTATTATATTTTGTTTTATAGTCTGGATGAGAAATAATTAAATTTTGTAATTTTTGAAATATTTCTTCCGCAGTAAGTTCTGTATTAATTTTAGATAATTTTGAAAAATTAAGCATTTATTTTTCCTCTTGCTTTTTTAATTATATTAAAAAAATAAAAAAGGCGGTCTTTTTGACCGCCTTTTTTATAACACAAGTTTTTTTAATTTTAAAATATCAATTCTTTCTAAAAACACATTTTTATAAAAATCTATTATTATTTTTTTTGGTTTATTTTTCAAATATTCATCTTCTTTACAAAATTCTATAAAAATTTTCAAAGAAAAAGATTTGTAACTCTCAATAAAATTAATCAATTTATTAAATAAATAATTGTTTAATGCAGTATCTTTAAATGAATCTTCGTTCTTTTTTAAGAATTTTATTATTTCTTCTAACATTAAAAAAAACTCCGCATTTTCACTTTTATCTTCATACTCTTTTTCTTTGAAACTTTCATTATAAAAGAATAATTCATCATTTTGTGTTAAATTAACATATTTCTTTTCATTAAAATCAAAAAATAAATGTTTATTTGTGTACTGCGTAAACTTTTTTGTATTATTCAAAATTTGATTTCTTATAATAGTTTGAAAAAAATTAAAGGGATTTACTTTTTTGTCTTGCTCTGAATTGCTTGTTTTTTCTAAATCAAATTTATCCAGCATATAAATGCATTCTATTAATGCCGTTCTTTTCATATCTTCTATGTTAGAAAATTTATAAAACTTATACTTATTAACATATCCTAAAATTATTTTTTCCAAAGAGCGATATATATACAAAAAATGTTTGTCGTTGCTAAAATCATAATCTGGATTATTTTTCTTTTTTTTTTGGTAAATTTTAATACATTCTCTAAATTTATTTTTATCTACGTAAAACAAAATTTTTCCTCCGTTTATTCCAAAATTTCTATTATTCCTGCATTGCATAAAAGTTCGTATATATTATATGCTTTCTTTGAAAAATGTTTTTTTAAATATTCTTTTACAGGTCCATTTTTTTCTTCATCATATAAATAATCTTTTTTTAAAAAATTTATAAAAGCATCTTTGTCAAAGCAAAAACACTTTCTATTTGTTATTAATGTTGCAAAATTAATAGTTTTTTTATCATTAAATTTTTCTAAACTAACAGAAAAATTTTCTCTAAAAATAAAACTTATATTATTAAATCTTTCTTTTGAAATTTTAGTTATATTTATTTTTTTTTCACTCATTTTTTCTCCTTTTTACTAAATTAGATTTTTTATACTTTTTTCTTCGATTTTGAATAACTCAAATTTAAAATTACTTTTTATATACTCTAATATTTCTTTTTTATTAGGATGTTTGTCTATATCTATTATTAATAAATTGTTCTCAATTATCTTTTTTTGTTCATCTGTCATTTTATTTTCTTCAATAAATTTATAAAATTTTTTTTCACCAATTCCTTTTATACCAATTAAATTATCGGATTTATCACCAATAACCGCTTTTTTTAGTAAAAAAGTTTCATAGTTCTCGTCTAATGTTTTTTTTCTCATTTTCAATGGTTCATATAAAAAAGTATTTGGAAATTTTAAAATTTGTTTCCAGTCGTTGTCAGAAGATATTAAAAAGATATTTGAATCTTTATTATTTTCTAAAATTGTTTGCACTGTAAAATAAGCAAGATCATCCGCTTCGGCTTCTTCAAATTCTAAAATATTAATAAATTTTTCTTTTGATATTTCTTTTAAAGAATTATAAAAAAAATTAAAAATTATCTTTGCTATCTTATAATTCTTTTTAGTTCTTTTGGTTTTATAACCATCATAAACTTTTCTTCTAAAAGAAGCAATGCTATCAATACAGAAAGTTATATTATTAATATTAAAACTTTTAATATAAAAATTTAAATCATTAAAAATTTTCTTTTTTAAACTTTGATAAAAATTAAACAACGCTTCATCATCTTCAAATTTTTTGTTTATTTCTTCTTCTAAATCTTCGGCTTTTATAACTTTAATTTCTTCTTCTTCTAAAACTGTATTTTCATATTGTCCACCCAAATTTTTTTGATATAAAGAAATTTGTGAATAAAAATTAAACCAAAAAATATTATTTGCGTCTATTATTAAATAATTCATATTAGCCTCTCTTGTATTCTATTATTTTTTTTAAAAATAAAATCTTTTCATCTAATTCTTTATCATCTTTCTTATAATAATTTTTTTCAATTAAATAATTTTTAATACTTTCTATAAAACCTTCTGTTGTTTTTATTTCTTTAATAAAATTTTGAGTTTCTTTTATATCTTTTGCAACTTCTGAAAGTTCTTTTGTTTCATTATTTTCTTTATTAAATTCCGCCAGTATATCAATAAAAACATCTACCACTTCAAAATTAGTCATAATAAAATTTTTCAAATTATTTATATAGGATAAATCATTTATATAAATTTCAAGCATTAAAAAATCATTTTCTATATTCATTTTTTCTAATTCTTCTTTATAGAAATCAGATTTTGCTTCTGTTACTTTTAATGTCAAAAGTTTTGGTAAAAAATCTAATTTTATAATTTCATAAGAAAAACTGTTATTATCTAATGTTAAAACATAAAAACCACTTTCTGTATTTAATTCGTTTATGGCATATTTGTATGGAGAACCAACTTGTATCACGTTGGCAAACTCCGCCCTGTTATGAATATGCCCATTAAAAACTAAATTAAAAGATTTAAAAAAATCAATATCAAGTCCTTGCTTCAAATATGTTCCGTTTTGCAATGGACTTCCATAAATATCATTGTGAGTAAACAAAATATTCAATTTGTTTTCGTTTAATTTTGTTTTTTTTATAGTTTTTTTAGGAGAATAATTTAAAATGTAAAAATCAACAAAATCGTTTGAAAGTTTTTTTAACTTATAAAAATTTTCTTTATGTGAAAATTCATTGAAGTACTCTTGATACAATGATACAGAATTAACCGAAATATCGCTTTCATATACGCTATCGTGATTTCCCACGACTGCGTACAGTTTTAAATTTTCTTCATTTTTAAAAGAATAAAATTTCTTCTTTGTTTCGACTGCATCTTCTGTTTTTATTATCATTCTATTTTCAAACAAATCACCTAAAAAAACAACATTTTCTATACCTTCTTTTTTGCAATAAAATTTAATATAGTCTAAAATTTGAAAACTTAATAAGGTAAAAAAATTATATGATTTATGTGAATGAATATGAATATCACCAAAAATTAAAATTTTTTCCATAATTTTTTATTCCCTTTTTTTTATTTGTTTTAATAAAATACTAATATAAAAATATTGTTGTTTAAATTTAAAATTCAATTTATGTTTTAAAAAATAAAAAACAATGTTTTGTAAGTATTTTATTAAAGAATATAAGATAAAAAAGTTAAATGAAAAGTTATATTTATGAACAAAGATTTAAAAAAAGATTTTTAAAAATAACAACATACTCAATAATTACTATATTAGATAAAAATTGAAAACAAAATTGGAGAAGATAAAAATGTTAGTAAATAAAAAATATAAAATATTTGAAGAATATTTTCCTAATTTGCTTCAGGGAATTTCTGAAATAATTCAAAAATGTAAATTATCTAAAAAATTTAATACGTTGCAATTAGATACAAATAAAAAAGCAGAATTACTTAAAGCAAAAGAACTTTGTGAATTAAAAATATTAGAATTATGGAATAATCAAAATAATAAAAAATTTAAAATTTTATGTTCAGTTTATTTGGATATATCAACATTATTAAACTTTGATATAAAAACAGAAGAAGACATTTACAATGTTATAAAAATAATCTCTTTGGGATATTTAAGTGAATATTCATATTTTGTAAAAAAATTTTTAAATAAGCAAAAGCAAAAAATAGAAGATTTAGAAGTTTCAGATAGATGGAATAGCCGTTTGTTAATCAAAATATTTAAAGCTATTGTTTATTTAGTTATAAAAAATTCTCGAAATAGTATTTCACAATCTATTGAATTAATTAATCAATTAAGAAATGAACAAAAAGAATTTGAGGAAAAATATTTAAGCCAATTAGCGGAAGAAAGTCGATCATATAAAGCAGCAGAATTAGTATCTCTCTATTATTTTGCAAAAACTGTTGAAATTTTGGGACAATATTTTTTAAAAGAAAAAACATCTAATAATGATTTTGATATTGAGAATAAGGTAAAATATCATTTGAGAATCGCAAAAGAATTTGCTAATGCCTCTAATAACATAGCACTTGAATTATTATATCAATATATTGAAGCGTTTAGTATCAAATTTATTAGAAATACACCAAATTATAAAATAGTTAAATTTTCAAAAAATATAATAAACCGCTGATATTTACAAAAAAATTTCCAAAATAATCTAAAATTACAGAAAACTTAGCCGAAAGCCCACGACTTTAGTCGTTGGGATGAAGGCTTATTAGATACTTGACACCTATCTAATATTATGCTATATTATAATTAGATAGGTGGTGAATATCTAATGAATGATAAATATATACACAAGGTGGTGAGTTATGAAAGTAACAGCAAAATTTAAAATACTTCCGACTAAAGAACAAGAACAATATTTAAAAGAAACTTTAAATGAATATATATCTACAGTTAATAATATTGTTCAAAGTATGATTAATAATAGACATATAAAACTAACGTCAAAAGATATTGAAGCAAATCTACCAAGTGCAGTAAAAAATCAAGCTATACAAGATGCTAAAAGTGTTTATAAAAAATATAAAAAGACCAAGAAATTATCAATACTAAAGAAACCAGTATGTATATGGAATAATCAGAATTATAAAATAAATGACTATTTAAGTTTTCCTGTGTTAATTGATGGAAAATCACAAAGAATTAAAGTAAAGATGTTATTATCAGACTATCAAAAACAGCAATTAAATAACAAATTAGGCTCATTAAGAATAAGTAAAAAATCAGGCAAATGGATTGCACAAATAGCTGTTGAAGTAATTGAAAAACAAAATAATAATGAAAATATAATGGGTATAGACTTAGGTTTAAAAGTACCAGCAGTAGCAGTAACAAGTAATAGCAAAACCAAGTTCTTTGGTAATGGTAGACAAAATAAATATATTAGACGAAAATATAAAACATTGCGTCAAAAGTTAGGTAAAGCAAAAAAGCTAAAAAAGATTAAGCAAATTGCTGACAAAGAGCAACGATGGATGAAAGACCAAGACCATAAAATAAGTAGACAGATAGTTAATTTTGCAATAGAAAATAATGTTTCTATAATTCGTTTAGAAAATTTAACGAATATTAGAAACACGGCAAGAACAAGCCGTAAAAACGAAAAGAATTTGCATACATGGTCTTTCTATCGTTTTGCTAAGTTTATAGAATATAAAGCAAATTTGGAAGGTATAAAAGTTGAATATATAAATCCAGAATATACAAGTCAAAAATGTCCATACTGTGGAGAGTTGAATAAAGCAAGAGATAGAAAATATGTATGTAAGATATGTGGATTTAGCACACATAGAGATAGATTAGGTGCTATGAATATAATGTTAGCACCTGTGGCAGACGGTGTAGCTTAAAGCGATAGTCTGCCAGCCCAAGATGCTATATGCACTGTCTTGGGAGGGGTGATGGCACATCCTAATCTCTGGGGAACTACGGATACCAGAAATGGACTTCCGACTACCACCAGAGAATCCCCTGACTTTAGTCATGGGGAGTGTCAAAAATTAAGACTGTTTTTTATAAATCAACAATATCTTTAAAGTCTATTCCTTTTTTTAAATTTTTACTTAAAAAATTTAATTCTTTTTCTTTACTTTGTGATTTATTCACAATATCTAAAATTTTTATTAATTGTTCTGTCGTTTGTTGCCTTGAATCTAAAAGTTTAGTTATTGTTTTTTGATATTCTACAAGTTCAGCAGGATGTGCTTCAAAGTTTCTATCATCGAACAGTGCTACAAATTTTTTTAATAATTCATCAGCAATTTTTTTATCTTCTGCTATTGTGGTAGTTAAAGCATTTATTGTTTGTATAAATTTTTCTTTAACTTCGTCTTTTTCGTCTTGAATTAAGTCTGACATAACTTTCCTTTAATTTTTTAAATAAGGAACTATCTTTTTTTTATTATAATTAATTAATGTTATATAATCCACTAAATTAAAATTTTCTCCATCAAATATTAATAAAGGTTTTGCTGAATCAAATTCAAATGGATAAACAAGATTTCTTTTTAATGAAACATGAATAAAACTTTGATTAGGATAAAAAATTAATTGATTGTATTTATTTTGTAAAATAGAAATTAAATTTACATATAAATTGAAAAGTTTTTTTATATTATAAGTTGGAATAGTAAAATCAGCAGCACCAGAAGCCACACTATTGCCGTCTTTTAAATAATTTTTAACTGAATTATTGTAATTTTTTTTAAATTCTTCTGCGGTTATAATTTTTTTTGGAATTAAGTGATCACTTGTTTTTGAAGCATGATAACCTGCTTCTAATAATTTTTTATTTGTTTCTTTTGTTCTGAGGCAAGAATTAATACGAACTGGTGCGTTTACATAATCTCTAATAGGTTGTAAAATAATGTCTACTAACTTTTGCAAAACTTTTTTTTGGTCCTCTGTTGGTGTTATAACTATTCCTGCAGAAACTATTAATTCTTCAAGTGCAAAATTTTTCGATAAATACGTTGCCATATTGTACTCCTTCAAAGTTTATATTAATTTAATATAAAATAAAAGAAAAAATATAAGGAAAATTAAAAATTTTATGATAAATTATGTTAAAATTAAAAAGTATTTTAATAAAGTTAAAGGGAGAATAAATGGCTGATTTTAAAACAATTGAAAATATTAAAATTCAAGAAAATAAAAAAGCAACAAAAAAAAAGAAAAAAACAAATGAATATAAGTCAATAGTTATAATTGTTAGTGTTATAATTATTATTAATATAATTTTTAATATTTTTAATTTTATTATGATAAAAAACAATTCTTTCGTTATTTTTGCAAACGACAAATTAAATAAAAATGAGTTTTACACTTCGTTAGAAATTAATAAATTCGTTCAAGTTTATATCTCAAAAAACAGAATGAATGAAATAGTTGAGTTTTATAACCAATTTGTTAGAGATTATGAATTGACTACGGCAATAATTGAATCCTCTATTAAATATGATATTCCTACAAATATTTTATTTGGTCTTATTTATCAAGAGAGTAATTTTAATTTTAGGGAAAAAAATCAAAATAAGGATGGTAGTTTTGATATAGGGTTAATGCAACTGAATTCTACAACTTATAAATCCATAATAGAAAAAAATGGAATAGAATATTTATTAAACCCATATAATAATTTAGAATTGGGTTGCAAACATTTAAAAGAAAATTATAATGAATATGGAAATTGGTATTTAGCATTATTAAGTTATAATGCAGGTATTATTAAAAGTAATGCTATTTATTATCAAACGTTATGTTTTTTGACAAACATAATAAGTTATGAAAAAAAATTAGATGAAGAATTTAATAAAAAATTTAATTAAAGGAAAAAAAAATGAAACAAACTTTTCACGAAGAGTCAATATTATCCTTTGAAGATTTTGAACTTTTAAAGTTTATTTTACAAAAAGAAAAACTATCGTTATTTATTGATGATAGTTTTGAAACTAGTGATGAAACAATTAAAAATACAGTGAAAAGTTTAGTTAATTTAACTTTATCTAATTATTTTATTTATCAAACAAAAAAAGAAATAATAATTTATGATACATCAGAAAATAAGTTTGAAAAAATAAGACAAAATTTAATTAATTAATTTTTTATTTTTCCACGCAAAAGTTCAAAAGAAAAAACTTCTTTTATGTTAAACTTTTCTTGTATATAATTAAAAATTATGTAAGGATCAATGTTTTCTCCACAAGTAAAAACATCAACTGCGGCATAATTATATTCAGGATAAGTATGGACTGTAACATGAGATTCAGCGATAACAATAACGCCTGAAACACCTACTGGTGAAAATTTATGAAAAAAAGAATTAATTATAGTTGCTTTAGAAAGCCTTGTTCCTTCTAAAAAAATTTTTTCTAAAAAATCTTTATCATTTAACAATTCACTTTCGACATGATAAAATTCTGCAATAATATGCCTGCCGAGAATTTTCATTTCATCAATTCTCCTTTTTTATTATATATTAAAAAAAACGGGAAAGATAAAAATCTTTCCCATAAAATTACTATCCAGAATTATGGTTTTCGGTAGAATTGCTATCTATAACTATCGTTTCTCATCGAATTGCTATCCAAATCGACGACATTATTTATATTAATTTTTAAAAATTTTTTTTGACAAATATAAAAAAAAGGTATTTTAAAGAAAAAGGGGATATAGAATGAATAAAAAATATAAATTAGAAACAAATTACGCTATTCCTCCATATATTACACTTAAAGAAAAATTAGAAGAAATAAAAATGACACCAAAAGAACTTGCTATTAAAACTAACATTCCTCAAAAAATTATTACTAATATAATAAAAGGGAAAACTGCTATTACTTCAGAAATAGCAATACAACTTGAAAAGGTGTTAAACATTCCTGCAAAATTTTGGATAGCGAAACGAATTAATTATGATGAGTATATTATAAAGAAAAAAGAAGTATAGCAAAAAAAATTTTTATATTTTTTCTTGAAAAAAAAACAAGAGGAAAAATGGAAAAATATGAATTAAATTGGTTAGGAAAAGAATTTGCAAAAAAACAGATTGAAAGTCCTGTTCAAACAATTTTAGTTGAAGATAAAGAATTTAATAAAAAATCAGAGAATATTAATTCTGAAAACATTTTAATAAAAGGAGATAATTTAGAAGCTTTAAAACACTTAAAAGAAAATTATTTAGAAAAAATAAAGATGATTTATATAGATCCGCCGTATAATACAGGTACTAAAGATTTTGTTTACAATGACAATCATATTTCTTTTAAATATATTAAGGAACTTTTTTGTATTACTGATGAAGAAGCAAAACAAATTATAAAAACTGTAAATAAAAAAGAATTATCTCATTCTGCCTGGATGACTTTTATGTATCCTCGTCTTTATTTAGCTAGACAGCTTTTAAGAAATGATGGAATTATATTTATATCTTTTGAATGGGGCTACAAAGGATTAGTTAAAATAGACAAAGTAAGCGATGTAGACTATTTATTTAGTTTAATACAACAATCATATGAGGAAACATTATGAGCAACACAAATTATAAACCACAAAAAGAGAAAGTTACTGTCGGTGAAAAATCATCGTTAATTAAATACGGTGAAGAAAAAGGTTATATATCAATTAGTCACGATGGTTCAAAAATTACTTACCTTGCTCAAGGACATATAGACAGCTTTTTAGACCCAGAAGAACAGGTTAGGGCGGAACTTTATATAGATTTAATTGAAAAATATAAATACAAGCCAGACAAAAATATCATTGAGTTAGAAAAATATAGGAAAATTGGACATCCCCATAAAAAAACGGATATTAAAATGGATATTGTTATTTATGATGAAAATCATAACCCGTTTATGCTTTTCGAATTAAAGTCACCAGAAGAATATGATAAATATTTTGAGTCTTCCATTAAAACTCAGTTATTTGAACCAGCCGCCACAGAAGATAAAGGAAAAGGTACATTAAAGTTTCTTATTTATTATACTAGCTGGGATGATGAAGATGGGAAATTGCAAGAAAAATATGAAACGATAGATTATACAAGATATAAATCTTTTGAAGATTGGGAAGCAGCAGGTAGACCCAATTTAAGATATATTCCTAAAAACTACGGAATTAAAGATAAACCACCAACTTTTATTAAAGGAGGAGAAAAAGATTTACGAATCAATGTTAAGAAAGAAGAATTAGATAGAATCGCAAGAGAACTCCATAATATTCTATGGGGTGGTGGCAAATATCAGAATGAACTTTTCTTTAATTTAATCGGGATGTTTTTAGCAAAAATTTATGATGAAAAAACTACTCCAGAAGGTAAACCTTATCAATTTCAAATTTTCTTTGAAGGATTAAATCAAGAGCCACCACAAAAAACTTATGAAAGAATAAATAAACTTTACAAAGGAGAAAAAGATTCTAAGACAGGAAAATATTCTGATTGTGCATTAAGACGATTGCTTAATTATAAAGACGAGGAATTAGATAAAGTTAAAGACATTATCTTTGATGCTCCAAAAGTGAAATATGTCGTTGAAGTCTCACAAGATATATCTTTTTTACAGAATAAATATGATGTTCTTGGTGATTTCTTTGAAAAAATAGTTTGTCAAGAACTGAAACAAACCAAGGGTCAATATCTTACTCACCAAAACATCGTTGATTTTATTTTATATGCTCTTAAACTTGATGAATTTACTTTGGATCTTATAAATAATGAAACAAGACTACCTTACATTATTGATCCTGCTTGTGGTTCTGGAACTTTTTTAATTCATGCTATGAAATTAATTGATAAGGTTAAAGAAGAAGCAGAAAAGGGAGGCAAAATTAAAAAAGATTATGCGACTCAAGAGTTTTTAGATAAAAATTTTCAAAGACTGCGGAAAAATGCCTGGGCTGATGAATATATCTATGGTGTTGAAATAAATTCCGATTTAGCGATGGCATCAAAAGTGAATATGGTCGGCCATGGTGATGGTTCAGCGCATATTGAACCACAAGATGGTTTAATAGATTTTACTAATTATCATGACAAATTAAAAATTAAAACTAATAATAAAACTTATCATTTTCCTGTTAATGAACAATTTGATGTAGTAGTATCTAATCCTCCTTTCAGCGTTACCGTTGATAGAGACACAGCAAAGCAATTTCTAAAACTCTATTTGAGAGGCGAGAAAATCGCTAACACTCTAAAAAATAACAAAGAATTAGAAGTAGATACAGAAAATTTATTTATTGAAAGGTGGTATCAGTTATTAAGAGAAGGTGGAAGAATGGGAGTTGTTTTGCCCGAAAGTGTTTTTGACACAACAAATAATAGAGATATACGTCTTTTCCTTTATAAATATTTCTGGATAAAGGCGGTTGTTTCTTTGCCTCATTTAGCTTTTGCTCCTTATACTCAAACAAAAACCAGTCTTTTATTTTCTCAGAAGAAAACCTCAAAAGAAGTGGAAGAATGGAATAAACTTTGGGCTAAATACGAAGGAGAGTTCAAAGAATTATCAGAGGAAATAAAGAAATTATTAAAATCAGAGAAGGAAGAAAGCAAAGAAAAATTTATCTCGCTTTTAATTGAGTTGTTAGGAGAAGACAATTTTGAAATGGAGGATAAAAATTTATCTTTCAAAGAACTAAAAGAAAAATATGAAGAAGATATAAAAGAAGCTGATCTTGGATGGTGGGTATTTAAAAATGTCTCAAAAGAACAAGATTACCCTATATTTATGGCTCATGCAGAAGAAATAGGATATAAACGAGGCTTGAGGAAAGAAGAGAAAAGACCAAATCAACTTTTTCATCCAGAAGGCGAGTATTCAAATAGAATAATTTATATTGAAACTGAGAACCCAAAAACTATTTTAGATTATTTAAGGAAATATGTGGTATGGAACAAATAAATTTTTTAACAAAATTATCCAATATTGCTTTACAATCTCAATTAAGATTAGATCCTAAATATCGTTATTTTAAAGATGAGCGAAACAATAGAACCTCTTTATTAAATTCAATATATAAAAAGGATGTTTCTTTATCTTCTATTTTAGAATTAGCAAAAACTTCTGTTGTGAATAAGGGTGAATTGGAAGAAGAAATGATTTTAGTAGATTTAGATGATATTGAAGCAGGTTTCGGTTCATTAAAACAGGAAAGATTAGTATCTGAAATAGGTTCTGATAAAGTTCTCTTTGGCGATAGTGATATTGTTTGTTCAAAACTAACTCCAGAAAAAGGACATTTTTTTATTAACGATAAAAATAAAAAATATATTGGAACAACGGAATTACTTGGATATAAATTAAAAAATCATCGCTGGAATATAAAATTTTTATTATATTTGCTTCTTCATAAAGACTTTAGAAGAGATTTAGAATTTTTAACTTCGGGGAAAACGCACCCAAGAATTCAAATTCCTGATTTTTTAGCAATGCGAATTCCTTTTGTTAGTTGTGATAGACAATTAGAGGTTGTTAAACAAATAGAAGAAAAAGAAAATGAAATATCGCAAATAAAATCTAAAATTGAGTCACCTCAAAATATTATTGATGATGTATTTGGAAAATATGGATATTCAACTAAACCCAAAACAAAGAGAGACGAAGAATATTTTTTGAAAGACAATTTTAGTAATTTATCTAAAACTACTTGGTTAAGCACAAGGACATACCTTTGTAGATTTATCGAAGAAGAGCTGCCTTTCTTTATAAAAGAAAATTTAAAGGGTCAATATATTCCATTTAGCAGATACGTAAAAAAAATTAGAAGCGGCGAATATATACCAAAAAAATATTATTCTTCAGAAGAAACAATTTTTGTATATTTAAGAGTCAATAATATTTCTTCAAATGAACTAAATTTAGAAGAATCTATTTTTCTAGATAAATCTATTGGAGAACAATATAAAAATATTGCCATAAAAGAAAATTATTTAATCTTAACGCGTTCAGGAACTGTTGGAAAATCTATAATTTTTACAAAACAATCAGATGATGAAAAAACATATATTCCTTCTCATCACTTGGCTGTGATTCAATTTAATAACTTAGAAGAAGCATTATTTTTGAAGTATTATATTCAGTCTTCTTTTGGTTCAGATTTCTTCTGGGCATTTTCGACTGGCAAGAGTCAAAAAGAAATTACTAATTGGTCAATTAGAAAATTGCCAATTCCGAATATTAATGAAAAGTTAAGAGAAAAAATTGTTTCCGAAATTCAGCAACGAGAAGAAAAAAGCAATCAATACAAAGAACAAATCAAAAAATTACGAGAAGAAATAGACGATTTAATTTATTATTCATTAAAATGAAAAACTTATGCAAAGAGGCAAAAAAAATTGAAACAGAATTAAACATAAAAAATGGATTTAAAATTTTTGAATTACAAAAAAAAATTTAAAAAATAAAGAATTTTTCTAAAAAAAAGAGTACTTTATATAAAAGAAGGATGGAGGTTTTAAATGAGTGAATTAAAAAAAGAAGAATTAATTAAGGAAAATGTTTCAGGCAATATTAAAACATCAAACAAAGAAATTGAAATTCTTAAAACTTATTTTTCTAATTGTTTTGATAAAGATGGGAATTTTAATTTTGAAAAATTCAAAGATTTAATGA
>Ga0116176_10002107_pt1 | contig 15231 bp, 15 predicted proteins | sample AD_STIC08_MetaG_FD_89803 | JGI IMG/M metagenome (GOLD analysis project Ga0116176, IMG submission 89803) | Active sludge microbial communities of municipal wastewater-treating anaerobic digesters from USA - AD_STIC08_MetaG | ecosystem: Engineered > Bioreactor > Anaerobic > Digestate | place: USA...
CAGTCATCCTGCAGAGAACGCGCATATCAAGGCACATAAAACAGCATCCGAATCCCTAAGTGGCCTTTGTGTATCAGAGGGAGAGATTGCAAGGCTGAATGCTATTATTTCGCCCCTTGCTCAAAAAGCCAATCTGTTCATCAAATATACGCAGCTCACAAAGCTGAACAACCGTACACCCTACGAAACGTTCAGCTTTTACCATTGAGAAGAGGTTTTACATAAACTTGGATGCTCATCGGCAGCCGCCGGTGATATCATGTTAAAACCCGCTCTTCTCAAAAAATAGTATGAACTGTGCCTCGCTATATTCAAAATTTTTGCTATAAATATTGCTTATAATTCTTGATAACTTGCAAAACCTGCGATATTATTGAGGCAATGGGTATGCAGAACGAAAGTCTCAGCAACTTCGGTAACGAATTGGAGGTAAAGCATGAAGGATCAGGCAGTTGTTTCGGGCAGCAGAAGGGGATATTTAAATAAGGATTTTGAGTTTTTTCATTTAAAAGACAGGAAAATTATGGAGTTTGAATTGCACTTTCATGATTTTAACAAAATAATCATCTTCATGTCGGGAAATGTTACGTATCTGATAGAAGGCAGGGCGTACAAGCTTAAACCCTGGGATATGCTTCTTATCGGCAGCAGCGAGATACATAAAGCAATAGTAGGCACTAGCGGGACTTATGAGAGGATGATAATATGGGTCAATTCAAATTTTCTGCATAAGTATAAAAGTCCTGAGGGTGATTTGTTGAGATGCTTTGATATTGCCTCAAAAGAGAAGCGCAATATACTGAGGCTGAATCCTAAGCTTCTCAGGCAGGGGAAACATATTCTTTCTCAGCTGAAGGAGGAATGCAAGAGCGGCGGTTTTGGAAGTCAGGTGCTTAAGAACTCATTATTCCTTCAATTCATAGTATATCTTAATAGAATTTATCTTGAGCCTGATTCCATAGAGCATAAGGCTGACGGGGATTATGACGAAAGCATAGGAGAAGTAATAAGGCATATAAACGAGAATATTTGTGAGGATATGCCAATAGAAGGCCTGGCATCCAAATTCTATATGAGCAAGTATCATTTGATGCATAAGTTTAAAAGCCAGACAGGTTATACCATTCACAGCTACATCCTTCAAAAGCGGCTGATGATGGCCAATACACTCATAAAGTCAGGAAAATCAGTAGCAGAAGCATGTACGGAATGCGGCTTTGGCGATTATTCAAGCTTCGTAAGGGCCTTTAAAAGAATGTACGGGCTTTCACCGAAGAAACATATAAAAATGGTGGAGGAACTGGAAAAGTCGGGGAAATAATTACTGTAAAACATTTTATCTGACAAAATAGAAGGAACATTGACATTTGCATTTTTAGGGCTTAATATGATTATGATTTGCATTTTAAATAAATGCTAATAAGATTAATGGAAATGGGGTGTGATGCTTATGAAAGCCGAAAATGGCAAGCTGAAGCTCTATGGCTTCAATAATCTTACGAAATCTTTGAGTTTTAACATCTATGATATTTGCTATACCAAATCTAGAGAAGACCGTAAGAAATATATTGAATATATTGATGAACAGTATAATTCTACAAGGCTTACAAAGATACTCAGTGATGTTACCGAAATGATAGGTGCCAGTGTACTGAATGTAGCCAAACAGGATTATGATCCTCAGGGTGCAAGTGTTACACTGCTTATTTCGGAAGAAGAGGTCCCTCTTTATGTGCTTGACCCTTCCTGTAACAGAGGAATAATAACCCCGGTCAGGGAGAATATTGTGGGACACCTTGACAAGAGTCACGTGACAGTACACACGTACCCCGAGAGCCATCCTCAGAATGAGATAAGTACTTTCAGAGTTGATATAGATGTGACTACCTGCGGGACGATTTCTCCGCTTAAGGCATTGAATTATCTTATAGGAAGCTTCGATTCGGATATAATTACAATCGACTACAGGGTCAGGGGCTATACAAGAGATGTCGGAGGGCGAAAGCACTTCATAGATCATAAAATAAACTCAATACAAAACTTCATTGCCAAGGATACTATAAACAGGTATGACCTGATTGATATGAACATATACCAGTCCAACATATTCCATACGAAAATGAGGATAAGGGATCTGGATTTGAACAACTATTTATTTGAGATAGAGGAAGATGACTTGACTCCAAAGGAGAAAAAGGATATATCGAAGAAGCTGGACAGGGAAATCACAGAGATTTTTTACGGAATAAATCTGCCAAAGATTTAATATTAAGAATATATTTAGGAATAGCAAACAAGCTATTCTTTTTGTTTGACTTATACGTGAATAGATGGAATAATATTATTTACACATTGAAATAAGGAGTATACAATGTTAAGCTTTAAGAAACTTTTAGGTAATAAAATCAAAAAGCTTCAAATTTCTTCAGAGCTGTTGAAATCTGAAGAAAAAAAATTAATGCATATTTCAGATACCCCTCTTTGTTTTTATTCTGAGCTAAAGAGGCTTATTGAATGGCTTAAGCCTGCATATATAGTGCATACGGGAGATTTTACGGACAATATAAAGCTGGAGTTTTACCCTTCATTAATCCATGAGCATGAGAAGGGGGTAAAGGCCCTTTCAGAAATTCTTGAGTCTTCAGGAGCAGAAGTTATATTGGCATTAGGCAACCATGACAATATTGATATTGTCAATAAGCATTTTGTAAGGAGCCGCATAATAATGGAAGCTGAGACAATTAATCTGGAGGGATTGAGTTTTAGGATCAGCCATTTTCCTAAAGGCATTCAAGAAAACCCGTCCCGATATAATCTGTTCGGACATGATTTGACGCTTAAAAATGGGTATATTGATGGCAAACTGTATTTTAACGGGATAACATATATAAGCATTATAGGGTTAAAGTCGGAAGAATACACGACGCTGTATTATCCTTCATGCACAGATGACGCAAGGTTGGGAAGAAGGAAGGTAGGGCTGTAAAAATAATATTGAGGGAGGTTTATTTATGCTTAGTCTGGTTAGAGGGGGACCCAAAATATTACTTTTTGAGAGCAGCAGAAAAGAAGAATTAAGAAACTACTTTATTCAAGAGAAGGGCACAGAAGCTTATTATACAAATGACGCATTTGAAAATGCAGGGGAAGACCATACAATTGTTTTTATCATTGACAATATAACAGAAGCAGTTGATTTTTTTGAAGCAGATAACGGGATTGTAATTAATGAAGAACCGGATGTAATACTTTGCAATATGTTGAACGATAAAAAGATAGACCTTGTAAGCAGGTCCCGTATTGCAACGAGAATAATAATATTAAGAGCAATGGGGGACCTGGAAAGGGTAGTAAGGGATATAAGCGGGGACTACCAATGTATTGTGGGAAATCCATTGGATATTATTAAATCCAGTGATGAAAATGGAACTCTGGTGGTTGTTACAGAAAAACCCCTGCATAGAAACATAAGTTGCAAGAAGGATGTTTATGAAAAGGCTCTGCTTATTAATGAAAAATACAGGCCTCTCATACGAAGCCTCAGATCCCGCGCATTAAAATATCTGAACAACGGTATAGGGAACAAGGACTGGTATGAGCTTGAAATCAGGATATATGACAAATATGGGGAATATGACCTTCATTACAATAGACTCCTTAATATAATGGAATCACTGGAGATTGGAATTATACTGGGAGCATCCTGGGGGAAAGACTATCCGAGGCCTATGCTGGCAATTGAAATATACAGGGTAAGGTTCTTTACCTTCTATGATCCGGTATATATAAAAAAGATGCTATTAGGTTTGGAATACCTGGAAGATGGCACCAGAATAGTAGATTATGATCTTTTTTACAAGAGAAAAAAGCTGTATTGGGCTGAAGCGGCCGAAAAGGATATTATGGAGAGGCACCTGCTGGCGGCTAAGTACAGGGGAGAGATATTATCCAAATTAAGCGAGAATGAAATGAAGAAACTGCATAAAATTGAAAATGATATATTGGCTTCCAGAAAATAATGAGGCAGCATATCTCCCGTCTTGTTGGAACCCTCATTGATATCTTGTTATGATCAGATAAAATAATGGACTTCAGCTTGGCTTATTCTTTCCCCGAACCATGGACTTGCCCCATGCATATACTGATAGCAAATGTGTATGGGAGTGAGTTATTTATGTATGATGACGAAAAAGAAGATATTGAACTGGATTATGAACTCTGTGAGAGCTGCCCGTTTAACAGGCAGCGGCCGCCGTTCTTCGGGCCTATGGGACCGCAATTTCAACCGCCGGGTGTAGGGCCGGGCTCTTCGGGAGGCCCTCCTTCAGGACCGCCGCCTTCTGTGACACCGCAGCTTGGAGGATCGCAGGGGATAGGAGTTCTGGCAGTTGATCCCGGGTCAATAAGAAGATGCAGATTCAGTTTTGTTTACTTACGGCTCAGAAATGGCAGGGAATTCTGGATATGGCTGACATTTGTGGGCAGACGCTCAATTTCAGGCTGGAGGTGGACGGGACGCAGGTGGGTATACTTCGGAGTTGACCTTAGGCAGATAGAAAGCTTCTATTGCTATTAAAAAGGTATAAGAAGACATGGGGACACGGGGACGCGGGGACACGGGGACGTTTCGCGTGTCCCACTGAAAGCGGGACAGGGGAAACGTCCCCATGTCCCCGGGAGAAACGTCCCCATGTCCTCGCGCCGCATTCTTCTTATTTTACGAGGAATTTAGCTCCCTTATTGATGCCTCTGCATATTGTGTAGTAATTACATTCTTTTATAAGGAGGAGGCTCAATGGGGATTACACTTACAACACTGCATTGGGTGTACTTGATCTTCATTCTGCTGGTAATTGCCTTCATTGTAATGAGGAAGGATACCAGCTTCATCTGTGTTGCCGGAATTCTCGTTCTGGGGTTTATAGCAACCTCCACAATCACTCATTCGGTAACCGGGGTCTTTAACAGTTTTGCATACGCTATTAAGGAACTATTGGGGACAATATTGATTATTTCGATTATTTACGGAATGAGTAAAGTATTGATGAAAACAGGTATTAATGAAGCTATGGTATACCCATTTACAAGGCTGATACGTACTCCGGCCCTGGCATACTGGGTTATAGGCATACTGATGATGATCATTTCCTGGTTCTTCTGGCCCTCTCCTGCTGTTGCGCTGATGGGGGCAGTACTTCTGCCGGTCGCACTTAAAGCAAAGCTTCCCGCCATGGGCGTAGCTGTGGCTATGAACCTTTTCGGCCACGGCATAGCATTATCAGGAGACTTTATTATCCAGGGAGCGCCGAAATTAACTGCCGATGGTGCCGGGATACCTGTGATCGATGTGGTAGCGGCCAGTGTGCCATTGGTGATAATTATGGGTGTAGTCACAACCATCTCTGCATTCTGGATACTTCGAAAGGACTTGAAGTCCGGAGCATTGAAGGTTGAAGATGAAAACATGAGAAAAAGCATGATTGTGCAAATCAACGACGGTAAGGCAAGTATGAAAGAAATACCTCCTGTTGTAAAAAAACTTCTTGCTGCGATGGTACCCGTGCTGTTTGCCGTAGATATATTGATGATGTTCATTTTAAAGCTTCAAGGCGGGGATGCAACGGCACTGATTGGCGGAACATCGGTACTGATATTGATAATTGTATCCTTCTTTGCTTATAGTGCAGATCCTCTGGGCAAAATTACAGAGCATTTAATAGAAGGATTGCAGTTCGGCTTCAGGGTGTTCGGGCCGGTTATTCCTATTGCAGCATTTTTCTACTTGGGCGATTCGGCTATAATCGATATATTCGGCAAGGTGCTTCCGGAAGGCTCAAACGGGCTTGTAAATGACCTGGGTGTTGCCTTGGCAGGCATAGTGCCGCTGAACCGGGGAATCGGAGCTGTCACAGCCACAGTCGTCGGCGCAATTACAGGACTTGACGGTTCAGGATTTTCAGGCATATCCCTAGTCGGGTCTATTGCAAAGCTATTTTCTATAGCCTTAGGCACAGGAGCGGCGACGCTTACAGCCTTAGGCCAGGTTGCAGCCATCTGGGTAGGGGGAGGCACTCTGATACCTTGGGCGGTAATCCCTGCGGCAGCAATATGCGGAGTCGATCCCTTCGAATTGGCCCGCCGCAATCTGAAGCCTGTAGTAATAGGGCTTATAATAACTACAATAGCCGCCGTGTTTTTAGTATAAATTCATATAAATCAGCCGCATTTGCGGCTTTTTTTCTTGTCATTTGGAAGAATAAGAAATAATATATATACATATCAGAAAAACCGGAGGTTGTGTGAATGAAAAAGCTCAAGGCAGTAATAATCATGCTGATCTGCACAGCAATAGCTGCTGCAGGATGTAGTACGGCAGACAATAAGGAACCTGATATAACTGAAATACCCAAGCTGAAAATCGGGGTAATGCCCGCAGCAGACTCCGCACCGATATTCCTTGCTGAAGAAAAGGGATATTTCAAGGAACTGGGATTGGATGCGGAAATACAGGTATATACAAATGCGGCTAACAGGCAAAGTGCCCTGCAGAGCGGAGAGCTTGACGGTGCTATGGTGGACTTGATTGCATTTGTGAATAATGTACATAACGGCTTTGATATAAAAATAACCACAAGTACTGACGGAAGCTTCCCATTTCTCGTAAACAAGGATTTAAAGGAAAAGAAGAATATCAAAGTAGGAATGATGGAAGTGAGCGTTACAAATTTTCTGTCGGAGGAATACTTGGGGGACAAGTATGAAATGGAGAAGGTATATATCAATGAGATTCCCGCAAGGCTGGAGATGATAAAAGCAGGGAATTTGGACATTGCCAATATTCCGGAACCTATGGCCTCCATGGGAGAACTTAACGGACTAAAAAAGGTTGTCTACGAGAACAAGGATGACTTTATGCCTGAGGCAATGGCCTTTACGGGAAAAGCACTCAAAGAGAAGGAAAAGGCAATTGAGCTGTTCCACAGAGCCTTTGACAAAGCCGTAGACGATATAAACAGTGATGACACCCTTGCAAGGGAAGTACTGATAGAAAAACTGCAGCTTAAACCGGAAATAAAGGATAAAATAATACTCCCCGTGTATCACAAAACCAGGCTTCCTGATGAAGCTTACATCCGCAAGATTGTGGAGTGGGTTGAGAAAATCCAGAATATTAAGGTGAATGTAAAGTATGATGATATGATTGAAGGGAAGTTCATTAACCAATGATAGAAGTTAACAACCTGCAGGTGTCTTATGGAAATGTGCGGGCGTTGGAAGGAATCAGCCTGAAGGTGGAGCGCAATGCCACCTGTGCGATAATCGGGCCCTCGGGATGCGGAAAGACTACCTTGCTTTATACATTAGCGGGGCTTATCCGTCCGGAGGAGGGAACAATATATATCGGCGGTGAAGAGCTTTCCGGCATAAGAAGAAGCACCGGAATAATACTGCAGGACTATGGCCTTTTTCCATGGAAAAACGTCTGGAATAATGTTGCTCTGGGCCTGCAGGTAAGAGGTGAAACCAAAGAAAAAATCAGTGAAACCGTAAGCAATATACTTGCAGTGCTTGGAATCGGACATCTTAGCTGTAAATATCCCGCAGAGCTGAGCGGAGGAGAAAAACAGAGGGTGGCAATAGGCAGAACCCTTGCAATGAAGCCTGACCTGCTTCTGATGGATGAACCTTCCTCAGCCCTTGATGCCATTACAAAGGAGCATATACAGAACCTTATTCTGAAGCTGTATAAAAGTGCTCCCCTGACCATGGTCATTGTGACTCACAGCATTGAGGAGGCTGTTTTCCTTGGGCAGAAAATCATAGTAATGGGCAAGGCAAAAATAAAGCACGTGCAGGACAACCCTTATTTCGGTGACGAAGAGCTTCGAAGCAGGATGGAGTACTGCAAAATATGTCTAGAAGTGCGCAAATGGATGGATAGGGGGGAATAAGTTGATAAGAAGCAAAAGCCTTTATGGAACACTTATGATTTTTCTTTTCTGGTATATATTGCATATTATGCTTCAATCCCCTGTTATACCAAGCCCCTTTGCTGCAGTATTGAACTTTATAACGATACTTCCTGCGGTGCTTCTGCCCCATGTACTGGCCAGTTTGGCCAGGATAATTGCCGCAGCAGCCTTTTCCCTGCTCCTGGGGTTGCCGCTAGGGCTGCTTACAGGTATGAACAATAAAGCCGACAGGCTTATAACACCCATAGTATATATACTTTATCCAATACCAAAGGTTGCTTTCCTGCCGGTATTGATGATTTTGTTCGGACTGGGGAATGCGTCCAAGATAATTCTTATTTCAATAATAGTAATATTTCAAATAATTGTAACCACCAGGGACGGAGTGCATGAACTGGGAAAGGAATACTTTCTTTCCGCTGAATCCTTGGATATGAGCAGGGCACAGATGTACAGACACATCATAATTCCGGCAATAATGCCCAAAATAATAACAGCCTTGCGGCTTACAGTGGGAACCTCCATTGCAGTGCTGTTTTTCAGTGAGAACTTTGCCGCCAGATACGGTATAGGATATTTTATAATGAACAGTTGGGTTGTCGTCAACTATGTGGAGATGTTCAGCGGCATTTTGGCTCTAAGTATTATGGGGCTCCTGCTGTTTAAGATAATTGACAAATTGGAAAGCAGATTCTGCGCATGGATGAAGGTATGAAATTTTACAAATTGTTTGACTATAATTGGATTTTATTATATTATTTGAATAGATATATTTTTGATATGTTACAATATTTTTAGAGGGAAATCCGCCACTTTCAGAAGTGGTGGTTATACTGTAATTGGATTTTTTGTTGTTGATGCACTATCAAATATTGGAGGTGGTTATAGAAGGATAGTTTGGCATTATCAAGATAGCTCAAATGGGGAAGGGCTATATAATGGTCAGTTCGAAAATGAGAAGGAGGAATAGTATGAAAAAGTTATTATCCTTGACTTTAGTTGTTGCGATGGCACTATCCTTGCTTACAGGGTGTGCACAGCCTGCTCCGGCTCCAAGCGGTGAGCCTGCAGCTCCGGCTGAAGAAGAAGTTATTAAGATCGGTGTATTTGAACCTTTGACAGGTGCAAATGCTGCCGGCGGTGAGCTTGAAATGGAAGGTATCGAGCTTGCCCACGAATTATATCCCGAAGTATTGGGCAAAAAGGTTGAGCTTATAGTAGTTGATAATAAATCAGACAAGGTTGAAGCAGCTACAGCTGCAGCCAGATTGGTTGAGAAAGAAAAAGTTACTGCAATTATAGGAAGCTGGGGAAGCTCCCTTGCAATGGCAGCAGGAGATATCGTAAAAAATGCAAAGGTTCCTGCAATGGGAACATCTTGCACCAATCCTCTTGTTACACAGGGTAATGATTATTACTTCAGGGTTTGCTTTATAGATCCCTTCCAGGGAGTAGTAATGTCAAACTACGCTTACAATGGCCTTGGTGCCAAGAAGGCAGCCATTGTGCAGGAAGTATCCAACGACTATGCAGTAGGACTTGCAAAGTTCTTTACAGATAACTTCAAGAAGCTGACAGGTGATGAAAACAGTATAGTTGCAGTTGCCAACTATAATACAGGAGACCAGGACTTCACTGCACAGCTTACAAACATAAAAGCACAGAATCCTGATGTTATATTTGCCCCCGGAAACTTTACAGAATCAGCTCTTCTTATAAAGCAGGCCAGACAGCTTGGAATAAAGACTCCGTTTATAGGTGGAGATACTTATGAGACTCCGGAATTTGCTGAAATAGGCGGAGATGCTGTAGAAGGTGTTGTATTCTCAACATTCTTTGCAACAGAAAGACCGATAACTTCAGAATCAACAAAATTCCTGGATGCATACAGGGCAAAATATCCCGGGAAAGAACCTGCAGCAGTTACAGCCCTTGGATACGATGCATACCTTATTCTCATAAAGGCTATCGAACAGGCAGGGGCAGCCGACTCCGCATCAATTCATAATGCACTGCTTAATATAAAGGACTTCCAGGGTGCAGCTGGTGTTGTAAACTTTGATGAAAACGGAGATGCTGTTAAGAGCGCTGTTATAAAAACAGTAAAAGACGGCAAATTTACATTCATGGATGTAGTTGAACCCTAAATAAAAATCAACGGATGGATAAACCTTCCCCATATCAGTAAATATAAAAAGTAGAGTAAAATGCATTTCCTCCCTTAAAGGGAGGAAGTGCGTTTTATGATAAGACTTAACCAATATTGGATATAAAGTACCTTTCAACACCTAAAGCTGCATGATACCTGCCTATTTGCTCCACTACTGCGTTGATGTCAATCGCCGTAGCCACTGCTGCGCCTCTTTCCATCGCCTTGTATTGGAATCAAGTATTCTGCGTATCATAATACAACAATTAGATGTTACAAGGTACCAGGAATTTTTTTATGTTATAAAATTAATGCTACATTGTTCGGAAGAGTATGTTTTCCGGCATAATGAGAAATGAATGGGAAGGTTCCCTGACGAAATCTTACTTAGGTGGTGTATATATGACACTGGAATTGTTCTTACAGCATTTGGCTAATGGTATATCACTGGGAAGCCTTTATGCACTGGTTGCCATAGGATACACGATGGTGTACGGTATATTGAGGCTGATAAATTTTGCCCACGGTGATATATTCATGATGGCAGTATACTTTGCTTTCTTTGGAGTTATGACCTTTGGAATGCCGTGGTACGTGTCATTCATTATTGCAATAGCTCTGACGGGAGTCCTGGGTATTACTGTTGAGACACTGGCTTACAGGCCGATAAGAGAAGCACCGCGAATTTCAATTCTTATTTCTTCCATAGGTGCTTCTTACCTGTTGGAGAATCTGGCTATCGTGATATATGGCGGAAGGCCGAAGACCTTTCCGCAGATCCCGTTGTTCACCGATATGGTGCAATTCGGGACCGTCCATATTCAGATGCTGACTTTTATGATCCCTGTGGTAACGGCGGTTCTCCTGATGTTATTAATGTACCTTATCAACAAGACAAAAAGCGGTATGGCCATGAGGGCCGTATCAAAGGATTTTGAAACTGCGAAGATAATGGGTATTGATGTGAACAGGACAATATCCTTTACCTTTGGGATAGGATCCTTACTGGCAGCGGTAGGAGGCATAATGTGGGGCCTCAAGTTCCCCAGCATATTGCCTTTGATGGGCGTAATGCCGGGAATTAAATGCTTTATTGCAGCAGTAATAGGCGGAATTGGAAATATACAGGGTGCGGTAATTGGCGGATTCATACTCGGTATAGGAGAAATCCTTCTGGTAGCATTCCTCCCGGAGCTTTCCGGTTACAGAGATGCATTCTCCTTTATTCTGCTTATATTAATACTCCTATTTAGGCCTACCGGCATAATGGGAGAAAAAATATCGGAGAAGGTGTAAATATGAAGAGGAATACGATTTATACAATTACCGCCATAATTGTACTGTTTGTATTTGTTTATTTCGGCAATAAATATTTAGACTCATATCTTTTGAGAATACTGAACCTTTGTGCGATTTATACGGTATTGGGTCTTAGTATGAATCTAATAAACGGTTTTACCGGATTGTTCTCTTTGGGGCACGCAGGCTTTATGGCCGTGGGCGCTTATACTACGGCAATGCTGACATTGCCTATTGCCACCAAGCAGATGAATTTCTTCCTGGCGCCCCTTGTTTCACCTTTGGACAAAATTGTGTGGCCTTTTCTGCCGTCACTTTTGCTGGCAGGTATACTATCTGCATTTGTGGCTTTCCTTATAGGAGCACCGGTATTGAGGCTTAAGGGAGATTATCTTGCCATAGCTACTCTGGGTTTTTCCGAGATTATAAGAGTAGTATTCACAAACACACAGACAATAACCAACGGTGCTTTGGGACTAAAGGGAATTCCCGCTACTACAAATCTCTGGTGGAGCTTTGGGACAGCGGTGATAACCGTTTTCATAATGGTATCACTGATTAACAGCAGCTTCGGAAGAGCCTTCAAGGCAATAAGGGAGGATGAAATTGCTGCAGAAAGTATGGGAATCAGTTTGTTCAAGCATAAGGTGCTTTCCTTTGCCATAGGTGCTTTCTTTGCAGGTATAGGAGGAGGCTTGCTGGGTAATATGATGGGAACAATTGACCCGTTGATGTTCAGATTCTTCATGACATATAACATACTTCTTATAATAGTGCTGGGAGGAATGGGAAGCATCACCGGGACAATTATATCAGCCTTTATAATAACAATAGCACAAGAAGTTCTGAGGTTCCTGGATGAACCTATATTTCCCAATGTACCTGCGCTGCCGGGCTTGAGAATGGTCGTATTTTCAATACTTCTAATGCTTGTAGTTCTGTTCTTCAGGCAGGGAATCATGGGAACCAGGGAATTCAGCTGGGACAAGTTCTTCAGATTCTTTACAAAAAGGCCTCTTTCAAAAGGAGGTGCCAAATGATGAATGTATTGAGAACAGATAATATAACAATGCAGTTCGGAGGATTAACTGCTGTCAAGGAGTTCAATCTTGAGCTTAACAAAGGGGAGATAGTGGCACTTATCGGGCCTAACGGCGCCGGCAAAACCACAGCTTTTAATATGATTACCGGAGTTTATACACCAACCAAAGGGAAGGTGTTTTTAAACCAAAAGAGCACTGTTGACGGGAAAGAAGAGCATAAGGAGAGAGACATAACAGGCCTCAGGCCTGACCAGATAACAAAACTGGGTATTGCCAGAACCTTTCAGAACATAAGGCTTTTTAAGGATTTAAGCGTACTTGACAACGTGCTTATTGCCAACCACCTTCGCATCGACTCTAATGTTTTCGAAGCGATATTCAAACTGCCAAGATATAAGAGAGAAGAGAAGCAGATGGTGGAAAAATCAATGAGCCTGCTGGAAAAAGTGGGCCTGGCAGACAGTAGGTATGAGAAATCCAGTTCCCTTCCATACGGACAGCAGAGGAGACTGGAGATTGCAAGAGCACTTGCAACAGATCCGAGTATACTGCTTCTGGATGAACCTGCGGCAGGAATGAATCCAAAGGAAAGTGAAGACTTGACTGTATTTATAAAAGAGATCAGAGATGAATTTGATTTGACGGTATTCCTGATAGAGCATCATATGCAGGTTGTAATGGGTATCTCAGACAGGATTTATGTTCTGGACTACGGAATCACAATAGCTCAAGGAAACCCCTATGAGATCCAGAATAATCAAAGGGTAATAGAAGCGTATCTGGGGGTGGATGAAGATGCTTAAAATAGACAATCTGGTTGTCGCATACGGCGGAATTGAAGCCTTGAAGGGAATCAGCCTTGAAGTTGAGGAAGGGAAGATAATAACACTTATAGGGGCGAACGGCGCCGGCAAGAGTACCACACTGAGATCCATAATGGGGCTTGTGAAGCCTAAACAGGGTGAAATAACCTATATGGGGAAAAACCTGCTCAGCATGAAGACTCAGGAAATGGTAAGACATGGGATAACCCTTGTACCCGAAGGAAGAAGAATTTTCCCAAACCTTTCGGTACTTGAAAACCTCAGAGTCGGAGCTTTTGCAAGAAATGACGAAAAGGGAATAAAAGAAGATATTGAGATGGTGTATGGCTTGTTTCCTATACTTAAGGAGAGAAGCTGGCAGACAGCAGGCACATTGTCCGGAGGCGAGCAGCAGATGCTTGCGGTAGGCAGGGCGCTGATGTCAAGGCCGAAGCTTATGATGATGGATGAGCCGTCATTGGGGCTTGCACCGCTTATAGTCAAGGAAATATTCAACATCATAAAGGAAGTAAACAAGCAGGGAGTTACAATCCTCCTTATTGAACAGAATGCAAATGCAGCTCTCCATATTGCCGATTTGGGATATGTTATGGAGACAGGGAGAATAACCCTGAAGGGGACAGGTGCGGAACTGCTTGCAAATCCTGATATCAAGAAAGCATATCTGGGAGCGGAAGCCCATTAAAAGAAACGAAGGGGTATCGATAGCGATACCCCTTCTCATATGCACGGGACACGGGGACGTTTCACGGGACACGGGGACGTTTCTCTTGTCCCACTTTCAATGGGACAAGAGAAACGTCCCCGTGTCCCTCTCCGTGTCCTTTCGGCTTCTCTATCCCCTATTTCGGTTTATGTATACTTCAGTATCACCCTTTTTTACTGCCTTCAATTCGGAAGTAAAGAGCTTGTTTTCCGGGTGCTGCTCCATTATATCAAGTACCTCTATCAGTTTGGTCAAGTATTCTCTGATACTCAATTCGGCTAATTTCCCGCCGAACTTTCTTAAGGAAATGAAGGTCCAGCTTCTGATGGATTCATTGCTGTTTGCGGGTACAAAATTATAAAGCATTTTATATATATTAATTACTCTGTCGGTAAGCTCCTGAAATTCTTCGGTATTAAGTTTGTGAAGCCTTATTACGGGCTGCCTTACATCATACAAAGCGGAATTGGATTTGTCTATGGCATCTCCCAGTCTTTGGGACAGAGCCTCATAAGTTTTTATACCTTTTTCGGGATTCTCAAAGAAGTCATTGGTGGCGGCAAAAACAAACATGCAGCTTCCCAATTCCCCCGAGCAGCATACATCAATAATATTTCTGAGATTTTCATAGGAAACTCTTCTGATATCTATTCTTTCGTTCATAATCAGCTCAAGCTCGTCTATAAGGATTATAAGGCCGCTGTATCCCAGCAGCTTGATCAGCTTCACAAAAGCCTTCAGGAAGTCAATAGAATTAAGCCTGTCAACGCTGCCTACCACATCAAATTTTGCTTTAATACTTGCGGGAATGTTCTTTTCTCCCATTAGCCAGGAGGCTATTGTATCCGATAATACCGTGTTCTTTTCGATTCTTGCCCTTATGTATGCCAGAAAAGCCCTGGCAAAGGACATATTATACCGGTTAAGGGATGAAATAACATGGTTTATTTCCGCAGCAGCACTGTCTTTGTTGGATGACTCCTGAAGCTTGGAGATCCAAAGGTCAAATATGCTCTCAAAGCTTGCGGCGGAGCCTTCGGCTATATTAAGAGCGAGATTGTGCATAATATGATAGTATAAGTGTTCAAGATTATTGAATCTGAATCCTCTGTCCACCTGTACCTTAGACACGATAAAATCGTTTTTGACGGCAGCTTGCTTGATTACATTCATAAAAAAGGACTTTCCCGAGCCGTATTCCCCGTTAAGAAACTTCACAGTACCGCTTCCTTCGGAA